>Ga0364887_10300_pt1 | contig 29316 bp, 31 predicted proteins | sample ExccelJu500001D4_4_FD_206924 | JGI IMG/M metagenome (GOLD analysis project Ga0364887, IMG submission 206924) | Enriched cells from Trout Bog Lake Hypolimnion, Wisconsin, USA - BchlTB.July23.5000.01.D4 | ecosystem: Environmental > Aquatic > Freshwater > Lake > Hypolimnion/Profundal zone | place...
CAGCGGTTTCGTTAACGAATTTGGCTAGATTTTTTTGTAGATTTTTGTCAGTGGCGTTCAATGGAGCTCCTTAAAAGCAATTACGAAAAGAGCATTTGACCGCTGCTCCTACTAGTTTATGTAATAGGTAGCATGTTGATGCTTTCCTACGACGGCATTATCCGTATCAGGTTCGAAGGGTGATTCTCACTATAAATTTTTAGAATTTCTCTAAAAATATAGACCCCTAGCAATTCAAGAAATTACGCTAAAACAACAATAAAAGCAAGCGGATATAGTGCATTAAGCGATAAAATAAGAGCATTAAAGCCTGGTAATGTAGTAGGTTAATGCGTTGATGGGTTCTGCTTATTGCATTAGTCGCGATTTTTAGTTGCCGCGCAATGCTAGACTTTTCGACTGAATCTCAATGATAGCTAGAGGTGAATTTATATGGAACGTTGGGTGTTATATGCTTTTATTTCTATGTTGTTTGCAGGGCTAACCTCTGTAGTGGCCAAGCAAGGCTTGGTGGGCATCAGTGCAGAACTCGGGTTGTCATTACGCACCCTATTTGTTTGTGTGTTTGTCATGGTTTTTGCAGTGTTGGCCGTTAATCCGAGTGAAGTCAAATCGCTACAAAAAATTAATTATGTTTGGTTGGCTTTATCAGCGATTACCACCACTATTTCTTGGATTTTTTATTACAAAGCTTTAAAAATGGGTGATGTAGCAACAGTTGCACTGATTGATAAAGGTAGTGTGGTGATAGCCATATTATTGGCTTGGATATTATTAAAGGAAGCTATGACACTGCGTTTGGTGTTAGGTGGTGTGTTGATTGTGATTGGATTGTTGGTGATTGCTAAAAAATAATCTACCTATATTCTTACATCGGCCTATGATGTATTTGGTATGGTTGCGCTTCAAGGGCACAGCCAATTTAATACTGAATCACTAAGGAGAAGTGTCATGGCTAAAGGTCAAGAGCGCGGTAATAAAGAAATAAAAAAACCGAAAAAAGATAAGAAAGTAGTAGTGTTAACCAGTTCCGTTATTCCGACTAAAGCTACCATACCGCCCAAAAAATAATGGGTTATAAATTTAGCATTTTTCAGTAGGTGGAAATTTAATGCAATTCATTTAGTTGCAAATTCCGCAGCTTGGGCGCGAGTTTAGCGGTGATGCCGACAATAGTCAGTGTCATGACGCCGCCAAATATCACCGAGGGAATCAAGCCCAGTAATCGCGCCGCCAACCCAGATTCAAATGCCCCTAACTCATTTGAAGATCCAATAAAAATACCATTGATCGCAGAGACTCTGCCACGCATGGCATCAGGCGTGGCCAGTTGTAAAATAGTGCTGCGCGTCACTACCGAGATCCCGTCAACGATTCCAGAGAGTAATAGCAAAATACCGGCTATCCAAAAGTAAGTGCTAAGCGCAAAACCGATCATGCATAGGCCAAAACTAGCAACTGCCGCCAGCAACCAGCGACCTGCATGCAGGTTAATTGGGCGGCGCGTCAAAAACAGACCTGTAATAATAGCCCCTGCCGCTGGCGCAGCGCGCAGTATGCCAAGTCCCTCTGGCCCGTAATGATAGATGTCATGAATGAATGCTGGCAACATCGCAACCGCGCCGCCGAATAGAACGGCAAACATATCTAATGACAATGCGCTAAGTATGATTTGGTTGTTAAACACAAAACGTAAACCTTGCGCAATACTTGTTAATACTTGTGGTTTATCAAAAGAGGCTTGTGGTTCTTTTACATACAGTGAAGTCATTGCAATAGCAGCTCCTAAGCAGAGCGCCGTGGCAATTGAGTAAGCTACCGTCTTGCTGGAAAAACCTACCAATATTCCACCTAAAGCCGGCCCAATAATTAGTCCTGCTTGGAACGTCGCGCTACCAACACCAGACGCACGAGCGTAATCCTCGCGGGGCAAGATTAGGGAGAATAAAGTGCTGTAGCTAGGTGCGATAAAGGCGCGCGCAATACCAGTGAATGCAATTGAACCATAAATCCATAAAGTCGCATCTCCATTAAGCCAGCCTGTAGAAATAGCAGTTAGCATAAACGCATTAATGCCCAGCATTACGGCAGCCAAGATGCCGAACAACCGTCTTGAATAATAGTGATCCACTGCGTGACCGGCGAACAATGCACAAGCGAAATAGGGCAAAACCTCAGCCAACCCAACCAATCCCAGTGCGAGCGTGTCATGCGTAATTTCGTATATATGCCAGCCCACGGTGACCGCCATAATTTGATAGGCGAGTACGATGAGTATGCGAAATGCGAGTAACTTAAGAAAGGCGTGATTATGCAGGTTGAAGATAGTCATGATTTTATTGTGGCGGTGATGCCCTATTATAAGGCGAGTTTCTAAGCATCTTTAAATATGATTAGATTAATGCGACAAATGTATTCTACTCAAGAAAATTAAAATATCCTGTAGAATAAATTTGTTAGTGCAGAGAATAAAGCAGTAAGCCTGACCTTTTATTAGGTGAGTGCCGATGAGTAACCATTGACCTAGTGTGGTTCTGCTGAAATAGATTAGGCGCACTAACCTTTAAAGACCTCGAAGAATGTTTAATCGCGGTTATTTTTTTTGAAGATGCCTGCCAACTTTTCAAATAAATACTTTACTGTGCCCTTAATGCGTGGGGATAACAGTGCAACTAGCCCCCAATGGATAACATAGACACCGTTATGATTGTTAAAAGCTCTTACTCCAATTACAAATAACAGAAGCATAACTGCGCGCCATACATTTGAACTGGGTAGCCAAGGGCTTGTTTTTAGAAATACTGCTAGTAATTTTTTTTGCATCATTGAACCTTTGTTTTCTTTCGTTTAACTACTGCAGAGGCATGTCAACAATATTTATTTTGGCACACGCCATAAATACCAGCTAGCGATGCTTCTATAAGGACTCCATAACTTGCCAATCTCTCTGAGTTGTTTTGGTTTGGGAGCTTCTGCCAAACCTTTCAAGCGCTTATAGCCTTCTGCAATGCCAAAGTCATCGGCAGGTAACACGTCCATTCGTGCTAAAGAGAATATGAGCATCATCTCTACTGTCCATGGCCCGATACCTTTGATAGTCACTAGGCGAGTAATCAACGCTTCATTAGACATAGACTCCGCCTCAACACGCGATGGAACTAAACCATTTAAGCTGGCATGAGCAATAGCATATAGAGTTTCAATTTTCCTAGCTGAAAATCCACAAATCCGCAGTGCGTCATATTTGATAATCAATAACTGCTGAGGAGATGGGAATTGTTGGGCTTGAAGATTCAACAGCCTTCCTAAAATGGCATCCCCAGCTTTTGGGTGTAGTTGTTGGAATGCCACAGCTCTAATCAAAGATTCGTAGGGTTCACGAGTTAAGTGGACTTCTAAAGAACAAGGACCTACCTTGTCAATGAGCTCCGCCCAATCCTCACCTAAGCTTGCAAGAAAATCGGCGGCCACTTTGTAGTTACATCTTTGCATGGCTAATGATTATCGAAGATGACTTCATCATAGCTGCAAAGCAACAATGCACTAGTCTACAGTTTAAGTTTTAATTTAAGGCGACGATAGATTCGGCCAATCAATGAACCATCTAAATGGTAGTGTTTATGTAATGGTTTTTTCACTTCCCAGCTTGCGTTCATGCCCGCGGGGAAAGTGACTAAATCTCCTTTTCCAAACTTTACGGGTTTTCCATCAACTGGGGTAATCACACATTCGCCTTCAAGAATGTAGGCAATTTCTTGTTCTGGAAAAAACCATGGGAAAACGGAAACTTCTTTTTTCCAAGTTGGCCACTTATTGACGCCTAGGGCTTCTAGGCGATCTGGTGTAGGTTTTTTTTCGACCGTGATTTGCATGATATTAGTTTGGGTCATCGTATTACTTTCAAAGATTAATCTTGATCTATTTTATCTCATAGCTAGTGAAATAATGTAGAGGATGGCGTTCAGTAGTAAAATATGTTTTTAATATGAAGTATCTTGAATATGCGCGTTAGTTTAGATCAAGCCATCGCATTACTTAAAGCCGGAGAGGTGGTGGCTATCCCGACCGAGACGGTTTATGGCTTGGCGGCTGATGCCACCAATGATAGCGCGCTAGCAAAAATATTTACCCTTAAGCAGCGCCCTGCTGATCATCCATTGATAGTGCATATTAGTGATGCTAGTCAAGTTCATGACTGGGCAACGATATTCCCTAAAGTAGCTATGAAGCTAGCACACGCCTTTTGGCCGGGTGCTTTGACATTAGTGCTACCAGCACAGTCGCATGTGTCACGTGTGGTGCGCGGTGGAGAGGTCACAGTGGCCTTACGTGTACCCAGCCACCCTTTGGCTCAGGATTTACTTCAGAAAAGCGGCTTGAGCCTTGCCGCACCATCAGCCAATTTATTCACTCAATTAAGTCCCACCACCGCCGAGCATGTTGAGTCTAGTTTAGGTGCTACAGTCCCTGTAGTTGATGGGGGTCCTTGTCAAGTAGGTATTGAATCTACGATAGTAAGTGTCAACGCTGCCGGAGATTGGTTACTACTTCGTCCAGGCATGATCAGCGAGACTGATATCACGATTGTTGCCGGAATACCGCAACTAAAAAAGCTATTAAGAACGCAGCAGAAGGCTATTCCCAGATCGCCAGGCCAGCATGCGCTTCATTATTCACCAAGAACGCCACTATTGTTATTCAAAGATAGAGCTACTCTTATTTTAGAAAGTAATCTTTTAAAGAATTCAGGTTTGAGTTGCGGTGCATTATTAATTGGCATCGGTGATATGCCCAGTTGCCAGTTACTTCAGTTGGAAAACAATCCGCCATTAGTTGCTGAACAATTGTATAGCGCCTTACATAAGCTAGACGCTTTAAAGCTAGATCGCATTCTAGTAGAATTGCCCCCTATCATACCGACATGGGCGGCCGTGCTAGATCGACTAAATCGCGCTGGATTCAAAGCACATAGTTCCTAATACTAAAAAAACGGCGTTGCGGATTGTTGTAGACTATATACACTAGCATTTTTACTCTTTTGATTTAAATATTACAGGCTTAACTATGATCAATCCAACCAATCAATTAATTGCTAAATCCTTAATTGTTATATCTTCGCTCGCCTTGTTGTCAGCATGTAGCACAGTTAAAATTCCGAATCCATTTTCCTCTGATATTAAGGTGTCAGGGAGCACCCCAGCTAACGCAACGGCCTATATATGTGAAAACAACAAGCATTTTTACCTACGTATGCTTAATAGTGGCAATGACGCGTGGCTAATTTACCCTGATCATGAAGTGAATTTAAGTAAAGATGGCGACGGTCGTTATACCAGTGGTGTGATTACCTTGACGGTTAAGGGGGCTGAAACCAGTTTGGATGACGGTGAAAAAGTAGCTTATAGAATGTGTAAAGCGCAAGCGAAAAACTAAATTCAGCAATTAATACCGCATCAATTAAACCCAAGCGTATTGACTACATTAAGAAATAAACGCTATATCTATTCAAGATTTAGCGCTTAGTTCCGTTAATAGCTCTATAATATTGCCTACAAAAACACCCTTTCCATTAAAAACTCCAAAAGAGAAGATAAATGATTACTAAAAATGCTGATATCGGCCTAGTTGGCCTAGCTGTGATGGGCCAGAACTTAGCTCTAAATATTGCTGACCATGGCTACACTATTGCGGTATATAACCGCGACTCTAAAAAAACAGTCAAATTCATTGAGGAATGTAAAGCCAATGAGCCCTCATACGAGCGCTTAGTGGGCCATTCAGATTTAGCTTCATTTGTATTAAGCATTAAACGCCCGCGTAAAATTATTTTGTTGGTTAAAGCGGGTAGCGCGACTGACGTAACTATCAATGCAATCCTGCCATTCTTAGAGCAAGGCGACATCATTATTGATGGCGGTAACTCGCTTTGGACGGATACCATCCGCCGCGAAAAAGAACTTGCAGTTAAGGGCATTGATTTCATTGGATCAGGGGTATCTGGCGGTGAAACCGGTGCACGCTTTGGCCCCTCATTAATGCCATCTGGCACACGTAAGGCATGGGCATCTTTAGAGCCAATTTGGCGTGATATTGCTGCTAAAGTAGATGCAGTGACTGGAGAGCCTATGGAAGGCGGTAAGCCAGGCAAGCCAGTTGAAGGTGGATTCTCTTGTGCTGAATATATCGGTCCAGACGGCGCGGGTCATTATGTAAAGATGGTGCACAACGGAATTGAATATATTGATATGCAACTGATTTGCGAAGCTTACTGGTTGATGAAGAATTTATTGGGTATGCCTGCCGATGAAATCGGAAAAATATTTAAAGAGTGGAATAAAGGTGAACTTTCAAGCTTCTTAATCGAGATCACCGCTGATATTCTGCAACAAAAAGACCCTATGGGCCCTGGCTTCCTCGTGGATCAAGTCATGGATACTGCTGGTCAAAAAGGAACCGGCCAATGGACGGCAGCCAATGCACTTGAGTTAGGCGCACCCGCTAATGCGATTGCTGCGGCTGTTTATGCGCGCGCACTTTCAAGCTTGAAAGAAGAGCGTGTTGCAGCAAGTAAAATCTTAAAAGGCCCAGTGATTGTCAAAGAAGCGGATAAGAAAGCGATTATTGAAGCTATTAAAAGCGGTTTATATTGCTCAAAAATCTGTGCTTATGCCCAAGGCTTCCAGTTAATGGATAAAGCACAAGTGGCTTATAACTGGAAACTTAACTTCGGTGAGATTGCGCAAATTTGGCGTGGTGGTTGTATTATTCGCGCAAGTTTCTTGCAAAAAATTACGGATGCTTACGCATTAAATTCACGTTTGAAAAACTTGATGTTGGATCCTTACTTTACTAACTCACTCAATGACAGTCAAGCTGGATGGCGTAAAGTGATTGCCTTGGCAGTGACTAATGGTATTCCTGCACAAGGTTTCAGCGCAGCTTTGGCTTATTATGATGGTTACCGTAGCGCGGTATTGCCGGCTAACTTACTTCAAGCGCAGCGTGATTATTTCGGTGCGCATACTTATGAGCGCGTAGATCATCCTCGTGGTCAGTTCTTCCATTTGGATTGGCCTGAAGCAGGTCGTCCACAGTTAGAAATAAGTTAACGATTAGCGAGCATAAAAAAGGGCAGAATTTCTGCCCTTTTTTATAAGCTAATGATTTATCATTTTATTATGATAGCCTGCGACTAAATAAATCCAACGCAAGCTGGTAGCAGAGTAAAGCAGTTTGAGCATCGTAACGTTCATCACCATCTCGCATAAAAGCGTGTTGCGCATTAAATTCATGCCAGGTGAAATTTAGTCCAGCCGCAGTCATTTTTTCATATACAAGCTTACGGCCTGACGTTGGAATGTGGTTGTCTTGTTTGCCCCAGATCATCAGCAACTCACCGCTAATATCCTGCAACCTCTCCATAGTATGCTGTCCAGTCTTATTGGGAATAGTTTCAGCATGTAAATCAGTGGCATAAAAACAAGCAGTTCCTTTAATTTCAGGTTGGAGTGCTGCTCTAAAAGCCAAATGGCCACCGATACAGAATCCCATAGCGCCTATGCTACCGTTGTACCAAGATTGTTGTTTAGTGTAAAAAATAAGTGCTGCATTATCCGTATCATAGCCTTGTATGTCTTTAGCGGCTTTATCAGCATTGCCTTTGTCTCGACCAGCATCGTCATAACCTAATACTGTGCCTATGGGGTTTAGTTCATGAAACACTTCTGGCACCAAGACTACATAGCCATGACTAGCCATAATTTTAGCAGCACTTTCAATTGGACCCGTTTGCTGAAAAATCTCAGAATAAAAAAGTATAGTTGGGTACTTTGAAGTAGTGCTATCGCTAACAGGATGGTGAATGTAGGTACGCATCATGCCTGTTGGCGTTTGAATGTCTGCAATATGGCTTTGAACTTTCATCGACTGCTTTCCTAAATGACTGTTAAAAAATTATGTTGGCATTGTACAACGCAGTGTTTAGTTTTTGCGACAGTGATTTTCAAGAAGGGTGATTTTTAGTGAAGTTTTCGTTAAGTGTTAATAAGGTTTGCAAAACGTACCAGTATTTCCGTAAAATAGTGATCAAGGATTTATTTTTGCCCGACGCCACCTAGACTTAGATGGATTGCTTGGTTGGTGTGGCGCATAATGCAATAACTTATAGCTTAATCTCAAAGATGTACTCATTATGCAACTCATGATCAATGGGAAACCACGTAGCTTTGACCTCGCTCGCTTTAGTGTGAAAGATTTAGTGCGCGAACTTAATCTTGAAGGAAAGCGCTTAGCCATAGAGTGTAATGGTGAAATTGTGCCACGTAGTCAGTTTCCAGAAGTAATGCTGGTGGAGGGTGATAAGCTTGAAATCGTAGGTGCGGTCGGAGGCGGCTAGCCACAATTAATCAACACGCATTACAGCATCATGTCTAAGGATATTAAAGTGTCAGATTTGTTAAAAATAGCAGGTAGAAGTTATGGATCACGTTTATTGGTAGGTACCGGAAAATACCAAGACTTTGCACAGACGCGCGCTGCGATTGATGCTAGTGGTGCTGAAATTGTGACAGTAGCTATTCGTCGTACTAATATTGGCCAAACTGCTGGTGAACCTTCATTGCTGGATTTTTTGCCCCCAGATCAATTTACCTACTTACCAAATACTGCGGGTTGCTATTCGGCAGAGGATGCGGTGCGAACTTTACGCTTAGCGCGTGAGTTGTTAGATGGTCATAAATTGGTAAAGTTGGAGGTGCTAGGTGACCCTAATACACTTTATCCTAATATGATAGAAACCATTGCGGCAGCTAAGGTGTTGGTGAAGGATGGTTTTGATGTGATGGTGTATTGCTCAGATGATCCAATTATCGCCAAACAATTAGAAGATATAGGTTGCTGTGCGGTAATGCCGTTGGCATCGTTGATAGGCTCAGGTATGGGCATTTTGAATCCATGGAATTTACAAATAATTATCGCCAACGCACAGATTCCAGTATTGGTCGATGCGGGTGTTGGAACTGCTTCAGATGCTTCAATTGCCATGGAATTGGGTTGTCAAGGCGTGTTAATGAATACAGCAATTGCTGCTGCTGGTGACCCAGTGCTTATGGCAGGGGCAATGAAAAAAGCGGTTGAAGCAGGTCGTGAAGCTTTTTTGGCTGGCCGTATGCCAAAAAAACTTTACTCAGCTAGTCCGAGCTCACCCACTGCTGGGCTCATTGCCTAAATGCAGTTAATTACATTATGAGTAGTTCTAAGCATTATGAATGTACGGTGTTAGTAGAAACCGTATTTATTCCAGAGCAATCGGATGTGGAGCATAACCGCTATGCTTTTGCATACCATATTAAGCTGACTAATACAGGCACGATTGCAGCACAATTAATTAGTCGGCAGTGGGTGATAACCGAGGCCAGTGGTGAGCAACAGGAAGTTAAAGGGTTGGGTGTGGTAGGTGAGCAGCCGCTGTTACAACCTGGGGAGCATTTTGAATATACGAGTGGTACGGTCATTAGTACCCCAATGGGTAGCATGCACGGCAGCTACCAAATGGTAGCGGAAGACGGCCATCTTTTTGATGTTAGCATCCCCACTTTTCCTCTCAGTATGCCCAGAGTTTTGCATTAGTGTGCTGTCGGCTACCTCACTAACGAAAATCGCAACAATTTAACATTGATGAAAAAAATAGTGATTTATGTTTTGCTTCTTTTAGGGCTAGTTAGTCTAGGAGCTTGTAGTCAGATCAAGGTCACAAAAGCGGGCACCGTCCAAACCGAGTCGGTTGTTCAATGTGATTGCTTGAAGGGGGCGGAAGCTCCACCCATTGCAGAGCCTTGCAAAATACCCGACACCAAAGCCACTGATCTAAAAATTCCAGATTATGGGCTCTTAAAACTGGCTGCGTGGGATGAGGTTGACGGTTTGACGCATACAAATTTAAGTGCATCTTGGCCGGCTTGGATGCAAAGCTGTAGTGCACTTATTAATAAGCCGCAGTGGCAAAAAGTTTGCAGTGCTGCCAATGAGCTTAATGGGTCGGGTAAGTCCAGCGTCAGCAAGCCCAGTTCTGAAGACGTGCAGGCCTATTTTAAACAGTATTTTTCAGTGTATAAAACGACTAACATTGACGGTACAGATAGTGGCCTAATTACTGGCTACTACGAGCCGCTTCTTAAGGGTAGCCGTAATAAGTCTAACAAATACGCCTATCCTTTATACCAGCAACCAGATGATTTGGTTACAGTTGAGCTTGATAGCATTTTTCCTGAGCTTAAATACAAGCGAGTGCGTGGCAGGTTAGTGGGAAACAAATTGGTTCCATACTACAATCGTGCAGAAATTGAAGCGGACGCATCGCCGCTTCAAGGACGTGAGTTTCTTTATATTGATGACATTATTGACGTCTTCTTCTTGCAAATTCAAGGTTCTGGCTTGGTGCAATTGGACACTGGCGAACAAGTGCATGTGGGCTATGCGGATCAAAATGGACAAAGCTATAACTCCATTGGCCGTATATTAATTCAACGTGGTGAACTCATGGCCTCTAATGCCTCTATGCAGGGTATTAAGAACTGGGCGCGAAATAATTTAACTAAGTTACGCGAGCTACTGAATAACAATCCGAGTTATGTATTCTTTAGGGAATTGCCCGCTAATCTTCCAGGCCCCTTGGGTGCTCTAGGCGTGCCTATTTTAGGTGAGCGCAGTGTGGCAGTGGATCCGAAGTTTGTACCGCTGGGTGCCCCACTTTTTTTGGCAACGACTGAGCCCAATAGTAATAAGCCTATGAAGCGTATGGTGATGGCACAAGACACGGGCGGTGCAATTAGGGGCGGAGTTCGTGCAGACTTTTTCTGGGGTGCTGGTTTTGAGGCAGGCGCCAAAGCTGGTGCCATGAAACAGTCAGGAAAAATATGGGTGTTCTTACCCAAAGACTTTGTTTTTAAAACAGCACCCTAAATAGTATTCATCTTCTGAGTGCCGGTCTATATGGCACCATACTGAAGCCGATAGGCTTCAACCGCATGTAAACGCTCAGTCATATCCGTTTGGTTTTGCAAATAAGACATCAAATCATTTAAATTAGTAATCGCACATACAGGAATCTGATTGGTTTTAATGACCTCTTGAACGGCAGATAGCTCTCCCAGGCCTTTTTCCTGCCGATCAATCGCAATAGCAACGCCACATGCAGAAGCACCATTAGCTCTTATTATTTCTACAGACTCACGCACCGAAGTGCCCGCCGAGATCACGTCATCAATAATCAGCACGCGGCCACGCAAGGGGCTACCAACAACCATTCCGCCTTCGCCGTGATCTTTGGCTTCTTTTCGATTGTAAGCATAGGGGATATTCTTTCCTGCGCGAGCAAAGGCGATAGCAATACTCGCTACCAGGGTGATCCCTTTGTAGGCAGGACCAAATAACATATCAAATTCAATGCCTGAATTGATAATGGCGGCGGCATAGAATTCACCTAATTTCATTAGGCTTTCGCCATCATTAAATAATCCGGCATTAAAGAAATATGGGCTAATGCGCCCGGCTTTAGTTTTAAAATCACCGAAACGCAATACCTCTTTTTTGATGGCAAATGCGATAAACTCTTGTTTGAAGTGATTGGATTGCTGACTCATATGATTTTGTATTCTAAATAGAAGGAATAAAGTTTTGAAGATTATATCGCTAAATTTAAACGGCATACGTTCTGCAAAAAACAAAGGTGTTTATAGCTGGTTAAAAAAGCAAGATGCAGACTTTATTTGCATGCAAGAAATTAAGGCGCAAGCCGCAGATATGCATGACGATATGTTGGATCTTGAGAACTATCATGCTTATTTTCACTATGCAGATAAGAAAGGGTATAGCGGTGTCGGTATTTATTGCAAACAAAAAGCCGATAAAGTGATCGAGGGGCTTGGTATTTCTGACATAGACAGTGAAGGACGCTATCTAGAAGTGCAGCTGGGAAATCTCAGCATAGTGTCTCTTTACTTACCATCTGGTTCTAGCGGTGAAGATAGGCAGGCATTTAAATTTAGTGTAATGGCCCGCTTTATGCCTCATTTGGTGGCGTTAAAAGCTAGTGGTCGAGAAGTGGTTGTTTGCGGTGACTGGAATATCGCGCATCAAGAAGCGGATTTAAAAAATTGGAAAGGTAACCTCAAAAACTCAGGATTTTTACCAGAAGAGCGCGCCTGGCTAACCGAGTTGTTTTCTAAGGTGGGTTGGGTCGATGTGTATCGTAATCTATATCCGGATGCCACCGAGGAGGGCTATACTTGGTGGAGTAATCGCGGTCAGGCTTGGGCTAATAACGTTGGATGGCGTATTGATTATCAGATTGCGACACCTGAGATTGCTGCAAAAGCAACTTCGGCTAGTATTTATAAAGATGAGCGCTTTAGTGATCATGCCCCATTAATCGTTGTTTACTCGGATTAACAATTACTCCCATTAAATAGATTTAAGTAATTTTAATTTCTCGCTACCATCTGCAGACCATGGTGCTACTTTAAGGAGCAGCATCATGCCAGGGACAGCGGCTAAGAAACAACATAGAAAGAAGTTGCGCCACCCCAAATCTTCCACCAAGTAGCCTGTAGCGGCATTGGCAAAAGTTCTAGGTACTGCCGCTAGGCTGGTGAATAGAGCAAACTGGGTCGCGGTGTAAAGCGGGTTTGTGGTGTAGGCAATATAGGCAACAAAAGCTGCTGTCCCCAAACCTACGCCAAAAGCCTCTAATCCGATGACTATTCCAAGTACGAGTAAATTATGGCCGACCACTGCCAACCATGCAAAGCCTAAAATGGCAAGCATCTGCACGGCGCCAAATATCCATAATGCCCGATTAATCCCTATCTTCACCATCCAAGCGCCACCTAAAAGTCCCCCAATGACGCTCGGCCATAGCCCTGCATTTTTCGCAATTAAGCCAATCTCTGTTTTGCTAAAACCCATATCCAAATAGAAAGGGGTTGCCAGAGCCGTAGCCATACTATCACCCAGCTTATAAAAGAAGATAAAGGCTAAAATTAAGAGTGCAGTTTTAAGGCCATTTCGGCTTATAAATTCATGAAATGGTTCGCTCACAGCGGCGCGAAGTGTTTTCGGGGCGGTATTTTTTAAGGTGGGCTCTTTGACAAATACAGTCATGGCTAGACCAGGTAACATGAACAATGCAGTAATCATAAAAACGCTATGCCAAGGAAGATAGTCTGCCAATATCAACGATAACGAGCCTGGAATTAAGCCGGCAATCTTATAGGCATTCACATGAACGGCATTGCCTAAACCTAATTCAACGTCTAATAATAGTTCGCGTCTATAGGCATCCAATACAATGTCTTGTGATGCACTAAAGAATGCCACGATTGCTGCTAAATAGGCAATAGACCAAATGTCTAACTGCGGACTAAAGGCACCAAATAAAGGAATGGAGAGTAGAAGTAAGACTTGCGAAATTAACAGCCAGCCACGTCGTCGACCCAAAGGTGGACTGTACCGATCAAATAAAGGCGCCCACAAAAACTTCCAAGTGAAAGGAAGGTTGATCAGTGCGAATAGACCAATAGCTTTTAGGTTGACACCCTCAGAGCGAAGCCAAGCGGGCAGAAGGCTGATCAGGATATAAAGCGGTAAACCAGAAGTGAACCCAGTAAAAATGCAAATCAATATGCGTTTGTTCAGTAAGGCCTGCCAAACGTTGGATTGAGTTGCCATAAGGTTGCGCTTATTTGAGTACTGGGAATGTTGTAAATGAAGCCACTTATTTCTTTGGCATGCTTTCTAGGCGATACATCGCTAGATTGCCTAATAAGTTCGGCAGAAACGTGATAGGTTGATTTTCCGTTAGCACCAATCGTTCTATTACATTGATATTGCAATTAATGCAAAATTGATCAAAATCGTTGATGGTACATAAATGCACGTTTGGGGTGTCATACCACTGATAGGGTAAGTTCTTAGACACTGGCATGCGACCCTGAAGTGTCTGCAAGCGATGGCGCCAATAGCCAAAGTTAGGAAAAGTCACAATCACTTCGCGACCTATGCGCAACATTTCACGCACAATACCTTCCGTATTGTGCACCGCTTGCAAGGTTTGCGATAAAATCACAGTATCAAACGATTGGTCTTCAAAGTCAGATAAGCCGGCTTCTAAATCCATTTGAATCACATTTACACCCTTGCTCATGCACGCTAGCCAGTTGGTATCATCTTTTTCAACACCATAACCACGCACCTCCAAAGAGGCTTTTAAGTATTCAAGCAAGGCGCCATCACCGCAGCCTAAGTCTAGAACTTTGCTAGCGAATGGCAACCAGCCAGCAATAATGGCAAAGTCATGGCGGAACTTGGGGATATTGGAAGTCATGCCTGCTCTCCTACTTTAATGTTTTGCAAGTAGTTGCGTAAAATAGCGTGGTAGTGAGGGTCAGGCATTAAAAAGGCATCATGACCATGAGCCGCGGTTACTTCGGCATAGCTCACGGTCAGTTCGTTGTCGAGTAATGCTTTAACAATTTCATGTGAACGCGCTGGTGAGAATCGCCAATCGCTAGTAAATGAAACCAACAAAAATTGTGCACGGACTTTACCCAAAGCTTTATTCAATTTACCATCAAATGATAGCGCTGGATCGTAATAATCTAAGGCTCGTGTCATGCGCAAGTAAGTGTTAGCATCAAATTCACCTGCAAATTTATCACCTTGGTAGCGAAGGTAAGACTCCATTTCAAATTCAGCATCGAAGCTATATCTAATCGTGTCTTTGAGCTTACGCCCAAATTTGGCACCCATAGCATCGTCACTTAAATAGGTAATGTGGCCTAACATACGTGCAATGCGCAGACCGCGTCGAGGAACTACGCCGTGAGAGTAATAGTCTCCGCCATGAAACTCAGGGTCAGTAATAATCGCTTGCCGCGCAACCTCATTAAAGGCCATATTTTGTGCAGTGAGGTTGGGGGCCGAAGCAATGACTAATGCATGACGCACCCGCTCAGGGTATGCAATAGTCCATTGCAAAGCTTGCATGCCACCTAGACTCCCACCGATAACTGCAGCTAATTGTTCTATGCCTAAATAATCAGCTAGTAGGGTTTGTGAGGTTACCCAGTCCTCTACGGTAAGCACGGGAAATTGTGAGCCCCAGGGCTGCTTAGATTGTGGATTAATGCTGGAAGGCCCGGTGCTACCATGACATCCACCTAGGTTGTTCATACCGATGACAAAAAACTTATTGGTGTCCAAAGGCTTGTTTGGACCCACTAGGTTATCCCACCATCCGGCATATTTATCTTCAGCATTATATTTTCCAGCGACATGATGGTTCCCAGAAAGCGCATGGCAGATTAAAACAGCATTAGATTTGTCAGCATTTAACTGCCCGTATGTTTCGTAGGCTAAGTCAAATGCAGGCAATACAGCCCCACTCTTCAAGTTTAAAGGCTGGCTAAAGTGCGCAGATTTCGAGGTAACAATACCGACGGATAGCTCTAATAGCGATGTTGGATTAATTTGCGACATGGTTAGATTATACTATATGTTCTGTGTAGGAATTTCTAAGGGAGTTAGGGTCATCATTGTTAATCGGCTTAGCATTAGTCCCAGTGAGTACTTACAATCAATGGATTTTTAGCAAGTGTTACCCGATCGTTGCCACCCAAATCCTGTAAAGTGATTATATCGACGAAGCCAGTTACTGCCATTAAATCAGCCACTAACGCAGCTTGATGATAGCCATGCTCCAACAATAGCCAGCCCTGTGGTTTTAGGTGAATTAAGCTGTGTGCAATAATACGCCGTATATCATCTAATCCATCCACTCCCGAAGCCAAAGCGCTTAAAGGTTCAAAGCGCAAGTCGCCCTTGCTTAAGTGCGCATCATTTATTTCGATATAGGGTGGATTACTGACAATCAAATCAAATTGTTGTTCGGGTAGTTGGGCATACCAGTCACTTAAAACAAAAACCACATTACTAATAGCCAAATTTTGTGCATTTGTTTCTGCTGTTTGCAGTGCTGCTTTCGATGCATCAATGGCAACCACCTTCGCAAGTGGCCGTTCCTTTGCCAGTGCGAGTGCAATAGCACCACTGCCGGTACCTAAATCTAAAATGGCGCTATGCGACTGTGGCGAAATTTTTGCTAAAGCGGCCTCGACTAGGGTTTCGGTATCTGGTCGTGGAATGAGTGTGTCAGGATTGACCATTAAATTTAGTCCATAGAACTCACGGTAACCTAAAATATAGGCAATGGGTTCACCATGCAGTCGACGTAGAAGTAATGGCTGGAAAATCAGAACTATATTGTCACCTAGCGCGTCATTTGCGTGCGCCAATAGCCAAGCACGATTTTTATTTGTGGCGGCTTGTAATAGAAGTTGCGCTTCTTGTCGCGCTTCGCTCTTCTCTAGCCCAAGGCTGTTGATTAGCTGGTTTTGTGCCGCAACCCAAGTTTCGCGGAGCGAGCTACTCAATTAATTATCGTCACCCAAACTGGCTAGCAAGTCGGCCTGATGTTCGGCAGAGAGCGCGTTGATCAATTCATCCATATCGCCTTCGGTAATGGCATCAATTTTATACAACGTCAGATTAATGCGATGATCAGTAATACGCCCTTGTGGGTAATTGTAAGTGCGAATACGTTCTGATCTATCACCGGAACCAATTAATGATTTACGCTCGCTTGCAATTTTGGATTGTTGCGCACGGACTTCAGCATCCTTAATACGTGCGACCAAAACACTCATAGCTTGCGCTTTATTTTTATGTTGGCTTCGATCATCTTGGCATTCGACTACGATACCAGTGGGTAAATGTGTAATACGTACGGCGGAGTCGGTTTTATTAATATGCTGACCACCAGCACCACTAGCTCTATAGGTATCGATGCGAATTTCAGCTGGATTGATGACGACATCACTGACCTCGTCAGCTTCGGCCAATATTGCTACCGTGCAGGCAGAAGTGTGGATACGCCCTTGCGTTTCTGTATCAGGTACACGCTGAACACGATGCACGCCAGACTCAAACTTCAGTTTTGAGTAAGCGCCATAGCCTTCAATTTTGGCAATAATTTCTTTGTAACCGCCAATTTCAGATTCATTCGCAGAAACTACTTCTACTTTCCAGCGTTGACGCTCAGCATAGCGAGAATACATGCGAAATAAATCCCCGGCAAATAGGCCTGACTCATCACCGCCAGTACCTGCCCGGATTTCTAGAAATAGATTGCGGTCATCATTAGGATCTTTCGGTAATAATAGTTTCTGTAGCGCCCCTTCGATGGCCTCCATCTTGATTTTTCCTTGCTCAATTTCATCTTGGGCAAACTCTTTCATGTCAGGATCGCTCAGCATGGCTTGCGCTTCGTTCATATCAGCCTCTACTTTTTCAAAAGCACGATACTGCTCAACGATAGGCGTAATTTCTGCATGCTCTTGCGTAATTTTGCGATAGTTGTCCATATTATTGGTCGCATTTTCCGCGCTCATTAAGCGGTTTATTTCTTCTAATCGCTCGCTTAGCGTGGCGAGCTTTCTAATCATACTGGGTTTCATTTGTTACCGATTATAAGGGTCTAAGTTGTCAAGTCGTTCGGAGTTGGCCTTGAGACCTAGTCGTCTAACTCTTTAATTTGATAAAGCTGTTTTAAGGTGTTCTCAAGCCGCGCATGATCATCACCATGCGCAAGGTTGAGGGCATGACTGGGTGCATGTAAAAACTTATTGGTGAGTGCATTGCTTAAGGCTTCTAACACTTTATCCACACTCTCACCTTTTTGTATCAGTTTAAGAGCTTTTTCTAATTCGATTTTACGTGTAACTTCAGCTTGGTCTCTTAGCGCTTTAATTGTTGGAACAGCTTCGCGTTTCTTTATCCAATGCATAAAATCTTCAACACGCGCAGAGACAATAATTTCAGCATCGAGAGCCGCCTCTTGACGGTTGACCATGCCATCACTGACTACTTGCGCTAAATCATCTACCGTATATAAAAAGACATCATCTAATTCGGCAACTTCAGGTTCAATATCTCGTGGGACCGCTAGGTCGACCATGAAGATCGGACGGTGGCGACGCGCTTTAATCGCACTTTCTACCATACCTAAGCCCACTATCGGTAATTGGCTGGCTGTACTAGTAATGACAATATCAAATTCTGAAAAACGCTCGTGGAGATCATTAAGCAGGATGGCTTGGCCGCCGATTTTTTTTGCTAAATTAGAGCCGCGCTCGATAGTTCGGTTGGCTACCATCATACTCTTTGGTTTTTGTGCTGCAAAATGGTCAGCACATAGCTCTATCATTTCACCTGCGCCGATAAACAAAACATTTTGTTCGTTAATATTGCCGAAAATACGTTGTGATAGTTTGACTGCAGCTGCAGCCATGGAAATGGAATTTGCGCCAATATCAGTGTTGGTACGCACTTCCTTTGCGACTTCGAAAGTGCTTTGAAACAACTTGTGCAACATGGTGCCAAGCGTACCAGCTTCCTGTGCGATTTTCACCGACTGCTTAAATTGTCCCAATATTTGTGGCTCACCCAGTACCATGCTGTCCAAACCAGCAGCCACTCTGAACGCGTGCTTTACTGCTTCATCATTGGGCAGTGTGTATATGTAAGGTTGGATGCTACTAGCCTCTAGATGATGATACTGCGATAACCAATTAAGTGGTTTATTCGGATTGTCAGTGCGGCAGTATAGTTCTGTGCGATTGCAGGTCGATAAAATAGCCGCCTCGCTTACATCGTGCAGAGTTATCTCACGGAGCGCGCTAGCAAGATGTTCGCTGTTAAACGCAACATGTTCGCGAATTTGAATTGGGGCGGTCGTGTGGTTGACGCCAATGACATATAACTGCATAAGTGTAATTTTGATGGATTGGCTTATGATAAGCAAGAAAATAGAGTTAAAATAACGCTTTAGTACTTATTTTCAAGCTAAATGTAGCTTAAAACCATTTGATAATAATGAGTGAACGGATTCAACCATGGATAAAACTTTTAGAATTGCCCCTAGTATTCTTTCTGCGAATTTTGCCAAACTTGGCCAAGAAATTGAAGATGTCATTATTTCTGGCACTGATATTGTCCATTTCGATGTGATGGATAACCACTATGTGCCAAACCTAACGATCGGCCCATTGGTCTGTGATGCGATTCGCGATATTTCGAAAAATGTTGGCGCACTAATAGACGTGCATTTAATGGTAAAACCAGTGGATCGTATTATTCCCGACTTTGCTAAAGCGGGCGCCAATATCATTACCTTTCACCCTGAGGCGTCTGATCATATTGATCGTAGTTTAAGTTTAGTACGCGAGCAAGGTTGTAAATCGGGCTTAGTATTTAACCCTGCCACTTCATTAAGTTATCTTGATCACGTGATGGATAAGATTGACATGATTTTGCTGATGTCGGTCAACCCTGGTTTCGGCGGCCAAAAGTTTATTCCAGAAACTCTACATAAATTAACTTTGGCGCGTGCCCGTATTGATGCTTATTATGAAAAAACCGGCCGTCAGATTTGGCTGGAAGTGGATGGTGGCGTTAATGCAATGAATATTGCAGATATTGCGCGTGCTGGTGCCGATACTTTTGTTGCTGGTAGCGCGATCTTTGGGTCACCTAAAGATACTGATAAAAACCGCTACAACACGGTAGTAGCCCAAATGCGTGATGCTTTAGCTACGGTGAAGTAGTTGCAGAAATTCAAGGTGAAGGCCGTCATGATTGATCTTGACGGTACTTTAGTGAATAGCTCGCCTGAAATAGCATGCGCTATTAATGCGATGTTAAGTCGGCTGAATCTGCCCATATTACCTGCAGCGCAAGTTGAAACTTATATCGGTGACGGGGCAGAGCAGTTGATAAAGCGCGCTGTAACCCAAGATGCTGTTGGGGAGCCAAGTGCTACCTTGTTTAAGCAAGCCAAGCAATTATTTTTTGATGAATACTCAAAAGTGGTGTCACAAAGTCAGCCTTACCCAGGTGTGTTGTCCGCTTTGCAGGCAATGAAAGAGGCGGGCTATCGATTAACGTGTGTGACAAATAAACCGCAAACTTTTACACAAGCCTTATTAAAAGCAAGTAATTTATTGCCCTATTTTGAGTTAGTGGTCGCTGGCGATACTTTGGCCAAAAAGAAACCAGATCCGGATCAGCTTATCTATTGTTGTGAGCAACTCGGTGTGGCACTGAGTGAGGCAGTATTAGTAGGTGACTCAAAAGTGGATATTGCGGCTGCGCGAAGTGCAGGATGTTATATAGTGTTGGTATCTTATGGCTATAATCATGGGCAGCCCATTGAGGCTAAAATGGTTGATGCGCTAGTAGATGATTTGCAAGATGTGCTTCAATTATTGCACTAAAATATAAAGTGAATATCTGCAAAGCTAAACCTCTAAACATGCATACTAATCCGATTAAGACAAAAAGTTGGCGATGATGGTGATTTTAACGGCGCAGATCTTTGTGCTGAAACAACATTTAACCCAATGATGAGAAGTAGGAAAGGACCTTTATGTTTAGCACCATTGATTTAACTGAATTTAATAACTTGGCTTCCCAAGGTTACAATCGCATCCCACTAGTGTTGCAAACCTTTGCTGATCTCGACACGCCGTTGTCGCTTTATTTAAAATTAGCCAATAAGCCTTATTCATACTTGCTAGAATCAGTGCAAGGTGGCGAGCGGTTTGGCCGCTATTCTATTATTGGTCTTCCAGCAAAAACGCGTATCGTGGCTCACGGAAACCAAGTTCAAGTGCTAGAAGGTCAGACGGTCTTAGAGTCTGTTGAGAACGCAAACCCACTTGATTTCGTTAAAAGCTTCCAAGCACGCTTTAAAACCCCGCCCTATGAGAGTTTGCCAAGATTTACGGGTGGCTTGGCTGGGTACTTTGGTTATGAAACTATCCGTTACATAGAAAAACGTTTAGCCCATACGCATAAACCTGATGCGATTAACGTGCCTGATATTCTTTTAATGGTTTCTGAAGAATTAGCGGTGGTAGATAATCTTAGCGGTAAATTATATTTTATTGTGTACGCTGATCCAGCTCAAATTGATGCATATGCTAAAGCGCGTAAGCGCTTGGCCGAGTTATTGGCAATGCTTAGAACTTCAGTTGCCATCCCGCTATCGGTTGCAACGGAAGCAACAGTTGCTAGTTCAGAATTCGGTGAAGAAAACTTTAAGACTGCAGTAAAGCGCGCACAGCAGTATATTCTAGAAGGCGACATAATGCAGGTCGTGCTGTCGCAGCGTATTGCGCAAAAATTTAGTGCACCACCGCTTTCTTTATATCGGGCTTTACGTAGTCTAAACCCTTCACCCTATATGTTTTACTACGATATGGATGATCATCATGTAGTGGGTGCTTCACCAGAAATTTTGGTGCGACTGGAAAATGGCACTGTCACCGCACGCCCAATTGCAGGCACGCGCCCGCGCGGAAAAAACCGTGCGCATGATTTGGCCTTAGCCGAGGAGTTATTAGCTGACCCTAAAGAACGTGCAGAGCATGTGCAATTGATGGATCTAGGGCGAAATGATGTTGGACGTGTTGCTGAAACCGGAACAGTCAAAGTGACGGACAACATGATGATAGAGCGATACTCGCATGTGATGCATATAGTCAGCAATGTAGAAGGTAAGCTTAAGGCTGGCATGGATGCGATTGACGTGATTAAGGCGACGTTCCCGGCTGGCACTGTCAGCGGCGCACCTAAAGTACGCGCTATGGAAATTATTGATGAACTAGAGCCAAGCAAGCGCGGTATTTATGCAGGAGCTGTGGGTTATTTAGGTTTTAATGGTGATATGGATGTGGCGATTGCGATTAGAACGGGTGTGATTAAAAATAACATGCTCTATGTGCAGGCTGGTGCTGGAATTGTTGCGGATTCAATACCGCAAAGTGAGTGGGACGAAACGCAAAATAAGGCGCGCGCAGTATTGCGCGCGGCTGAACTGGTGCAAGAAGGACTTGATTTAGTTGATTGAAACTTTAAGCCTTGTAATGCTTAAAGTTTTTTAGCTTTTAAGTTTTTTCATTAATAAGTCATTGACCTGTGCTGGGTTGGCCTTGCCTTTAGATGCTTTCATGATTTGACCAACTAATGCGTTAAAAGCTTTTTCTTTGCCAGCTTTGTACTCGTCCACCATGACTACATTTGTCACCAGTACTTCGTTAATAATCGCTTCAATAGCACCGCTATCGGACATCTGTTTTAGACCCTTTACTTCAATAATGGCATCAGCAGTCCCTTCTCCTGCCCACATGGCTTCAAATACTTCTTTAGCTGCATTATTAGAGATAGTGCCATCGCTGATGCGTATTAATAATTGTGCAAGTGACTCAGCCGAAACAGCTGCACTTACAATAGCTTTATCTTCAGCGTTGAGTTTAGCTAAGACATTGCCTGTGACCCAATTAGCTGCTTGCTTAGGCTCCGCACCTGCTTTCACCGTAGCAACAAAGTAATCGGCCAAACTGCGTGAGCTGGTCAGTGCGGCAGTGTCGTAGCTAGATAATCCATATTCAGCCTCAAAGCGAGATTTCATGGCCTCAGGTAATTCAGGCATACCAGCCTGAACACGTGCTTTATCTTCAGCAGAAATCATCAATGGCAATAAGTCAGGATCTGGGAAGTAGCGGTAATCATTGGCTTCTTCTTTGCTTCGCATAGCACGTGTTTCGCCAGTATCTGGGTTAAATAGCACGGTAGCTTGATGGATAGCCCCGCCATCTTCTAATGTCTCTATCTGCCAGCGCGTTTCATACTCAATGGCCTGTTGCATAAATTTGAAGGAGTTGAGATTTTTGATCTCGCGACGAGTACCTAATTTATCACTACCCTTATGACGAACGGAGACATTGACATCGCAACGGAAGCTACCTTCTTGCATATTGCCGTCACAAATGCCGATCCACTGCACTAGTTCATGCAATTGTTTGGCGTAGGCTACCGCTTCCGCGGCTGAGCGCATATCTGGTTCAGTTACAATTTCTAATAATGGTGTGCCCGCTCGATTCAGATCGATGCCGCTCATGCCTTCAACTGCGCCATGAACAGATTTGCCAGCATCTTCTTCTAGGTGGGCGCGGGTGATATTGATTACCTTTTCGTAGGCTGGTTTTTTGCCTTGTGCCGGAACCTGGATGTGAACTGCGCCTTTGCCGACCACAGGTAATTCAAACTGACTGATTTGGTAGCCTTTAGGTAAGTCTGGGTAAAAGTAATTTTTACGTGCAAACACGGAGCGCGGGGCAATTTCGGCATTGATGGCTAAACCAAATTTAATGGCACACTCCACAGCTTGTCTATTCAGTACAGGTAATACGCCAGGCAAAGCGATGCTTACTTCACAAGCTTGTGTATTAGGTTCAGCTCCATATTTAATCGGCGCGCCTGAAAAAATTTTTGTATTTGTTTGCAGTTGGGTGTGTGTTTCTAACCCGATGACGACTTCCCATTCCATCATAATTCTGGCCTTATGCGTTTTTCAAATCAGGCATTCTTTGATGCCAATCAGTGATTTGTTGATATTGATGCGCTACATTAAGCATGCGTGCTTCATCAAAATAATTACCTATAATTTGCAAGCCAACTGGTAAGGCTGGGCCTCCCTTCGATTGTGCGAAGCCCGCTGGTAAACTCATCCCAGGTAAGCCGGCCAAATTGGTTGAGATGGTATAAATATCTTGCAAATACATGGCTACTGGATCATCGACTTTTTCACCTGCTTTAAAAGCTGTTGATGGGGCAGCTGGACCCATAATGACATCACAATGTTTAAACGCTTCGATAAAGTCTTGTGAGATTAAGCGACGAATTTGCTGAGCTTTCAAATAATATGCATCGTAATAACCAGCACTTAATACATAGGTGCCGATTAAAATGCGCCGTTTTACTTCATCACCAAAGCCTTCAGCGCGACTCTTGTTATACATGTCGTTAAGATCACTGTATTCAGAAGCGCGATGGCCATAACGAACACCATCATATCGTGATAGGTTGCTTGAAGCTTCAGCTGGAGCTAATACATAGTAAACAGGAATCGACAAGCCTGTATTGGGCAGTGAGATGTCAACAATCTGTGCACCTAGTTTTTTATACTCATCAATTGCTGTAACGATGACTTGGGCGACATCTGTATCCAACCCTTCGGCAAAAAACTCTTTTGGTAAGCCGATTTTAAGACCAAGTAAAGGCTGTGTAGTTTGTATTTTGTTAAGATCTCTGGTGTAGTCTTCTTTATCCCGCTGCAAGCTAGTTGAATCGCGTTCATCAAAGCCTGCCATTACGTTCATCATTAAGGCGCAGTCTTCTGCGCTCTTGGCCATAGGCCCTGCTTGATCTAGACTTGAGGCAAATGCAATCATGCCGTAGCGAGAAACGACTCCATAGGTAGGTTTTAAACCAGTCAGTCCGCACAATGAGGCTGGCTGGCGAATTGATCCGCCTGTATCGGTGCCTGTTGCAGCGGCACATAAACGGGCTGCAACTGCCGCCGCACTTCCCCCGCTGCTGCCGCCAGGCACATGTTCAAAGCTCCATGGGTTTTTAACACCACCGAAATAACTGGTTTCATTAGAAGAGCCCATGGCAAATTCATCCATATTGGTTTTACCCAAATTTATTGCGCCAGCATGATCAAACTGCGTAATGATATGTGCATCGTATGGCGCGATAAAATTAGCAAGCATCTTTGAGCCGCAAGTGGTTTGCCAACCCTCCGCACAAAATATATCTTTTTGCGCTAAAGGTATCCCTGTGAGCGGGGTCGCATTGCCAGAAGCAATGCGTAAGTCCGCAGCCTTAGCTTGCGCCAAGGTCTTTGTTTCATCTAAGGCGATGTAGGCATTAATGTCTGGATTGTATTGATTAATGCGGGATAGAAAGCTTTGCGTAAGCTCAACACTAGAAATTTTTTTGGCTTGCAACATGTTCGCAAGTTGTTTTAGGCTGCTATTTATCATATTCGACGGCTTTGTTTACTCGATCACTTTAGGGACAAGATACAGACCGCTAGCTACCGCTGGCTTGGTTGAACCATTGCCTAAGAGTGGTGCATTTTTTTGAAAAGCCTCGCGATGATTGCTTTTAGTGACTAAGTCATCACGGAGGCGCTGACTTAACTCTTGTGCATGAGACATCGGAACAATGCCAGATGTATCTACTGCTTGCATTTGTTCAATCATACCTAGAATGCCTGTTAGTTTACTTAAGGTGGCAGAGACTTCAGTGTCGCTGACCTCGATACGCGCTAGATGTGCGATTTTTTTTATATCTTCAATGCTCAGAGCCATGCTGCAGTAGTCCAAATTTTAATGGGTGGGTCAATAAATTTCATTATGGGGTGATATTTTAATACTTTTGTTTATTAAGAACCTGTGATTACATCTTAATTTTTAACATAATTTAGGGTATTATACCTTGTTTTATGTGCGCCCTTATTGCAAGCAAAGATTAAGCTGGCGGCTAGCCTTACCCATGCATCAACCCACAGGAAAAACATAATGTTCGGTTTTTTAAATAGTTATTTTTCAAATGATCTTGCGATTGATTTAGGCACTGCTAATACCCTTATTTATGCACGCGGCAAAGGTGTCGTGTTAAATGAGCCTTCGGTTGTGGCGATTCGTTTAGATGGCGGTCCTAATGGCAAAAAAATTCTACTTGCAGTTGGCGCTGAAGCCAAGGGCATGTTAGGACGTGCGCCAGCTAACATCCAAGCTATACGGCCAATGAAAGATGGCGTTATTGCCGATTTCACAATTACAGAACAAATGCTTAAATATTTTATCCGCCGGGTGCATGATGCGCGCTGGTTTTCACCTAGTCCGCGAATCATCATTTGCGTCCCTGTAGGCTCAACCCAAGTAGAGCGCCGTGCAATTAAAGAGTCTGCTGAACGCGCTGGTGCCAAGCAAGTGTTTTTGATTGAAGAGCCGATGGCCGCAGCTATTGGTGCTGGGATGCCAGTTTCTGAAGCTACGGGGTCTATGGTCGTTGATATCGGTGGTGGTACGACTGAGGTGGGTGTAATCTCCCTTGGTGGTATTGTTTATGCCAAGTCCGAACGCGTTGGTGGTGATAAGTTTGATCAGGCTATTATTGATTATATTCGTCGTAACTATGGCATGCAGATTTCTGAGCCAACAGCAGAAGCGATCAAGAAGAAAATAGGTTCTGCTTTCCCTGGGTCAGAGGTGTTAGAAATGGAAGTGACGGGAAGAAATCTAGCGGAAGGTCTGCCACGTAAGTTCACGATTTCTAGCAACGAAATTTTAGAAGCCCTAACTGAGCCGTTAAATGCTATTGTCGGTGCAGTAAAATCTGCACTTGAGCAAACGCCACCTGAATTAGGGGCCGATATTGCCGAAAAAGGTATGGTACTGACGGGCGGAGGCGCATTGCTGCGAGACTTAGATCGTTTGTTAGTGGAAGAGACTGGTTTGCCAGTGATTGTGGCCGAAGATCCTCTGACTTGCGTTGCACGGGGTTGTGGTCGCGCATTAGAAGAGATGGATAAATTAGGTAGCATATTTGCTTACGAATAGGGTTGATGGGTGTTTTGCGTTAGATTTTAGGCCGTTTAATGCGGCCTAATTTTATACACTTTCAGCTAATGCAGAAATTAAAGTTTAGATAAACTATGGTTAGAGGCTTTCATCATAAACTTGAACAGCAAGCTGCCCCTGCATTTTTTGTGCGTGGGCCAAGTAGCTTTGTACGCTTAGTTTTTTTCACTGCACTGTCTATAGTACTCATTGCAACTGACTCAAAGCTTCAGTACTTATCTGGGGTGCGCAAAAATTTAGTAGCATTGCTTCAGCCGTTGCAAGCAGTAGCCAATATGCCTTCGCAAATTTATCGTAATTCTGATGAATATTTTACTGCTCATCATAATCTGTTATCTGAAAATAGGCAGCTGAAAGAGCTTTTACTTAAGCAGAGTGTTGGATTACAGCACTTGGAGGCATTGAGTTTAGAGAATGGGCATTTGCGCAGTCTGCTGAACGCTAATAAGACTTTGGCGGAAAGCAGTATTTTGGGTGAAATTGTGCAAATCGGGCGTGATCCATTTACAAAAAAAGTAATCGTGAATCGTGGCGCATCAGATCAAGTGGTTGCAGGGGCGGCGGTGGTTGATGCGGCGGGTGTGATTGGTCAAGTGACACGCACCCATGGAGCTAGTAGCGAAGTGACACTTATTACCGATACCTCTCTAGCGATTCCAGTTCAAGTTGCTCGCAACGGTCTACGCGCGATTGCATTTGGACAGGGACGTGATCAGGTATTAGATTTACCGTTCCTACCAGCCAATGTCGATATTCGTAGTGGGGATATACTGATCACTTCAGGTATTGATGGGGTTTACCCGGCAGGACTGAGGGTGGCGACTGTTTCTCAAGTTAAAGTGAGTGCAGACTCACCTTTTGCACATATTGTTTGCGTACCAAGTGGTGGAGTAGAAAATCATCGGCAAGTGTTACTGGTGAGCATTCCACACACAGAATCTTTAGCAACAGAAGAGTGGATTGCGCCAGTCAAGGATGCAACGAGCCAGTCCAAAAAGCCCACAAAAATATTATCAGCTGGCAAAAATAACCCCCACCAGGCAGCGTTGCATGCACCAGAGTAACCTAAAGTCATTAATATTGTCGCTGATGATTGCATTTATCGCGACCTTAATTCCATGGTCAGCTTTTGCGCTTAATCTACGCCCAGACTTTTTATTGCTAGTAATTATATTTTGGATGTTACGTGCGCCAAATTTATGTAATATAGGGGTAGCCTGGGGCGTGGGGTTGTTGATGGATGTGGCAACTGGGGGAATTTTTGGGCAGTATGCCTTAGCTTATACGATCGCAGCATTTTTTGCGTCCATTTATCAGCGTCGACTCGTGTTATTTAACAATGCACAACAATTACTCTACGTGTTCGCTTTACTCGTTATTTCACAGATAAGTTTACTGATATTGAAAATTTTTACTGGCTCAGCCCTTTTGGGGTGGTACTACTTCGTCCCTAGTTTCAGCGGTGTCTTGTTATGGCATATAGCAGTAAAGTTAGGCTTGAAAACTGGCGGTCGTCCGAGTGGCACTTGATCGAATGGCAAGTTTTAATCATTTAGTATTGCCTAACTAGGTATGCGTTCTGAAGTTAAAAATCACCTCCATGAGCAATATTATTTTAAGCTCAGGTTAGGTTTTACTGGATTTGCAGTAATCGGTTTATTTGTGCTTTTAGCACTTCGATTTTTTTATTTGCAGATTACGCAATATACCCACTATCAAACTTTAGCTGAGAATAACCGCATCTCTTTGGTGCCTATCGTTCCCAATCGCGGTTTAATTCTTGATCGAAATGGTGTGGTGTTGGCGCATAATTTCTTTGTCTATACTTTAGAAATTACACCATCCAAAGTGAAAGATCTGGAAGCGACCATTGTTGGCATCAGTCAGTTCGTAGAAATCAGCGCACTTGATCGTAAACGATTTAATAAATTCAGAGCGCAAAGCCGAAATTTTGAGAGTATACCTATTCGTACCCACCTTAATGAGGTAGAGGCGGCTAAGTTCGCTGTAAATCATTATCGTTTTCCAGGTGTGGAAATTAAAACGCGCTTATTCAGGCATTATCCATTAGGCAAGCTCGGTTCGCATATGGTGGGTTATATAGGGCGGATTAATGAAGCTGATGTAGCTAGTCTTGAAAAAGCTGAGGCACTTTCTAACTACAAAGGTTCTGACCACATTGGAAAAAGTGGTTTGGAACAGTCTTACGAAAGCTATTTGCATGGTACTACTGGTTTTCAGCAAGTAGAAATCGATGCAGATGGGCATGCCGTCCGCGTCTTATCAAGCACAGCTCCCACTCCCGGCGACAATCTTATTTTATCTGCCGATAGTAAAATGCAGGAGATCGCTGAAACTGCATTTGGTGAACATCGTGGCGCTTTGGTGGCAATTAATCCTAAAACTGGCGAGGTATTAAGTTTTGTCAGCCAGCCTAACTTTGATGCTAACTTGTTTGTTGATGGCATTGATACAGATAACTGGAAGATGCTAAATGATTCGTTGGATAAACCGCTGATAAATCGCCCACTTCGCGGCGTATATCCGCCAGGATCAACCTTTAAGCCATTTGTAGCGTTGGCTGGTTTAGAGAACGAGAAACGCTCGCCACCTTTCTCGATTAATGACAATGGTTTTTTTACCTTGCCTAATAGCACCCATCATTATAGAGATTGGAAGCCTGGCGGACATGGCAGGGTAGATATGC
>Ga0364887_10301_pt1 | contig 29286 bp, 17 predicted proteins | sample ExccelJu500001D4_4_FD_206924 | JGI IMG/M metagenome (GOLD analysis project Ga0364887, IMG submission 206924) | Enriched cells from Trout Bog Lake Hypolimnion, Wisconsin, USA - BchlTB.July23.5000.01.D4 | ecosystem: Environmental > Aquatic > Freshwater > Lake > Hypolimnion/Profundal zone | place...
TATGGTTTTTATAACCTAAACCCTGTCCGTTAATTCGGGGTAACCTCATCCCGCTGAAAATAGCCAAGGGTCTAAATTTGCTCTCGTTAGTTCAGAGCCACCTGGTAAGTAAACTCCTGTCTCAATGCCAACTTTTTTAATATCTAAATTTAGATAAAAACTATGCCCTATATCAATATCAACACCCGCTTGACCTACGAGGCCAAAACTATGTGTATCTAGTGCAAGCGGAATTGTCGTAACCATTAAATTTGAATCATAAATGAGTGTGTAATTAAGTCCTACTCCGATGTAAGGATTTAGTAAATCAGTAGGTAAAAAATGGTATTGTACTGCTAAAACAGGGGGAAGATGCTTGAATGTGCCTAGCTTACCTACTCCTGCTAAAGTAACAGTTTGAGTTTGTGGGATTGTTAGTACTAGCAGTGTTGAGAAATGAGCATTAAAATTATACATATAATCTAATTCTGGGATTACTTTACTATTAATACTCAAAGCATCTTCTGAAAAATTGATCCCTAAGGCAGAAAAAGCTTCCGATTTATTAGCCATCGATAGGTAAGTGGCACCCACTCGCAACTCTCCACTGCCTGGAGCAGCTAGCAAGATCATCTTAGTGAGAATAAAGGCTACCAATACTTTTATATACACTGTGAGGGTGAGTCGTTTCATATATAAACGTTACACCCAGTCTGAAATCTAAGCTCTGCACCCTTTGACATATGACATGCAGAATTTGGCAGTCGCTATTCATGCACTAATATGAAGTCTATAATAATTCTGAATAAGTAAATTACATCCTCAGAAATAGATTCCCTTTGTTTAGCAATGAGCCACCAAGCAAACAATTAAACGGTAAATGAATAGAATGTTAAATTAAGTACCTTAAAGTAGCCTGTATATAAATCTCCACATGATAATCAAACAGCGACTATATCGTTCATCTTTAATACTGCTATTACTGATACCAGTTCTTCGCACACAAGCTGACTGGCACCCAGCTGCTGCACCGTTGACAACGCCTTGGACTAATAAGGTTGATTCAAAAAAACCACTCCCAGAACATCCCCGGCCAGATTTCATGCGCGATTCTTGGAAATCACTCAATGGGCTCTGGGATTACACTTTAGAACCTGTAGAATTCACATCAAAACAAGGCTTTATTGAGCATGACTCAATGACTAGGGGCTTACCTCCGGCACACTACATAGGGAAAATTCTCGTTCCTTTTGCAATCGATGCTCCCCTTTCAGGTGTGATGCATATTTTACACCCCAATGAGCGGCTCTGGTATCATCGAGATTTTGAAGTGCCCGATAAATGGACTAGTGAACGTGTGCTATTACATTTCGAAGCCTGTGATTGGGAAACGAGCATTTACCTCAATGGAAAACGTATTGGTCAACATCGAGGAGGCTATGATGCGTTTCAATTTGATCTTACCGATAATCTCAAATCAGGCAAAAATACACTCGTTGTGTGTATCTGGGATGCCACAGCAGAAAATGACCAACCTATAGGAAAGCAGGTAATGCCCGAAAATAAACGCGGGTTTCATTATCAACCAACAGGTGGCATCTGGCAGACAGTTTGGCTTGAGGCTGTACCTGAAAAACGCCTCGAATATTGGAGAGTAGTACCAAACTTAAATGGATTTAATTTTACAGCTAAACTAAATACTTCTTGCCCTACAGATGTACTACGTATTTTGATACCTGGCCAAAAATCGTTCGAAGTTACCTGTGGCAATTCAGAATTTGTATCCGGATCCTACGCAATTGAAAAACCGAAACTTTGGTCTCCTAAAGAACCTAATCTATACGATCTTAAAATTGAACTAGCTGATAAAGGCGAAGTAATCGATAGAGTGAGCAGTTACGTAGGCCTTAGAACGATTACAAAGGATTCTAGTGGACGAATTTTACTCAACGGCAAACCCGCACCGTTAATGTTCGGTCCACTCGATCAAGGCTATTGGCCTGATGGAATTTTAACTCCACCAGATGACGCTGCAATTTGTTTTGATCTCGAATACATAAAATCGATTGGGTGTAACTTAGTGCGCATTCACATGAAAACGCAACCCTCTCGCTGGTATTATTACGCTGATCGCCTGGGTCTGTTAGTTTGGCAAGATATGATAAGTCTTCCCAAAAACGGTCAGATAGTAGATCAAGCAGCTTCAGATAACTGGCGGCATGAATTTAAGTCTGTGATAGAAGCCTTCTATAATCATCCCTCTATTATGCTTTGGGTGGTGTTTAATGAAGCATGGGGCCAACACAGAACAATACAAAACACTGATTGGGTCTCTTCCATAGATCAGACGAGGCTCGTCACTGGTGCAAGCGGCTGGAACGATTACGGCTCAGGAGACGTACTCGATGTACACAACTATTACGGGTACCCCAGTGCACCGGTAAGTGACGGCTTTGGCCACAATCGTGCCTTAGTCTTTGGTGAAGTCGGCGGTAATAATCTACTCATCGACGGCCACCTGTGGGTGCCTAACGAACAAAAAGGCAAAATACTACCACTTGAGTTAGCAGACAAGCGCATGACGTATAGCTCAATCAGTGATATGGCTTTAAAATATCCTTTTTATATTCGGAATTTACGCCACTTTGTAGCACGACAAAACTACCAAGCAATTGTTTATACTCAGCTTTCAGACGTCGAACATGAATGCAACGGATGGCTAACCTACGATCGTAAATTTTCAAAACTTCCTGCGGAAACTTTACTTAGCATTCATAAGTCGCTATCTATACCACTCACCTATCATGAGATGTTAAGTGATACGAAATGGCTTGCTGGGAATATAGATGCAACGCCATCCGATGCCACGACCTATAACGCTTCATGGGCAAATCTAGATTCTCTACCCAAAGCATTTCAACTAGTAGCGCTACCTCACACAGGTGACTTTAGAAGCACACAACCTGTAAAAGAGCTTCCGCTAGCGCTTAGGAAAACTTTTTCTGTCACAGATAAACCCGATCATGCAGTGCTTGAGATTCGTGCTATGCATATTAAAGCACACGCAACTCCACCCACTGAAAGACTTGATGGCATGCGAGAAGCAATACGACCAACTATTATAGTCACAACCTATCTAGATGGACATCTACATCGTCACACGCGCATAGCAGATATAATCGGCCAAGGTGAAGCGGTAACATACCTTGAACTCACAGATAACGAAATAGACAGACTTACCCCTGGAAAACATACCTTAGGTATCGAAATAGATGAACCTAGCTTGGTTGCGTCTTTCGATGTTCATTTACTGAGCTACACTGAAGATATAATTATACACTGAAACAGAAGGTGACTGAGGTAATTTAAAGACCATAAAACACCTAAAATTAGACTGTTTATAAGTAAGAACTAATACCATAAAGGTATATAGCCTAAAAGTGCTATAAGGCTCATGAGACGAACCAATCGTATAAATGGCCTATGTCTAAATAAATTATATTTTAGATATCTTCGTTGCTGATTTCTAATCTGGTAACTAGAATTGGGATACCTGTTAAAGCTGTGCTAACCCCTAAGCAAGAATCTACTCGTTGGTTTGATGAGGAAGTACGTCCCCATGAATCTTCTCTGCGTTCCTACATACGAGCTGTATTCCCACAATTACCTGATATTGATGACTTAGTTCAGGAGTCGTACGTGCGACTCATTAGGGCTAAAGAAGCTGGCCCTATTATAAGGGCTAAAGCTTATTTATTTACAACAGCACGTAATGCAGCACTCGATTTTTTTAGAAGACGTAAAATTATTTTTATCGAAAACGTAGCCGATTTCGAGAATTCAAACGTCATAGATAATAGCCTCAATGCATCCGATGCACTTAACAAACAACAAGAACTCGAAACTTTGTCTTCTGCCGTTCGCAGTCTACCCCCTAGATGCAGGCAAGTCATGACATTACGTTTATTGTATGGAATGCCTCAAAAAGAAATAGCCCAAGAACTTAAAATTTCCGAACACACCGTTAAAGCTCAACTAGCAAAAGGCATGAGAAAATGCGCTGAGTATTTTGATACGCGTGGAATTAAAACTTATAAGACATAAATAATCTCAAAGGAATGCTTTCAAGTCATAAAGAAAACTTTTCAGATTTAGAATCTATTGAGGCAATAGCTGCTGCATGGATTGCTCTGCGCGATGATTCGATGTCTATTGATGACGAAGAAAAATATGCGATTTGGTTAAAAGCAGATATTCGCCACGCAGCAGCAATTAAAAGACTTACCTTAGTATACACGGCACTACAGGATTTACGTAACTACAGACCTTTAGCTCAACGCCACCCTGACAGTGATTTACTACTCTCCTTAAAACCCGGAACTACTATATTTTCTAACACTAGGGTAAGACTAGTACTAGCTGCCTGCATCATAGCAGCTTTTTTAAGTGGATATACTTATATAAAAAATAAGCCTACTTCACATACTACATACACAACTACCGTAGACGGTTACCAAGTCGTCAATCTTTCAGATGGTTCTGTTATTCAACTTAATTCTAATTCGAGTATAGTAGTGGAATACTCAAAGCTAGAAAGAAGAATTACACTCGATAAAGGTGAAGCAAGCTTCCTTGTAGCTAAGAATCCAGCTAGACCTTTGTGGGTGTTAGCAAACGGTATAGGCATAAGAGCCGTAGGAACAGCATTTGATGTACGTCTAACTAATTCAAACGTAGCTGTTCTCGTCACAGAAGGTAAAGTAGCAGTAAGTAAATTAGGTAGACACACATCACTATTTTCAGGGACTACGGATAACCCTAAAGGGGAGCTCTTAGATAAAAATGCTCCACTCAATCGAACATTACTGATTATGGATCAACGTGCTTTATTTTCAGTCCAGTCTTCACAAGAGCCTAACATTGAAAATTTAATGCCAAAAACAATACATGAGGCGCTGGCATGGCAGTCTAAAAAATTAATTTTTGTAGATACCCCGCTTTCCGAAGTCGTGAATCAATTTAATCAAAATAATACGATTCAAATATCACTTAGTGATTTAAGTATAGCAAACATCCCAGTAGGGGGAAGTTTTAGAGCAGATAATGTCGATGCATTCCTACGTCTTTTGGAATCTAGCAACAATGTCTTAGTTGATCGCAAATCAGGTGCTCAGCACATAGTGCTACGGCATAAATAGATTAGTTTGAGATAACCCATTTTATATTTCTGTACGTCTGAATAGTGGAAGAAGTCTGGTTATTAGATTAACCCCTCTTCATTCATGAATGGCTAAGCAGTTAACCCTAGTTATATATCACGTGTGCAGATCATTTGAAGCCACTAGAAGAGCTATACTCTTACTTGCATGTACGGCATTAGCATCACTTACACGTGCAAGTGATACAGCTATTACACACCATTTCAATATAGCCCAGGGAGATGCAGCTCAAACACTGTGGCAGTTCATGGAACACTCAGGTGAACAGGTCGTATACCTTGTCCCAAACGTATCGGCTATTAGGACAAACTCTGTAATTGGAGATTATAATTCTAAAGATGCTATCGAGTTACTTATAGCAGGTACAGGACTTACAATTGTAGAAGATAAAATCAGCGGTGCTTTAATGATTCAGTGCTCACCAAGCGGAGTAAATACCACGAAGAAAACAGATAAAATTTTAACTAGCCAAACCCCAATGACCTCAAATATGAAACCTACCCTACCAGTCATCTTATCATGGCTAATGTTTACAAGTGTATCAAATTCTCAAGTACCAACAACTGTATTAACTAACACTTCTGCAGAAGATACAGTTATCTTAAGTGCATTCGACGTTAAAGCTGACAAAGATGACAGCTACGGAGCACTCAACTCCAATTCAATTACACGATTTAACACTGAACTAGAAAAGATGCCTATTTCAGCAGATATCTTCGATTCTACATTCATGAAGGATGTGGCAGCAGATTCAGTTGAAGCCATGATAGAAACGTATTCGGCTGGAGCTGGTTATAGTGGAGCTGATCCAGGCGCAGCTGCTGCAACTGAACAACCAGGAGATCGTATAGGTAATGCTTTCATTACACTGCGAGGATTTCAAACACCTGATATATTACGCGACTCGTTTATGCCATCAGGTGGAACAGGGACAGGAATAACATCAAACTTTGACCTTGAACGTGTAGAAATAATCCAAGGCCCTCAAGCACTGCTCTATGGATACGGTGGTGCTGGTGGCGTCATTAATACAGTTTCTAAACAAGCACGTATCGGAGAACGTAATTTTGGTGAATTAAGTTTTCGCACAGATAAATACGGTTCAAAAGATGCCTCAATTGACTTAGGCTATGGAAATAAAAATGTAGCTCTACGTTTGTCGTTCTTAAACGATTCAATTTCTAGTAGACGTATAAATATTGGTGGCAGCCTTCAAGGTTACTACGGCCAATTGGCATTCAAAATGTTCAACACAATTGTAAGGATCACTGGTGAACAAACCGATTTTTTCAGAGTTTTCCCAAATAGTCCTACATTTACAGCATTAAGTACTGCCAACGATGCTCGTAATGGTCAGAAATTAACCTACATACTTGCAACCAATCAAGTATATGCAGCAGCTAATGGTGGCGCTAGTGGTGCTGGCCCTATACTTAATGGAAATCTTAATTGGGATAATGTAAATTCCTATACAGGTCAGTTCTCAATGGAATTTACAAATAACACATTTGGTGATTTGACCGCTGATACAAAATGGAACAGCTGGCTATCCACACAGTTAGCAATTGGCTATAATGATTACGCTGACTACTGGAGTAATCAATCAACGAAAATATATGCAGCCAATAGTACAGCTGGAATCCCAGGTGTTTGGTCAGCTGCGTTCTCTCCAAACGAAAGACCTGAACCTATGCACACAAAAGGCATACGCTTTACGGCTTTGATGGATAACCACTTTTTTCACAATGCAGTACACAGCCAGACTGTGCTTGGTGCTGATAATATAACAAATTGGTCTTCACAGACAGCGAGCACCTACTATCAAGCCGATGCGAATTTTAACCCAATTTATAATTCAGCAGTAACAAGTAACAATGGTAGAGTAGCTATCCCAACCATTGCATACTCTATTAACAACGGTCCAAATTTATACACACTTCCATTCACTCCACTTGCACAAGGTATTACTTATAATGGCATCAACTATACCTTAATGCCAAAAAACCCGAACAACGCCGCCATGATCTCGGCTTCAAATCCACTTGGAGTTACTTTAGGTGGGCAAGCAAATAGCGCAGCACGAACAGTAAACAAAGGTGTATTTGGTGTTAATTATAGTCAGTGGCTTGATGGTAAGATTGATACACTTGTAGGTGCTCGTTTAGCACAAAATTACAGTTATCAAGAAAGTGCCGGCAATGCAGCTCCCTACCCTCCCGCGACCTACACGGAACAAAGATCAAATAATTTTAGTTTTAATATTGGATTAGACTATAATCTAACACCACTACTGCACCCATACATATCAGCTTCAGATTCATACAATCCACCAGGGGGTGCTTCAACAGATCCTATTGGAAATCCTACATTAGTAGCACATGGCCTAGGTGAGGAAGTAGGATTAAAATTCAATAATGCGAGTAACACCCTATCAGGAGCTCTTCTTTATTATCATACCGTTTCAACTAATGAAAGCATGTCAATTAGTGGTTCACTCACAACATCTGTTAATCCTAGTGGTCTAAATGGCCAATATAACACTCCCGGCGATACAATTAACATTCAAAGAGAATCAGGTGGCGTTCAGTTACAGCTTACCGCATCCCCAACAAAAAATTGGAGGATCCGTATCAGTGCCTCAGAACTTGCTGGTAAAATCGGCAATACAGTAAGTTGGTCGCAGCTTTATAATGATCAATTTTATCAAGATACAAAAGGTAATGTAACCTATGCAGATGGTAATGTTGTTTACGTAAGTCCAACCTATAACTCAAAACAACTTACTGTAGCACCAACCGCTAATGGTGCAATTCCGCTCACGCTTGCACTGATGAACACATCTACAAGTCCATACTACGCTAACCCAGCGAACGTCAGCGGTCAGATTGGTATTGCTACAGCAGTTTGGAATATTCTTAAAAACGGAACTGATCCACTCGTTCCTGGATCTGGCATGTTAACAGGAAAAGTAGGACTACCTATTTCGAGTGCACAAATAAATACTGGTGTAAACCCAACCGTAGCAGGATATATAGCACCCCCAGGTGTTATCACAGCAACTCAGTCTGGAGACATCACGACTGGTTATCCTAAATACGCATTTAACTTCACTAACTCATTCCTCATAGATCACGGGCCTCTAAAAGGCCTACAAATAGGTGGAAGCATGCGAGTTTTTGGACGTTATTCACAGTACTACTACTACGTAAATGGAATATCCCCTACTTCACCACGTATTCCTTTCTATATGCCAAACCTTGCACAAGTAGATTTACTGCTTGGTTATTCAAAGAAATTTAAGCGTGTCACCTTCAGAACACAGTTAAACGTGACAAATCTACTCAATCATTATAGCATTATAATACTCCCTGGCGAGTACACAGGCTATACACCAACAGGGTCTGATGCTACTTTCAATACCCAGCCCCGTGCACTGGTTTCAACAAATACAATTAGTTTCTAATAATTATTTACTCTCGCGTGATAAAATATCTGCACTTTAAATAATATTCTCATGATTAAATTTATTCATAATCGTTTACTCATACTGTTTGTATTGAGTGCAAGTGCAGTAATTACAAACAGATCACTGAGTGAATCAGTCGACTATTTTACAGATAATGGTTTTGCAAACGCAATATCAACACTTCAGCACCCTACTGCTGAATTCTTTAAAGGCACTACCTACATCGCATACCAAGGTCCTAATCAAGATGCTTATGTATGTGCATACAATCATGTAACTCAAAATTGGACTGGACCTTTTTTAGCAGGTCTAAGTCCAATGAGAGCAAAATCAATTCCGATTAATAACAGCAAGGTCGATAACCACGGGAAACCAGCGATGTTTGTAGACACTAAAGGGTACATTCATCTTGTTTACGGAGCACATGGCGGAAGTGCAATTATGGGTAGTGATTCTTTTGGAACACCAGGGAAAGGAAAAATGATACATATAGTATCCAAGTACCCCCAAGATATAACCTCTTGGGTTGAACTAGATAATATATCTCACTTCGGAACATATACACAGTTTGTTAAATTAGATAACGGAACTGTTTATCTATTTTATCGCCACGGTTCGCACCGTAGTGATTGGGTATATCAAAAGTCTACGGATGATGGCCGTACATTTGCACCTGTTGTATCAATACTAAAACACAAAGTGACCAAGAAATCATCAGTCCAAGATTCTTGGTATGCATGGTTTGCAAAGGGTAAAGGCGATACAATATCAGCAGAATATGTTTACCACCCTTGTGCTGATGCACCAAAGCATTCAAACGGAAGATTCAACACTTATTACATGCGCATGGACTGTAAAGATGACTCATGGGACAACGTCCAAGGAGTTAAAATGATTACACCACTGACAAAAGAATATGCTGATAAAAATACATTAATTGAATATTCAGGAAAAACGAAAACTAATCACGGCGTGTGTAGGTACGATGAAAATGGTTATCCTCATTTATATTTTTTCCATGGCAAAGGACAGCTCGAGTACCAACAGTGGACTGGCACAGCATGGACTAAAGCAACTACTGTCATGCCAAGTGGAGGAGGCTCAGGTGATATAATTGTCGATTCTCCAACCTCAACACGATTACTTCTCATTTCAAGTCCTGCTAAAAATACAGCTGAATTAGGTTGGTGGAAAACAACCGACAGTGGCCTGACTTGGAGTAAAGGAAGTGTTATATATACGGTAACAGACGATGCATCTGATGGCTTAGAAACTGGCACATTAGTTCAAAACTACACACAAGATGGTATGATAGTATTATCACAACGTGTGTCTAAAACTAATCTATTTAGAAAAATGAGCCTTATGGGTGTAAATGGAGCAGTTAAAAGACCTTTGAATGAAGCATCTCAAATTACCGATATACTTAAAGAGATGGGCGATCTTCCAGAAAATGCATGGAGTGCAAAAGGCAAAATAAAAGCAGCACAGAGTAAGATTAACGTAGATAATCCAGAACCTTAAAAGATATCTCAATTACGTGAGTACGTAGTATACGTACTCATTCTTTAATCTATAGATTTTAATGCTATGAAATTTCTACGTTTAATAACTGCGATAACTATAATTACATGTGTAACAACTTGTCTGTTTAGTTCACCTACTCATCCTAATGTTTTAATTATTGTAGCGGATGACATGGGGTATGGGGAATTAACCTGCCAAGGCTTTAAAACTGACATTCCCACGCCTTTTATTGATAGTATAGCGACAAACGGGATTAGATTTACAAATGCCTATGTAAGTGCCCCCTGTTGTAGTCCATCACGAGCTGGATTATTGACCGGCAGGTACGCGACACGTTACGGTCATGAATTTAATCCAGGCCCAGCTGAAATAACAGCACCCACAATCGGACTTCCAATTGAAGAGAAAACTATTGCTGATCGCTTAAAAGCAGCAGGATATATTAGCGGATGGTTTGGAAAATCACATATGGGATACGCGCCACAGTTTCATCCTTACAAACGAGGATTTGATGAATACTTTGGATTTCTTGGCGGCATGCATGACTACCTTAACGCCGAGGCTGATAAAAATGATATGATTTTAGAAGGGACTGAGCAAATTAAAGATTTAAGTTATACAACTGATTCGTTTGCGCAAAAAGCAGCTAATTTTATTCAAAAAAATAGTAAATCAACTTGGTTGTGCTACCTTGCATTTAATGCTGTTCATATGCCACTTGAATCTACTACTAAATATTTGGCGCGTTTTCCAAATATAAAAGATCAAAAAAGACGTACTTACGCTGCTATGGAATCAGCAATGGATGATGGCGTTGGACTCGTTTTAAATAAGCTTCGTGAGCTTAATCTTGAGGAAAATACATTAGTAATCTTCTTAAGTGATAATGGCGGCCCTACCCCAACAACTACATCAAGCAATGGACCGTTACGCGGTTTTAAATCCCAGACATGGGAAGGTGGAATAAGAATTCCATTCATAATTCAGTGGAAAAATCATCTTACTGCTGACCAAATAGATAAACGCCCTATTATCGCTCTAGACATACTCCCAACTGTACTAGCTGCAAGCGGACTGGAAGCAAAACCCGAGTGGAAACTAGACGGAGTTAATTTGATACCTTATTTAACGACTAAAACAGATCAGGCACCCCACGAAGTTCTATTTTGGCGATTTGGTCGTCAAATTGCCCTTCGCAAAGGTGAGTGGAAATTAGTTAAAGCCCCACTAAATGGCGTAGAAGCATTAATACGTGGAGGTAAAGGTACTACCCAGAATGCACAACTCTACAATCTAGACCGTGATATTGGTGAAACAACTAATCTGGCCTCTACTTATCCAGATAAAGTTAAAGAGCTTTCTAAGATTTGGAATCAAATCAATCAAGAGATGGTGCCAGCTAAATGGGGCCATAACAGTAGAAAAGCAGATGAATAGACAGAAAAGTATTGGGGTGGTTAAGGCATAATTAATATGAAAAAAATTGGATTTTTATTTGTTTTGTTTTCATCAATAGTTTTTTCGCATGCCGCTGATACTTATAGTAAGCCAAATATTGTAATACTCTTAGCCGATGACTTCGGCTGGGGCAGTCTAGGTTGTTACGGTGCAGTTGGTGTAAAAACACCTAATATTGATAAGCTAGCCAAAGAAGGACGTAAATTTACTCAAGCCTATGCTCCGGGCTCTGTTTGTTCCCCATCCCGATATGGCCTAATGACGGGACGCTATTACTGGCGTACATCCATTAAAGACGGAGAAGTACTAGCTCCGAATTCTCCCCTACACATTGAGAGAAACCGCCTTACTTTAGCATCCCTTGCAAAAAGCCAAGGCTATGCAACCGCTATCATTGGAAAGTGGCATCTAGGAATGACAAAAGGAGGCGTAACAGATTGGAAAAAACCACTTAGTCCGGGACCACTACAGGTTGGCTTTGACCATTATTTTGGAATGGCAGCTAATGTAAGTAACCCTCCTAGAAGTTTCATAGATGATGAAGAAATAAGTGACTATACGCCATGGAAACCCGATCACATCATGGAAACTTTAGTCAAGAAGACTACCCAATGGATAGAGGCAAATAAAGACCATCCGTTTTTTCTATACTACGCTCCTAATGCAGTGCATGAACCTGTTGTACCTAACCCTAAGTTTCGCGGAAGCCCATATGGTAGCTATGGCGATTTTATCGATGAATTAGATTCAAGCGTTGGACAAATCTTAGCTACGTTAGATAAGCTAAACCTAAGTAATGACACGATTGTCATATTCACTAGCGATAATGGAGGTGTCATAGATGAAACAAATAAGAATTCACAAACAGCGATTAAAGCAGGTCTTGCAATTAATGGTCCACTTAAAGGAGGTAAGCACACCGAGTGGGAAGGAGGTTTTCGTGAGCCATTTATCATAAGGTGGCCGGGTAAAGTGCCTGCAGGTACGTTAAGTAATCAAGTAATCTGCTTAACAGATATGGCTGCTTCAATTGCTCATATCATACATGCTACACTGCCAAAAAATAACGCTGAAGATAGCTTTGATGTAACACGTGCATTTTTTGAAACCACACAGGGTGTAGCCGTACACAATCCACTTATTCTTCAAGCTGCAGATGCCACATACTGCATCCGTGTTGGCAACTGGAAGTTTATAGAACGTGCTAATGTACCAGCTTATGATTCAAGTCGTACAAAGCTTACTATTGCAGCTGCAAAATTAAAACAGCAAATCGGTCCTCAAAATGATGAATTATACAATCTAAAGGACGACCCTTATGAGACGAATAATGTGATTGCTCAAAATCAATCTGTTGCAAGAGACCTTAAGCTGATGCTTATTAATTCACGTGATAGTGGTTACACCCGCTTAGGTTCAAAGTAATACAATTTAATACCCCCCAGTTATGCCCAAATTAAACTTACCCCTTAAGTACGTCTTCGTTTTGTTACTCATTAAGTCGTCACTCCTCTTGAGTGCTCAACCAAACGTAATATTCATCATGACGGATCAGCATTCTGCCACCGCACTAAGTTGCCGTATGGGAGATAAATACTTAAAAACTCCAGCCCTAGATAGCCTTGCAGCTCGTGGCACGATGTTTACACGAGCTTACACTCCTAATCCACTTTGTATGCCAGCTCGTAATTCTATTTTTACGGGTCGCCACCCTCATGAAACAAAGGTGACCGATAATACACAAATGACTATTGATCCTGCTGAGTTTATCTCGATGGGAACTTATTTTCAGAACGCAGGATACCAGACAGCCTATTATGGCAAATGGCATTTATGCTATCCTGTTGCTAAAGAAGAAACGCATGGCTTTGCAGAAACTCAAATCGGTGGAATTGATAAAACAACGGCCGAGTACGGACTAGAATTCCTTTCCAAGAAACATGATCGCCCTTTCTTGCTTGTTTTAAGTTTTCTTAATCCGCACAACATTTGTGAAGTAGCTCGAGGTCAAAAACTTAATAACGGCCCTATAGGAACACCACCGCCCGCTCCTGATTTACCTCCAATACCGGAGAATTTGGCACCACCACACAATGAGCCAGACTCAATGACTCTTATGCGTTCAGGTTATCATGCTAATCCTGCTTTTCCTGTAGGAAATTTTAATCCAAAGATGTGGCAGGGTTTAAGATGGAGTTACTACCGCCTGATTGAAAAAGTTGATACCCAAGTAGGACGTGTACTGCAATCTGTGCATGATTTAGGATTAGAAGAAAACACTCTCATTATCTTCACAGCAGATCACGGTGAATGCGCAGGAGCACACGGCTTTAATCAAAAAACGGTATTTTATGAAGAATCAGCCAATGTACCTTTAATTGTAAGTCTACCGGGACAAAAAACTGCACGTAGATCTGAATTATTTGCAAGTACTGGACTAGACATTTTGCCAACAATGTTTGAAGTTGCCGGAATAAAAGGTAATGAAAAACTAACAGGCAAGAGTTTACGTGCTGCTGCAAATGGCGAAGAAGTAAAGAGTTGGCGCGATAGTATCGTTGTAGAAAACAATATGACTCAAACCTGGAAAACCGGAAATACCGTACCGATGACTGAAGGACGCATGATACGCACTGATCAATATAAATACTGCGTCTATGCCTACGGAAATAATCGTGAATCCCTGGTAGATCTACAGAAAGACCCAGGAGAAATGAATGATCTAGCACGTGATCCAGCCTTTAAATCAGTGCTACTTGAATATCGCACTAAATTAAGCTTATATGGTGAAGCAGTACATGATCCCCTCATATCTGTTATCCTTGCCGATAATGTTAAACCTAGAGCATTTCCTATTGTTAATAAGCCTAAAAGTTCAATCGAAAGGTAAGATAAAGCAGCCAATCATAAGCGTATTTAACTTAGGTGTGTTAATTTTTAACATTTCATGAGAGGCCTTATATTCATTATTAGCTACTGCGCATTGTTTATATCCTGCACTTTTAGCGCACCCACAACTACCGCTTTTCGTAATCAACTTGAACTAGACTTAAGACATTCTGTTGAGCGACTACACACCTTAGCAGAAAAAGAACGTGTCAAAAACATTAAGCCCTCTGATTTTTATTATCCTTATATTTTATCAGGTATAATTAATCTTCACAGAAACACTAACGAAGCGGTCTTACTTGATTGGGCAAAAGAGGATTTAATGTGGATAACACATTGCTCAATAGACTCTCGCGGGAAAGTTACCCCCTTCTTTGATGGATTTCGGTTTCTAGCTTCCTACTGTGATGCTTATCTTTATTTAAAGAGTCATAATAAATTATCCTTAAAAGAATCATCAGAAGTAGATGATCAAATTATTGCTAGTGCTAATGGACATTTAAATCGCGCTGATTTTGGTGCTCAAAATCGTGGTCTAATCTACGGAGCAGAACTACTCTTCTGCGCAAACGCGGTTCCTCATGCCCCTCTAGTCGAGCGCTGGAAGATGCAAGGAGAAGCATTAATCACTGATAGTGTACACGGCTGGGACGTAGAAGACGCATCTATATACGAACCTTTTTGGCTAAACTACGTACTTACACTAGCAGAGATGAAAGGCCAATTAGATGATCAAATGAAAGTCATAATGACTCGCTACTACTTTGATCATGCTAAAGCACTGCAAATGCCTAATGGCTTACTCCCTGATTGGGGCGATGGAGACTGGATCTGGAGCTGGATGTGGAATGTAGCTAATCTTGTCCTCGCTGGTAGTCATTATCATGATGGAACCTATCTCGATTCTGCCAGAAGACTCTACGAAGCAAGCCACGCTTACTATAAGGAACTACCGTCAGAAGCAGTAGGAGCATTAGGGATTGCCCTACACTGGCTAAATACATCTGTACCTTTAAATCCAGTCAAAGAAACAAAGTCTAATGAAGTAGTTGATGATCTAATTTCAAAGAAGATAGTGTTTCGTGGTAATAATAGCACATACGTATTATTAAACTACCGTGATGCAGGTCCATTTGGAAATCTTACACGTGAGTATCAACATGCTGCTCTTGAAGCCTATGAAGAAAAACCGCATCATGGACACGCTGATGAAAACGCAATTGGCTTATTTGCTCAAGACGGCACAATTCTTTTAGACGATGGTGGTTACCGCTCATCACGCCTACACGGCTGGAGATCAGATATTTCTCATAATAGGCTTGTTGCAAGAACAGGATTCCCACTCGACGGTGATATTTTTGATTATATCAAAAGCGATACTACCTATCATGATGTTACGACTGAAAAAGTACACTTTGGTACTTTCGGAAGTTTAGACTATTCACGTACACGACTAGTGGATGAACAACGTGGATACACAAGTGACAGAATAACACTCTTCGCACCTGAAAACGGTATGATGATCATTGTTGATTCAGTAGTCATAGACCGAGCTGGTAACAAAGTATTTTGTAATACATGGTATCCTGAGCATATACTAAAAAAAGGTGATAATTGGACACTCTCACACCCTGATTATATCCAAATACGGACTGAATCTTGGCCTAATCCACATACTCGAGATTTACTCACTCAATTTATTGGTAACCGAGATAAAATAGCAAATTCTCGATTAGTTGATCGTAGGTACGCTACTTCAGAAACGTTCTATCAGTATTTAAGGAATTATTTCTTCAAAGGTCAGCGCCTCTTATTTGTCACTGTTTTGCGTCCAGTGCCCATTAATTCTTCACCTGAAAAGTTACTAAGCGATGCATCCCTAATTACAGATGAACATGATGATAATCGAAGTATAGGCATTCATTTCACACTGAATAATGAACCCGTTACAGTGGGACTGAAACTAGATCAAACTATTGGCCTTACAAATCTTAGAGGTAGACCTATGTTTGATGTCAAAACAGGATCAATCACATACGACTCACTAATCTCAGATGCTGACTTCTCATTTGTGCGTGAACATAAAGACGGAAGTATAGAATTTGGCTTCCAGTATGCCTCTTTATTGCGATTTAAGGGCTCTACACTATTCAAACAACCTGTATGGAAAGAAATGTATCAAGGTGCACCAGGCTTTTCAGTCGTTGATAGAAGAGATAAAATGCCTAGATGGCATGAAGTTGTTGGGAATAAAACTAGATAAATTTTTCGCGATGTTTCCCATTACTCAGTCCAGACACTATATCCTGCTGATCCTTTTTTTTGTTGCATCGACGCTAGGCGCTAAAGAAGACAAGCCTCTTTTATCCCAGGAGGACTGGGTTACAGAACAAAAACCAGGTGGATCAGTAGCATTTAATACCACCTCTCTGGAGATTAAGGATACAGCAGGCTCTACTATTTGGTACCGAACTAAATTAACTAGCCCACTCGAAATAAACTATAGTATTTCTGTTATAAATGATGACGATAAAAACTACAGGGTGTCGGACTTAAATTGCTTCTGGATGGCTAATGAATCAAACGAAGATGTTGCACCATACCAGTCTCACACACCTAGGCACGGCGCATTCTCTGAGTATGACTCGTTATACACGTACTATGTTGGCTACGGTGGAAACAACAACTCAACCACACGTTTTAGAAGATATGACGGCACTAAGAATAGGCCCCTACTCCCAGAGAATGATTTAAGAGATCAAAAGCATCTTTTAATTGGTAACCACACCTATCACATTAAACTAATCTGCAAAAATAACCTTACAGAATATTGGTGTGATGGAGAAAAAATATTTTCATTTCACGATCCAAAACCTCTTAAGAGTGGTTGGTTTGCTTTTAGGTTACTTAAAAATCATGTAGTTGTTACAGACTTCAAGGTCTCAGAAAATTTAAAGCCTTAATCAATGAATGACTCACGTCGTAATTTTTTAAAATCTATTTTAGGTGCAGCTGCAGGCGCTGCACTCATATCAGACACTGTGGCTGAACCCGCCTCGTTTAAACGGGTAAAGGGATTAGATAAGATGACCACCGTTAAGCGTCCTAATATAATCTACATTAATTCTCACGATACAGGTAGATTCACTAGTCCATACGGCCATAGGGCTGCTACACCTAATCTGCACCAATTAGCCATGGACGGAGTGTGCTTCACACAAGCACATTGTGCTGCCCCTACGTGCTCCCCTAGCAGGGCATCTCTAGTCACCGGACAGTGCCCTCATAGTAACGGTATGCTTGGTTTAGCGCATCGTGGCTTTGCTTTAAAAAATTACGGACACCATCTTCTCCACACGCTACGTAAAGAGGCAGGCTATAACACCCATTTAATCGGGCTACAGCATATTGCTAGAGATAAGACCATTATCGGCTATGATAGTATATCCGAAACAGTATCTAACCACGTTAAAGACGTTGCTCCTGCTGCTATTTCCTATCTCAAGAATTACTCAAATTCTGCACCCTTTTATCTCGAGATAGGGTTTCAAGAAACGCACCGCGAATTCATCAAGGCCACAAAAGATGACGATTCACGCTATACTGAAAATCCAAGTCCACTTCCTAATGTAAAAGAAGTAAGAGATGATCTAGCAGATTTTAATGCAACCCTTCGTGTACTAGACAAAGGAATTGGAGATATCTTAGCGGCGCTTGACGAACAAGGACTTGCTGAAAACACCCTTATCATTTCTACCACAGATCACGGCATAGCCTTTCCCATGATGAAGTGTAACTTATATGATACAGGTACATGCATACATCTTGTCATGCGTGGTCCAGGCGGATTCTTTGGTGGCAAAGTGTGCGATGCACTTATTTCTCAAATTGATATTTTCCCTACCCTATGTGATTTATTAGAGATACCAAATCCGGAGTGGTTAGAAGGAAAATCGTTTCTTCCTATAATTAAGGGGAAACCAGAAGCGATTAATAATGAAATATTCGCCGAAGTGAATTTTCACGCATCTTACGAGCCAGTACGCGCTTTAAGAACTAGCAAATGGAAATACATCTCTAGGTTTGGCGATAATTTAAACCAAGTATTCCCTAACTGTGATGATAGCCCGAGTAAGCTATACTGGCTAAAAAACGGATGGGCTAATCATAAGCACTTACCAGAAGAGCTATACGATCTAACGTTTGATCCAAATGAACGTAATAATCTAGTAAGTGATTCTAAGTACTTCTCCATTCTCTCAGATATGAGAGCTCGGCTTAAGTCATGGATGGTTAAGACTAACGATCCTTTACTTAATGGTCCTATTAAGCCACCCAAGGGCGTTGCAATCACCCCCGCAGACAAACTTTCCCCTACAGATAAGGCGTTTATTTACGAAGGATAGGCAATCTCTAGGCTTAAGGTACTTTGGCGCTGCTAGCACTGCCTAATAGCGTGCTAGAGCTAATAATAGCGCAAAGGCTGACTTCTGATGCAACCGCAGGTGCTTGTGGGCGTCTTTAAATTGTTATCTATACATCTGTTGCACAGACAGAATAGAGCATATACCTTCACACTCACTTTACATGCATCGTCGCAACTTCTTGTTAAGCCTTGTAGCTCTTCCTAGCCTCGTATCAGCAAGTACCCTAAAGGGTGCGGCAAGTACACCAGAGCTGCTAAAGCCCTTACGCTTAAAGAGAGGCGAAGCACTTAATTTCGTTATCCAAGATTTTATTGAGCATCCGCTTTATTGGTGGCCACGTACGCTGCTAAGTTATCCATTCGAATATGCAAGTGATATAGATTTAAGCACCTTAGTTCTTACCTCGATTAAAACAGGTCAGACTGTACCGGTTCAATTTTCTGAAATAACAGCTAGTAAGTCAGGAATTAGCCACGCAAAGCTAAATTTCTTTTGTGAACTTGCTAGTGGAAGTAAGCAGGAATTTATACTTAATACATCCTCAAATCGCTCTGCATACACCTCTGAGGTAAGCGAGACCGTAGAAGACAATACGATAATCTTAGATTCAGGTCTTATGCGTGTACGCATACCTGCAAGTCAGAAAATTCAGTCCATTGTCCCTGGTCCAATCATGCAGGTGTCTCGTGGACAAAAATGGTTTGGAGAATCCAGTCTTAGTTTCAAAGACGATCATGTATCTGAGATTACAACGAAACGTGTTGCCTCAGGCCCTCTATTCATCAGTTACCAGGTAACCTATACCACTGAAAAAAACGCTCTCTACAGTGCAACCATTACCTGTAAAGCGGGTATGGAGTTTGTACATTTCGAAGAAAATATGGAAGGACTTCCAAAGGGAACTCAGGGAATTCTCACCACAAACTGGGCTAACTTTAAAGCAACGCATCGTCAGGCACCTAATCATCCTTTCCCTTTATCCGATACAATCCTAAGCTACGAAGACTATGCATGGGAAAAAATTGACTCCACCTTTGTGTTTGATCGTAACCCGTCACCAGATGGCAAATTTCCTTTTACTTTAGGAACCTACGAACGAGCACCTGCTAACTTTCACTCAGGTACTTTTGCAAATTTTTGGAACGAAAAAACAGATGATGCTTTAGGTGTCTTCATAGATGATGTAAATGGGTGGCAAGACCATCAATATACCTACGAAGTTGAATCAACACTGCTTCAAGTACGCTACTTTGCCAAAAGCGATAATTTTTACTGGGAGTGGCCACTCGCTAGTGGTACACGCTCAACATGCATCACCTGCTATGATCATGCTAAAGATAGACAGGCGATGAAAGACTTGGAGAGTAAGGTAACCGTATTTGCGACGACTAAAGCCGCCTCACGCTTAACTATTCCCCTCACCTTTACATCTCATACCCTTTTTCTTCAAAACCGGTACGGCTCAATTAACCTAAATCGAATTAAAGATTGGGTGCTTCATTACCCTGAAACAGGTCGACCACCGATGAAGGAGATCAGTAATGGCAGAGAACAAGATCCCGATCAATTTGTAGATCGAATCATGAATTCTTCCTACGTATGCACACTTCCTCTTACAGGAACACGTCAAATGGCAGGACACGGTCCAATACCCGGCAGATCTATTATAAACTTTAGCCCTGTTCCAAGTAGGCAAATTAGAGGTTGGGTTGAGGGCTATAGCTCATGTGCAGCAAACCTAAGTGCACACCAAAAAAGCCGTATAACTGCAATATTTCTGCTACTTGCTTACATTCATGCTGATGATGAATTTATGCCCTTAGTTAACATGCTTGCAGGGCATCCTAACTTCCTAGCGGACGTTAAGGCTGTTTCACCTTCGATAGCCTTCCTATTCCCGGACCATCCTCTCGCACCCACTTGGGCAGATATGTGGGAGAAGTGTCTTGAAGTTAATACCCGATTTAATACACGTCCAGAGGTAAAAACTTGGGACGCACGCGGTGGCCGCTGGACTGAAAATTTAGGGACTTACGTCTGGGCTTTCATAGGGCCTACTTCAAGAACAGATTATCTACTTAAATGTTATGATAATAATGAGCGCATGCTCTCACCTGAATTAGCACAAATGACTGAGTGGTTAGTCAATGTACTTAGTGCTCCCTTTAATGGTGAATCAGAAAAAGCCTACAAAAACTTAATGCAAGTGGACTATGGTCGCGAATGGGGTGTTGTTGCTCCTGGTAAAGGACCACGGCGAGTCGATCCGCCCCAAGGCGCACACTCAGAACAGCGCATTTCACCGCGTTCAATGTGGTACCTAGCTTACTGCTTACGTAATTACGCCCCTATGGCTTCAGAGCATGGCATGTGGGCTTCAAGCCCATTTGATAACGATGCTGAAAGTAAAGAATTTCGTAAAAGTACATGGTACCCAAGTAAAGACAACCGAGGCACAAACCCACACTTAAAGAGTTCTAAATTTACGGGATACGGTATTGTGCTGCGCTCAGGAGTGGAGACAAAAGAAGAAATTTCTGTTCATTTACAACAAATTGACGAAGGACCTAACTACCGCTGGGGCCGAGCAGGTGAAGGTGGTAACGGCATGATTTATTTTTATGCTGGTGGAAAATCCTATAGCTACACAGCACCAGAAGACGTAGGTGACCGAGACGACCAGGATACTGATTTTTGCACAACCTTTGGTATTTATAGAGAGGGACACTTCCGTACAATCGGCATGAATGGACTCACTCGCCCTATGTATAATTTAGGAACAGGTCAGTATGCTGAAATAGTTCCAAGACAAGGTACAAACGCCTATGCCTCACCAGAGTATATAAGCCGTAGCGTTTTATTAGCAGGTAATCAGTATTTTATTCTTTATGACAGTGTATCTGACCAATCCTTGGTTCATCGACTAACTTGGTTTGTGCGTAAAGGCGATTCACTTCCTAATATCCAATTACTGCTAGGAGCATCTGGAAATAGGGAGACACAGAAAACAGAAATCAATACTGTTTCTAGTACAGGAGTATGGTTTGATGGCATTGGAGATTCCTTGGCTTTTATTAGTCATAGAAAAGATATCCAATCTGAAAGCACTAATTTTGGATGCCGCGTTACGCTTCCGGGCATCGAAGATCTCGTTTTCAGAAAACCGCATACCGTACATTATAAAGAAAATAATTTAATTTTTTCAGGCACAGCTGGATTAATTCGCACAGAAAGCACTCGCATCGAATTTTCACTTTTCCATGGAACACGAATTGCCGTCCGTGGTTTATTATTTGAAACAAACGATGAAGATCTAGGCATTGGTGGTAGAATTGAAAACGGTAAAGAGCCAACAGGAAAATTCTATGCTTATAAACCGAGCGAACTAACACTAACTACCCAAGGGCTTGCTCAAGGAACACACCTGTTTGTAGACGGAATCTCACATGGTGAAATAACAGAAAAAAGCTCACTCACTGTACAACTAAAGCAAGGCGAACACAGTTGGGAATTATCCACTACTCTACCCACCCCGTGCGCACCAAGTATTATACGTACTGAAAATTACTCAGGTGGTGCACGCATTATAGGAGCACCTGTAGCTTCAGCCACACACTACCGCTTAGAGCTCAGCTTGGATAATGGTGTCACGTGGAGTAAAGTTAAGACTCAGGCTAATCCTGTATTTACAATCGAAGGCTTAAAAAACGAAACTAAGGTTCACGTGCGCTTTTCTGCACTAAATGAAGTACACGAAAGTCTACCTGGAGCAGAATATCCCCTGTATGTAAGTGATAAACCACCGCAGACACCTGACGGATTACGCCTTAAACTAAAAAAAGGTCAGGCTAAGTTAAGCTGGGGTGAAATTCTTGGAGCATCCGAGTACCGACTGTATGGACGTACATGTCCAGACAAAGAGTTTAAACTGCTCTACAAAGGAATAGAGTGCTCCCTTACGGATAATCGTGAGATCATTGAGGCCTCAAATGCAAAACCCTCTAATACACCTGTAAACCCTAAAGCCGGCGTTATTGAATACTGCGTTACTGCTGTAAATGATAATGGAGAAAGTAAGCGCTCACGCATTGCAAATACAGATCCAGCGTCCTGGCGAAATTGGGATCCTAGCCCAGGCGAAAGATTTCGTAGACTCACTAACGTGAGTGAGGACTATATGCATCCAAATACAGATGCTCCAAAGTACTATCCCATTTAATCTAAGGTAAGTCGTGCCTAAGTTCTAGTTGTATTTAAGTCATATTTTCCATGGCAAATAAAAGTCTGACTATTCTCACGGCACTAATAGCTCTTTATTGTGTAGAGCCTCTAAATGCTGACCTCCTAACTATAGACTTAGCCAACCAGACACGTGAGCAGTTCCTAAAGATAATTGATAGGCCAAAAGTCGAGCTGCTAGCAGAATCAAGCACAGTCTCCTCTCAGGAGGGTTTCACTCATCTTAAATTTAGTTACAATTCAGATTCTAGAAATCGCGTTCCAGGTATAGCTATTACACCATCTATTCATGGCAAGCGCCCAGTCGTTATAGTCATGCACGGCACAGGTGGGAATAAAGAGCGCATGATTCCTGTCATGACTCAATTAGCTAAACTTGGATTTTACACAGTAGCTATAGATGGACGGTACCACGGTGCTAGAAAAAACAGTAATCAAGGAAACAGTGATTATAACAAAGCTATTTTAGATACCTTTACTACAGGCATAGATCATCCCCTGTATTATGATACCGTTTGGGATTCAATGCGCCTAATTGATTACCTGCAAACACTTCCTGACATAGATTCTAGCCGCATAGGTGTTATTGGTTTTTCTAAAGGTGGTATCGAAGCCTATTTTCTAAGTGCAGTAGATAATAGAGTTAAAGTTTCTATTCCTTGCATAGGAATGCAAAGTTTTCGATGGGAATTAGATCATAATGACTGGCAAGTAAGAGTTGGAACTTTTAACGCGGCTTTTACTGCCGCTGCAAAACAAGAAGGGATTAAAAATCCCGATGCGGCATTTGTTCGTAAGTTCTATGACCGTGTAGTTCCGGGAATTTATGGTCCCTTTGATGGTCCAATAATGATCCAATTAATCGCACCTAGACCTTTATTAGTTATAAACGGTGAATTAGATCATCATTCACCTCTACCTGGCTTAAGTGAATGCGATGAAGCTGCTCGTATTGCGTATGGAGCTGCTAATGCAGAAAAATTCGTTCAACGTATAGAACCCAATACCGGTCATAGCGTTACTGCTACCTACCAAATTGAGGCCAATAACTGGCTGGTAAGATGGCTGAAACCTTAAGAGATAAATTATCAACAGTTTTGCAAATACTGGCTTTGCTGCTAGGCAGAATACTAATTAGCATAAATAATGTCATCCAACGTATAGTGGTGATATATAAGCTCTAGATATTCGTGTAAGTTTGACAGTGAGACAAACTACAAACATTTAAACCATGTACATAAAATGCTTAAAATTATTTCGCCCCTTGTTTTAGCTAGTTTATTATGGTGCATGAGTTCAGCGTCTGAAAAAGACCTAAATGAAAGACCTAACACATTGATACTGCGTTCAGACGCCCTGCTTAAGGTTAAACAGTCATTAAACACCAGTACTAGATATACAGCTTCACTCAAACAACTACGCTTAGATGCAGATGTTATACTTAAACACAAGCCATCATCTGTAATGGATAAAAACCTTGTGCCTGCAAGCGGCAGTAAACACGACTATTACAGTTTGGCCACGTATTGGTGGCCAGATCCTTCCAAAGCAAGTGGTTTACCCTATATAAGACACGACGGTGAACGAAATCCGGAAATTTATAAAGGTACTGATTATGCAGCATTCTTAAATCTATGCAGTTCCGTAGAAACACTGAGTTTAGCCTATTGGTTTACTCGTGATGAGAAATACGCAAGTAAGGCATCTGAGCTACTGCACGTATGGTTTATTAATCCATCCACTCGGATGAATCCAAATTTACAATATGCTCAAGCAATTAGGGGCATTAATGACGGTCGCGGTATAGGCATCATAGAAACACATTATCTCATTCCACTCATTGATGGTTTAGCACTCATAGAAGGCTCACAAACATGGTCGGCAGCCGACAAAACAGCTATGCACGACTGGTTAAATAGCTTTTATCTGTGGCTTACCACCAGTCAAAATGGATTAGAGGAAAAAGCAGCCAAGAATAACCACGGTTCGTGGTGGGATGTACAAGCGGTCGACTTAGCACTGGCTTTAGGACGTAATAATGAAGCTATTAAGCTTCTAGAAGAAGCAAAATTAAAGCGTATAGCCTACCAAATCGAACCTGACGGTTCTCAACCACTTGAACTCGAGCGCACGAATTCTCTGAATTACTCAATTTTCAATTTAGAGGCACTTGTAGCGCTCTCGCGCTTAGCTGAAAACGTGAACCTAGACTTGTGGAATTTTACAACACGTGATGGCAGGAACATTAGTAAAGCGCTAGCCTTTATTGCGCCATACCTTGATCCTGAAAAAAAATGGCCTAAAAAAGACATCGTAGAAGCTAACCGAAATCGAATACCGCCCCTACTTATTGAAGCCCTACACCATGAAGATAATCAGATATGGCATGAATTACTTATGAAATACTCGGATAAGCCTGACGTAACTGAACACTGGAAATTAACTTGGGTAAACTAAAGTAACTAGAGCTTCATGATTAGATAAAAAAGCGATATAATTTAGTGGCCCTAAAATAAATCCATCTAAAACCAGTTTTAAGATTCCTTACTTAATATAGGTTTATTCTTAAAACAAATCATTGCTATAAATCTGAAATAAAATAGCACTACGTCTTAGAAGATGCTTTAAGTAAGTTTGTATTAAATAAGTTATTTAGTACTTACAGAATCAACAAGTCTCCATAATTCGTTGCTATAACGACTACGACTACTTGATAAAATAGGATATCCATGAGAACTCTTCTCATTGTACGAGATATGTGGATGGGATATACCCGGTTCAAAGAATTTTCAGAAGGACCTGAAGGTATACTCACAAATATCTTATCCGAAAGATTAGTAAGGCTAGTAAATAGCAATATAACGGAGCGAGTAGCCTCCGCAGATAGCTCTAGGCACCCAGCCTATCAATTAACCAATAAAGGCAAAGCACTGATACCTACATTAGAGTCTATGATTGACTGGGGTCTAAAGTGGGAAGATGGAGCAAGTAAAAAGGTAGCAGCGAGGTAAATCTATTTAGTTAAATAATCAGGAATATAATATAACACTGAGTACCTTCTATATTACATTTTAATATCGTTCTTGCACTTCGTGTATTTGAAATCGCTTTTGATAGACATACTCTAATGAGTTGATTAAGCGTCAGATAGATGAACAAGGCAATGAAATCGAAAGTATTCGACTTACTTGACTGTTGGAAATTATATTCCTAGCAATTATTCCTACTCAATTTTGAGCATTCAAGATCTTATAGCGCTAAAGGAAATACCCTTTAAGAAAAAAGCCTAGACCAATTACACCAAGCGTGAGACTTAAGTACCAAAAGTTACGTCTTTTGCTCAGTACACTTATTGCACCAATGACTATGGATATCTGAAAGAAAGTTACACCAGCAGCGTAACTCATATGGTGCTTTAAATGTTGCTCAGACTCTTCCTGAGATACTTTAGCATCCTCTGAAATAGCATCTTGTTGTTTTTTATATTCTGTTAATTTACCTAAGTCAGCCTTTGAAGATGCATGTCCTTCTTGTTGGAGTAATTCAATTTTAGACTCTAAAACGGCAGCCTTGATACCTTTGGCTTGATAATATGCCCATTTATTAGAACTTTGGATCTGTTCAATCAAGGCTTCATTAGCATGGTGCCCTGCCAGTAGTGAACAAATAGCTGCTAGTGCAGCCAAAAATGCAGAGCTTAGAGCAACCCCACGCTCCCAACTGTTATTTGAATGTTCAGCATTATGATTAATTTGTTCATGCAATTGTTCAGTAGGTACTTCCGGTGCTTCCATAATTTATGAAATTTAAAATTTGCGTATACTTTTAATAATACATCACGTTACAAACTTATTAGTACTCGATAGCTATTATTCATATCAAATTTAATTATTGTTTATTTAATTTTGCTAGAAAATGGTAATTACCTGAGCCAACTTGAACCAAGAGGGTATCATTTTCATAATGATCTACATGTATTCCCATTAGCTTATTAATATCTACCCCACTTTCCTGTATAAGACTTCCGCGCAATGATGGAATGTAAAGCTTAGCGTTTGTATTGGGTGGTATAGTCACATCCAAGTCTAGCAAACCATCATGTTTTTTCCACTCAACAGATATTAAACCAGTAATCGAATGGTAGCTACCTTTTACCCAGGCTATATCACGCAATAATGTTGGTTTAATAATTATGCTCTTAAAACCAAGATTATCAGCATCAAGCCCAATTCCTAATAAATCATGATAAAACCACTCATTGATTTGACCCAACATAAAATGATCTAGTGATGCATTTAAGTTTGCATCCCAATTTTCCATTAAACTGGTAGCACCACGTGCAAGCATATAACCATATCCTGGGAGTAAGCTCTGATTGTTAACTGAATAAACAATATCACTTCTCCCTGCATCAGCTAGTGCCCTAAGTAGAGTCCCATAACCAACGTCTCCTGCAGTAAATTGATTATCGTGGGCTACAACATCTTTTACTAGTGCCTCTTGTACATGCTTTATTTGATCTGTGGGGACGATACCAAAGACTAAGGCTAAAGCTTCAGCACATTGTGAACCCTGGGCATAGATTCCCGAATCACTATGAAAATACATAGCATTAATATCATTTCTAATTGATTCAGATTTTACAGCATATAGGTCTGCATCTTTTAGCATACCAAGGATACGTGCAACTTTCTGGAGTATAACTGTATCATAGTAATAATATGCTGTACCGGTGAAGGCAACTGGTGTGAGTTGAGCATATCCAGCTGTTTTGGGTCCTTTATCAACCCAATCCCCTAAGCCAAATTGAATCAGTCCATGAGAATCAGTGCGTGTAGAAAGATAATCCACATATTTTTTCATGCTTACATAAGCCTTCCTCAAGGACACAATGTCAGCTGTCCACTGGTAGCTTTGCCAGGGCACTAAGACACTTGCACTTCCCCACTCCACAGACTCCCAAAACCCTGACTGGAACTGAGCGTACTCAGGTGCGATATCTGGAACTAAACCTGAACTACTTTGGCTTTCTCTTATATCAGATGCTATTTTATTAAATAACGGATTAAAATTAAACTCATAGCGTAAAGCCGGTCCGTTTAAATGAGTCTGCTCAAGCCATCCCAGACGTTCACGGTGAGGACAATCAGTGAAGAGACTAACCGCATTATTCTTTTGCGCCCAGCGCACCATCGTATGGATCTGATTAAATAATTCATTAGAGCAAGTGAAACTGCCTACTGGCTGTGTTGCAGAACTAATCACTCTACCCACAAGCATATCGATCTGAGGCTTCTCTCCAGATGCATCAGGTTTTAAATCAACCTGTAAATACCTAGCGCCTTGATAGAAACTGTGAGGCTTCCACATCTCTTTTGCATTACCACCTTTTAACGTATATTCCCAGTAGGCTACACCACCACCTACAGACCTACGATCAACCAAACCTTTAGAATCTATAATTTCTGCTGGAGTTATTCTTACAGACGAGCCCCTAGGCCCATGTACTTGTAATTCAATGATGACACTTGCATTTTGCCCTAGATCATAAATGAACGAATTCTCAATATTTTTAATCGAAACGGGCTTTAAAGTAGCATAATTTAAAACTGGCATACCTGAAGAGTCTGCACCTCTTAGAGTAGCGCTTACATGAGGCACAACAATTGCGTTAGTCCAAAGCGTATCATCAAAGTGGGGCTTATACCAGCTATCCATATTAAGCCTAGCGTCATAATCCTCACCTCCATACACATTAGCAAAGCTAGTTGCTCCATCATGGATCTTCCAAGTTGGATTAGTTGCTACAATCTCTTCACTTCCATCTTCATACTGCAAAACAATCTGTGCTTTAACCTGCAAAGCTTTGAAGGGACTAACAAATTTAACATACCTGCCCTGTTGAACGTTGAACATTCCATTGGATAAATCTAAGCAGCAAACATTTGCACCCACTTTCAGTAAAGTCGTTATATCCCGTGATACGTAAAGCCGAGTTTGATCATAGTTAGTCCAACCAGGCGTAAGTACATCATCTGCAACAGATGCATGATTAATAGTTGCCTCGCACTCTCCTAAGCCA
>Ga0364887_10151_pt1 | contig 29146 bp, 16 predicted proteins | sample ExccelJu500001D4_4_FD_206924 | JGI IMG/M metagenome (GOLD analysis project Ga0364887, IMG submission 206924) | Enriched cells from Trout Bog Lake Hypolimnion, Wisconsin, USA - BchlTB.July23.5000.01.D4 | ecosystem: Environmental > Aquatic > Freshwater > Lake > Hypolimnion/Profundal zone | place...
CATTTGGATGATATTCTCTAAACATATTATACTCAACTTCAATTCCATCCATCCCTCCAATAAAGATTGCAGCAGAAAATTCATTTTCAGAAAGCATTCTCTCTCGCAGCCTATGAACACTGGAAGGAATTTCACCTAGGTTTTCAGTAAATACCACGTTATCAAATTTATTATTGTCTGGAAGAAATTTATCTCTAAAAAACTCTGATTGATATAATTTAACATGCTCTTGAATATTCAACTTTAATTTATCCATTACATAGTAAATCAATGGAGTAATTGAAGGATGACCACCCCAAATAATTCGATGATGTGGCAAAACAACAGTAGTTAGTGCTATAACAGCATCTCGAATAGCAATAATATCAGCAGTTTCAATATATTTTGGATCCCTTTCAGGTAATGGGATACTCGCAGATAAAAAAATATTTTTTAATTCTTTCGTAGCCATGACTCAAAATCTTGTTTTTTTAATGTTTTAATGTCAACATTCAGATTCTTATTTAACCAATCTAGATGATTAATCCATTTCTCTCTTATTCTTAAATCATCATAAATTAATTTAATACTGACATTATCACCATAATGTAATAATTCCTTTTTTATTTCAGCTGATTGGCAACTTGTTGATTGTGGAATACCTATGGTTGGAATATATATTCTTCTTTCTCCATTTTCTTTATCTTCTGTTAAAAATCGTTCAGGTTGAACAACTACTTTTTTCCCGATCCTTTCAGCAATATTTTTGAATTCTGTAATTAAATTATCTTGTCGCGCCGCCAAATTTCTAGCTCTGACCGATTCAACTTCTTTAATTATTTCCTCCGTAAAATCTGACTTCAATTTTGAAACATCCTTTTCATCAAATATATCATTTACAAAGTTTTCTTTAATTAATTGTTTAGGGTAACTAATGTGAGATGTATCATCCATTTTAACGTTATGATTTGGCCAAACCAATTGAACAATCCCAATCTGTTTTGCTCCGGCTTCAGCAAATTCTTCTTTACACCATTGGCTTTTTAAAAAGTTAGGAGTATTTAAAAGTACAATTACATCACATTCAGTCATTTTATGCCATAATTCTTCTTGAAACGCTTCTCCTTTTCCAATTGAATGAGTATCTAGAAAAACATCAAAATTATGGGACTCTAAAGCTTCAAATAATTGAATGGCAACTGAAGTAGATTCATTTCTTTTATAGCTAATAAATATTTTTCTTGTACTATTTAATAATTCAAAAGATTCTAATGCAATATTGACTATTCTATCCTCTTCTATTTTTTTATATTGAATACCATTTTGATTTTCTAAAATACTTGGTATTTCCTTTGAAAAGGAATTGTCATTAAAATAAATAGGCAAAATCATTGTGCCATCTTTAAGCAATCTCTGTGTAATATCTAGATCCTTAAAATCTCCATTAATATCCCCTATGTAAAACACAAATGCTGGTTGATTTCCAAGATATTCATCTTCAAAATTATCTGTATCAATAACCTTTACTGAGTTATTTGGTAATTTTAATTCATCCAATCTTTTATTAAACAATCCTATTATGTCGCCAATAATTGGAGTTTTGGTTCCAAGAATTATCAATTGGTATTTATATCTCATATTTCAATTCTTTACTAATGTTATTCATGCACTCAACCACCCCCTTCATCAACACAGGGCAAAGCGGTTTAATTGTATTTTTTAATTTTTCGTTGATCCGCTTTCGGGTTTCTAAAGTGTGGTAAATTGTTACAATAGCTTCTTGAATCTTCAGATCGGGAATGGGTAGTTTTACATTGCACAAATCAGCCCAATCGAAAGTTTCTCTTGCACTTCCCCATGAATGGAATCTTGCATAACGGTCAAATTCAGGCCGTGAAAACCATAGATAAAGATATTCCGGGAGTAATTCGGTTGGTCTTGTTACTCTGAAAACAGTGTATATACTGGAAACAATACAAGGCGCGACACTATTCATTGCTAAAGCGATTTTGTCGCCTCGTCTTGAAGTGTCAGCCACATAAACAAATTCTCCAGTTCTTACTACTTTATAGGTAGAGAAATCTACTCCGGTGGTGTTTGCTTTGGTCTCGATTAGAACCTTTGCTGTTGAAACACCCTGCAAAAAGGAAATTTGCAAATCTCTGTTTCTCTCATCTGATTGTTCAATAAATTCACCAAGTACTTTTGGTTTTTCGTTTTTAGTAAGATTTTCAATATAAGTATCACAAATCAACTGTAAATCAGCCAAACTGTTTTCGTAAGTTTTTTGGTTAGCCAAGAGACCATTGTATAGGGCAACAAATTTTCGTTGTTCATCCATGGCGGGAATCGGTATTTGTATTTCACAAAAGCGTTCCCATTCTAAACTTGCTCTAACGCTACTATCACTTATAAACCAACCATACCGGTCTGATTCAGGCCTTTGAAACCACATCATCATGTATTCAGGTAAAAACTCGTTTTCATCTTTTACTTCAATCACTAAATAAGCGGGTGAAATAATTGCAGGATTTTCTTCAATATACAAGGCAAGGCGAATAGTTTCATCTCTTCCTACTTGCATTGCACTGTAAGCAAACTGTCCTTTCTGAATGATTTTATATTTTGACAAATCGCTTTCAGAGGTATTGGCAACAGAAGCCATGAAGTTTTTGGTTATATTAATACCCAATAGGTTGTTAACCGAAAACTCCTTGTTTCGTTTGTCTACTAATTTTATGTAATCTCCAATACGCTTATAACTCATAACCCAAAATCTTAAAAGCGTTTACCAACTGATCTTGTGATTGCTTTTCTTCTTTTAAAAGAGCTCTGAAATCATTTTGAATTCGCTTCATTTCCAAGTCAAAATCAATTTTACTATCACGGTCTACAAATTCAATGTATTTGCTTGGCACTAAAGAAAAGTCGTTGGCTTGTATTTCTTTAAAATTAGCAGAGTAGCAATACTCTGGCACATTCTTATAGGTGTCTTCGTAATTTATTTTTCGCCAATTATGAAAATTATTCGCAATTTTTTCAATGTCCTTGGGGATAAGTTCTATATACATTTTTTCATATTCTGTACCCCAACGTCTTAAATCCATAAACAATATTTCTCTTTCACGGTTCCGATGGAAATGAGTTTCATCACCAATATTTTCTGTTTTTTCTTTTTTGTTTTTATTCAAAATCCAAAGCGTAACGCTAATATCGGTGGTGTAAAACATATCCCGAGGCAATACCAGAATAGCTTCCACCAGATTGTTTTCAATCAGTTTCCGGCGAATTTTATACTCTTCTCCACCTCCGCTTAAAGCGCCATTAGCCAAAATAAATCCGGCTACGCCGTTTTCCGAGAGTTTGGAAACCATATTAAGTATCCATCCATAATTGGCATTGCTTTTAGGCGGTACTTCGTAACCAAACCAGCGCGGATCGTCTTTTAATTCATTCTCGGCGCGCCAGTCTTTCTGGTTAAAGGGCGGATTGGCCATGATGTAATCGGCCTTCAGATCTTTATGCTGGTCGTCGCCAAAGGTATCGGCAGCTTTATCACCCAGATTACCCGAAATTCCACGTATTGCGAGGTTCATCTTGGCAAGCTTGTAAGTGGTATTGGTATATTCCTGCCCGTAAATCGCTATATTTTTGGTGTTTCCATGATGTGCCTGAATAAACTTGATCGATTGGACAAACATACCACCGGAACCGCATGCAGGGTCATAGATAATTCCATTGTAGGGCTCAATCATTTCGGCAATCAGGTTGACGATGCTTTTAGGGGTGTAGAATTCTCCCTTCCCTTTCCCTTCGGCTAATGCAAATTTGGATAGGAAATATTCATAAACACGCCCAACAATATCATGGGCCTTGTCTTTGATGGTATCGATATCATTTATGGTATCTAACAGCGACGATAGTTTGGTAATATCCAAACCCAAACGAGAGAAATAATTGTCGGGAAGCGCCCCTTTTAATGCCTTGTTATTTTTCTCAATATTATGTAACGCCGTATCAATCTTGAGTGCTATATCGTTTTGCTTGGAGTTTTTAATGATATACGACCAACGTGAAACTTCATCGAGGAAGAACACATTATTCTGGTTATAAAATTCAGCCATCTCGATATATTTTTCCTGTCCCTTGGCGATGAGTTTTTTGCGGTGATCCTCAAACTTATCGCTTGCAAACTTCAGGAAAATCAACCCCAGGACCACATGTTTATATTCTGCCGACTCAACACTTCCCCTTAATTTATTGGCCGATTCCCAGAGAGTCTCTTCCATGCTTTTTTCTTTTCCTGCTTTCTTTGCCATTGTTTATTTTTCAATCCATTTATGTTTAATCCCAAAGATAGTTATATCTGTTGGTGAGTTGGCATTAAATCAAATCTTATGAAATTTCTTTGTTAACGGTTATTTCTTGCTTCTCTTAAATTTTCATTTAAATGTAATTGGTAAATGCATCATTACATTCACAGGTTTATCTCTTTGAATAGCCGGGTTCCATTTGGGTGATTCCCTGATCAGTCTGACTGCCTCCTCATCACATAATTTACAAAGTCCCTGGCTTATTTTTATTTTATTTGGCGGGATCTGTCCCAGTGAGTCAATTACAAATTCAACCTGCACTTTACCACTTACAGTACCATATCTAACTTCCCTTGGAAGTTTGATGTTCTCATGTATATATTTTACAAAATTCTGCATTCCTCCGGGAAACGTAGGAAGTTCCTCGTAAACCTTAAACTCTTTATGATCCTGGTCACTGTTTACTGAAATCTTCTTTAGCTCAATTCTGAAATGATTCCCAACAGGCAATTTAACTTTTATGGTTGAATAGCCATCACCCGCAACTTCAATTATAGCAGAACTATCTGCCTGAAGTTGAAAGTAACCAAGGGAATTGCTGACAGCCTTGAGATTTTTCTCAGGAAGAAATATTGTACCACCTTTGACTGGTTTTCCGGTTTCCGGATCAACAAGTCGTCCGGTAACAGTTCTTTGTCCGTTTACCGGTAAAGTTGTCATAACTGATAAAAGGAATCCTAAATAAAATATGAATCTATTCATGAATTAGAATTTGCCTAATTGAATTGAACAGAACAAATTTCAAAATAAAAATGATTCATTTACAGTTTGGTCAATAAATATTATGACAAACTTATAGGTGTGGCCTTAATCTCTGCAGCCGTAGTTATTTTACTGACAGGTGTAAAGAATTGGAACGAAGCTATGGCGTGGCAACCTCAATTTCCGCCTTGTAATCCACTTGTTGGATAACAAGTTCCGCTTGAGGATATGGGATCAGATCAATTAGTTTGATGCGGTAACCTTCAATCAGGGTATCGGTACGGAAGGAGGCAAGCGTATTTAATATAATAGGCTTTGTAATGTTTGACGATGAAAAGATAAACCTTACCGAGGCATTTCCTGCCCAGATACATTCCATACCAATCGGACACCTGGAATCAGTCAGAACGGAATCAAGGAGAATTGAAATGTTAAAGTCAGTATTCTTAATGACTGCTTTATATCTCAACTCAATAGGTTGGTTCAGGACCAGCGGTGCCGCAATAAAATCATTTCTGCAACAGGAAAGGGCTACCAATACAAATACTTCAGCCAGAATGATTTTCATAAACAATAAATTTTAGATCAAGAGGGTAACATTGAATCAATATCATTGTAAAATTACATACTTCATCCTGGAATTGTATTTAAGAACGGAGAATGTTATAATTCCAAATTTCCTTCATCTTTTCTGTCGCCTCAACGCAGTTGGAGTTTTGTAATCCGGCTATTTTACCAAACTAACGATGCTTATCCACATTTACCTGATTGAAGCCGTGTAACGGCGTAAATATGGTAAAAAATAAATCCGTATGGACCTTAAGCCGCTTAGCGGCGACAGAATGAAAATGTGAATTAATATCCGTACAAAAACATCACATTCAATGATTCCAATGACCTGGACAGCTGACTATTCCCTGATTCTCTCGTAATCAAATAAATACTTGCCACTTTCAACGGCCATGGCTACAAGCGCTGCCGAGTTGTGCACCCCGTATTTATGAACCAGGTTTGTCCGGTGTTTCTTCGCCGTGAAAATACTGATAAACAACTGATCTGCAATCTCATTGTCCCGTTTGCCGTTTACAATCAGATGGAGGATCTGCTGTTCCCGTGGGGTAAGGTGGTAATCCTGCAAAGAAGCGGTTAAAATAGCCGGTTCTTTATGGCGCAAATCCCGGTTCTTGGCATGAGAGGTGTTCGGTCTGATCTCGGAGGCAACCACGAGCACCTTTTTCATCAACCCGTCATCAAAAGTCTCCAGGATACTCTTCGAACAGAGGAAAAGCCGGTAATGGGCTTGCTTTTTTAGCCGGACCCGGAGCGTTTCCGTTACCACTGTCCGGAGATCCGGCTGAAAGCTGGTTTTCATATTTTGCTTAAGAAGTTCCAGATCATCGGGATGCAACATCGTCCGGAAGAGCTCAAAACCCAAATGTGAAAGATCATTCTGTGTACATCCAATAAAATCGAGTCCGAGCTGATTTAACCACAAATTTTTCACTGAACGAATATCACCGGGATGTTCGAATTCGCTGATATAAAAGACTACCTGGAGTGAATCAACGATATTCTGAAGAATTGCCTTATCTATCTGAGGCCCTTCAGGATATATATTTCGATTATCAGGGGCCATACGGCTGATAATTTACCTTTTATAGGTAAATATACAACTTTGGTAGTATTGTTTGGGGCTTTTTAAGGAATTAAATTTGACTTAAAACCATTCCTTGACAAGATTTTCCCGCTTTCTGTCGAAAACCAGCAGGAATCGGTCCAATTCCGGTCACTTCCTGATGAAAACCTGCAGGAATTCAACCGGAAGTGATCGAAACCGGATGAAAACCTGCAGGAACTGATCGAATACCTGGAGGTTTTCGTTGAATTCCGACAGGTTTCGGTTGAAAACCTACAGGTTTCAGTCCGGTTCCTTTTAAAACCCGACAAAAACCTGCAGGAATCGGTCCGGTTCCGATCACTTTCCGTCAAAAAGCTGCAGGAACTCAACCGGAAACGACCGGAATCGGCGAAATCGGGTTGCGAATGAAAATAAAGTGATAAAATATGCTCCAATGGTCAAACCCTTCATTGAAAAGTATTGAATTTGACTTAAATGTTTAATTTAAAAAAACAAGATTATGAAGAAAGTACATGTAGTTTTTGATTTTGTACACCTGCCTATCTCCGGAAAGGTAGCCAAGGGGAGAAACATCATCACTGATATGATGAATAATCCCAACTTCCCGACTCCGGACATCTCCCTGGATTTAGTTAAAGAGCTCACCGATTTATTGGAAAACCGCAGTTTAGCAGCCCAGAATGGAGGCAAGGCAGAGACTACTCTGATGCATCAGACTGAAACAGTATGGGATGATGCAATGCGTAAAATGGCCCGCTATGTCGAACGGATCGCCAATGATGATCCTGCGATTATCTTAAGTGCCGGCTTTAATCTGTCGAAGCAACCATTACCTTACCAAAGACCCGAGCTGAGTGCCGAACAAGGGGAAAAGTCGGGGACAATCCTGCTGCGTCGCCAGGCTGTACCGGGGGCCAAATCCTATATCTGGCAATATTGCATCAATACCCTGCCTGAAAACGAATCAGGATGGACGTTTGCCGCAGCCACGAGCAAAGCTTCAACCGAGATTGACAATCTGACCCCTGTGAGTAAATACTGGTTCCGAGTGGCAGCGGTTACCCCGCAAGGAGTCACCGCCTATAACGACCCGATTATGCATATCATCGCCTGACAAGAGTTGCCGAAGAATTGGAGCATCCGGTAAAAAGAGGAACAAAGCCCTGACGATGGGCGCAGAATCGCGCCATTATCAAACTAAAATGACCCCCGGGATGATCATTACGATCAGCTAACCGGGGGGCATTCGTGTTTTGGGAATATTAGACAGGACTATAGCATAGCTTTTGCCTGACCTGCATTACACGGTGGTGCAAATGAATGGCACCTCAGTGAGCGGCGATGTTCGTAAGATTCGGTAGAGGCCTAATTTGCTGTTTAATGGATCCATCGGAACAACTGCAGGGGTAGATTTGACTTTCCTCATTTCATGTTCCATTTCGGTAGCAATTTCTGCGCCAAAAACAAGGGAAGTCTCTTCTATAAATTCATCCTTGTTTTTCCTGAAATTATCCATATGTTCATTGATATTGGAAATCTGACCAAAGACTTCAACTACCAGGACACTCAATGGAGAATCATGTGGCAAGCCATACAGATCAAGCATTTGATTCACTTTACCATTTACCCACCGTCCAAAAGCCTGTTTGGGACTCTCCTGATCCAATGCCAACTGCTGATTGACCGCCTGATTGATTAACTCAATGGTAATTTCTACCTGAGGAAGGTGTTGTTCTCTGTAAAACCTATTCTTTTCTGCCAATGATTCCCGGATTTCGAGCATCAATTCTTCTTTCCCTTTCCTTTTCAGCGGTTTTAATTCGAGCTCATCGAGCAAAATATTTCGGTAATCGAGTCCATCGGCCTGCTTTACCTGGGCATATAATAACGCCCAGATACTGGTATGCGGCGGATTGGCCGTCACATTCCTTCCATCAGATACAGCTGTTGCGAAAGGGGCATTCACCGAAATTATTTTCTCATTCCGGTTCAGCATACACAAAAGTGTCGGAGCAGGATGCTGTAATCCGGCAACACGCAAAGCCCGGCCAAATCGACCTTGTGCAGTGCTCCATATCTTATCGGTATGACCATATCTGAATTCATAGGTAAACATGCCAAAAAGCTCAGGACTTTCGTGATGCAATCCGGCAGGTAACGGCAATAAATAGAAATAACGGCCGGTATCTGTTGATTTTTCCATCTCCTGCATGGCATCGAGTCCATTATCATCCTGTGAGCTGTCGGGTGTTATGACCCTGATATATTCCGGATCAAGTGAAATCGGGGGCTCAACCGGCAAATCCATTAAGGAAGGATCATTATTACTGATCAGCTGATCCGGGCTGTAAGCCAAAACACGGCAGAAAATGGAGTCATTGATATCCTCAGGTGCACTGTCAAATTCCAGCCATAAAAAACGGGTTCTTGCCTCAGATGATGAATATTCCTTGTTCCTGTTATACGGACTTAATGCAATACCCGCTGCAATCAGCCTCGGTGTTTGTCTTGGATTAATTGTTGTTGGCAAGAGCAGGGCTCCGGTTACAAATGGCAGATCGGCTAGGGGTGAAAGGCCATCTCTGAATTTAGGTTCTATGGTATATTGCACAGTAATCGTTTCCGGGAAACCGCCATCTACCGGCTTATTATCCACGACATCAATCAGGATAATTTTAGTATAATTCCGGTTAATTTTGCCATCCTTATCCGGTTGAATTGCCTGAAATGAAGCCACTTTCTTCAACTCGAGATCGCCGATAAATTCAAAATTCCCTCCATTCCTGCTTCGGGAAATATTTAAACTGCTCGCAGCAAGGCTATCCCAGCACCAGTCCCTGTCGATAACCAGTGTAGTACAGACCAGCCAGTGATCATGCAATTCTTCTTTGTTGGAGAAGGTAATACTGCTATTATCAGGAGCCATACTGTGCCGAAGGATATTACTGCACCAGAATTGCAACCTTTCTCCGTTAACTGAAACCAGCGTTAATTCCTTTGCCTCGACATTCAGCTGACTCCCAAGGCGCTGTACAATATCGGGCATTCCCTCTTTTCCTCCCTGCAAGGTCTTAAAGGCGATCGGATTAACTCGCGAAGGTACAGGATCAGGCTGCAGGTAGATTCCCTGCAGAGTTTTTGGATCGTTGGTAGAGGTGAAAAGTTTTTGCTCGTTCTGCGATTCCTGTCTCAGACTTATACTGGTAGTTTTCCCGTAACGTGAATCGAGATCAGAATCATCCTTATTCTCAAAACCCCAGTAGTTCGACTTATCTTCACCAACGGCTCTAAGTGTTAAGCGAATATTCCTTGCTGTGGGCAGAATAATTTCACCTGTTGTGTTGGTGATAAATGTATTATCAGCCAGTTCCGGGAAAGGTTTACCCGGCAAAGTGAAATTCAATACATTCACATCTTTAAAGGTTAAGGGTACTTCAATAGCCCCTTCAGGATTATTTTTATCAAATGGAGTAAAGCTTCGATTGGTTTTATACAAGGTAATGTAATGCTCACGTCCGTCATCGCTAGCGAGGTTATCCATATTCAGGGTTTCAACCTCCACTTTTATTTCTACACTCGCCACATCCGGGTCCGGGATCCCAAATGCCCTGCCTCCGGTCTTATTTAACGAATCACTTTGTTCCTTAAGCAAACTTTTAACCGCATTGGAGAGTCTGTCAATGACATCCTGAAGAGGGCTAACACCTGTTGGCGGAGATAAAGTTGTATATTTCCCCGTATACACGACCGCAGGATAACCCAATAAGGGTCTGGCCAGTTTCAGCGAACTTTCCCCAAAATTAGGACCATCCAGAGCTGTATTGATCTTATCATCATTTTGAATGGTCACCGAGTGTGGCGCAACATACCGTTTAAAAAGTGCTTTCGCGATATGACTCACCGAAAAATTGGCGGGTGAAGGGATTGCCGGATCGGGAGTTCCGCCACTAATATCGGAGAGCCTGACTCTGAATTGATATTCATTGCCATATACCAGTTGTGTATTTGTTTCAATCTCCTTATAGGTGTCGCTGATTGTAACCGGGAAATTCATTTCATTGGCACTTTGATAAATGCGGGCGGCTGTTTTATCGGGCAGAACAACAGACGAACTATTCCAGTTAGCAAAATACATAGGCAACCAATAATTATTCACTTCTGAAGTTTTATCATAAACTTTAGTTGGATAGACCTGATAAGGAAGCTCTCCCTTATATCCCCCAATTTTAATCGTCTCCAGGCTCATATCACCGTTACTTTCCACTGCGGTCAGCGATTCCCAGGTATCCGGACCTGCACTATTCCTGACATCAATCTGGTAACCGGTTACTCCCAAAGGGGCATCAAGTCTCTCCCCTGAACCCTCATCGACAGCTAACTGTCGCAGGTACCAGATTAAAATCTGTTCGTCTTCCCAGCCCAGTCTGATTCCGGACTCTTTTTGCGGATGAAAACCATCCTGTTCCTCCTGGAGAATATTACCGCTTACCGCCTGACCGGCATGTACAATAGTCGCAAAACCTTCATTATATCGCGCTGCCTCAATAAATAACTCATCATAAACCCCAACAGGGGATTCTCCTGACTTGACTACCGGGAAAAGTACAGCGGCAAACAGGCTCCTTTTTTCATGATCGTTTAAAATTGGGATGCGGGCTGAATATCTTTTAATAAACGGATCAGTCGCAGTGGGGGCCAGAGAACTTTCCAGTTCATTAAAATAATCGGATCCGTTTGCCAGGTCAACATATAGCCAACCACCCTTGGCAAAATCGCCCGGATCGAGTTGAACTTTTGTTTCATAAATTAATCCTCCCAGCTTTGCCATCAAAGGCTGCCGCATCAGACTGGCATAAACCTTTCCCCAACTCACTTGTTTGTCTAAATCAAAGGAGGGGGCAAGTCCCTGAGTTCGGAAGGCACAATGGTAACTATCGTCTGTCACCCCGTTTTTTATCCTTGGCGTAGTGAAATTGAACGATTTTCGATAGGTCAGGGGCAAATATTTTCTGATTGCCAGATCCCGGTTTGTTGCCGGCGCCGGCGCCCGGTGGATAGGATTGACTGAAGGGTAATCCGTACTCCTGGTTTCATCGATGTCAAAATATTTGGGTTTTCCCTTATCATCAACAGCATCGCGCAAAGTGGTATAAATATCCTTCATGATGCCCGAATAGACGATTGGATTAACCGGATTTAAAATCTTTTCAGCCAAAGGGAATTTCCCGGGAAACTCATTCGGATTATTTGCTATCCTAATCTCAAATTGTGGTTGCACGTTTACGAAGGGTTTGGCTTTGTTGCCCGCCCCGTATATGGTGTTCACATCGGTTAAAGGATTTATATTACGAGGTATAAATACGATATTTAAAGATAATATTCCATTTTCATCCACATTTTGTGGAAGAGCCATCAAAGAAAATCTGGTTTGTTCGAATGACATATTGTTATGTTTTAATGGATAGAAATGATTTATAATCAGGCAATTTGACGTGTTTCTTCCCAGCTGTCACTGAAACTGATATCAATGATTAAGAATATGCTGACGTCAATTCCAAAAGTTACCTGGGCAGTGCAGGTAGCAGGTTGATTTCCAATTCTGTCCACACTACCCTTCGCTTCTATGGTAATGGTAATACTGACCAATCCTCCCAGCAGTTCCGCCTGTCCCTTAAACAACATGAAAGCAGTTATTTTTACCTCTGAACTGCTGTCAGCATAGATTTCTATCCCAACCATAAAAAGAATACTTGCATTACCAACAACCGGAAGGCCGACTGTGATTTGTGCCCCGAATCCAAATTTCATGGTAACGGCGACTTTGGGGCTTGAATCTGCTTCGAGTTTCAGATCAACCTCGCCGACTGCAAAGATCGAGCCGGCACCAACAGACACACACATCACCTGTAATCCGCCATGGAATTTAAAATATCCTCCTACCGTTGGCAACAGTTGTTTAGGATCGGTTGTAACCTTTAATGCGGCATTAAAGAAAACTCCGATACCCAGACTTGCCTCGAGTTTCAAAGGTATCTGAGGAGAGTTATAGGCCTCTCCGGGGGGGAATTTCACCAGCGGAATATCCTTATTGGCTTCAAATTTATACTCCCAGATGTTGGCACTGTTGCTCATGGCAATCTTCAACCCCTTGCTTAATGCGCCGGCATAATCGCCAGTGCTGAGTGAAGCAAGAATTTCCAATATTTTAATGACCGGTTTTAAGGCATCACTGAATTCGATTTCAGGGGTTGGTAATTCCGACACATCATTACCACTTCCCAGATCTACATCCTTCCCTTTTTGTGAATTAAAATTGCCCTTGATCGTCATTACATCGGTTAATGGTCCTATTGTGACAACCATTGCCAGGTTATTCAACCGTCCTTTCCAGGTATCTTCGAGTTTTTGGGTAAAGGAATCGACATCATAATCAAACTTGCCATCGTAGGGAACCGGATTCGCTGGATCTTTCCCTTTGCTGTTAACTTTATATTGAATATTAATAATCAGCTTTCCCGGAAGGTTAATCAGCGGATAATCGAAATCAGGCAGATCAAATTTCAGGGCACGATCGGCAAGTCCGTTTAATCCGGCTTTTGCCAACTGATAACCCTGATCAAGAAGCTTACCTGCCGCATCCACTGATTCGTCAAGTTGAAGTAATTTCATAACACTACTTCCATCCGGAAGAGCCAGACTCGTAAATGCCTGTGTTACGGGATTATTACTTCCATCTAACCCTTTCAATAAAGAGATGGCTTGTCCAAAATCAGTTTCTATATTGCCAATATTGGGGAAAATCCCTTTACTGTTTAACAGGCGAAATGAATCTGCAAGTAACGGAGGTGTTTTACTCAATAAGGTTTCAACATCAGGTTTGAAACCAGGAGTCATAAACAGTACTTTCTGAGTACCCATGTTTTGGAGGAACCCAAAGTTAATCGTTGTTGAATCAGGAGTTTTTAATAAATCAGCGGGGTTGGCAACCCGAAGAAGATTATTGGCCACGTCAACCGGATCAACGACCTGGTCTTTTACCCATTTACCCGCCCGGACCAATGGTGCACTCAACTGATCAGGAAGAGGTGAAACATCGCCCGTACCCCGGTTATGTTGCACCAAAGTCCAGCTGCCGTCTTTGGGCATGACCATCGAGCCCCGGCCTGCACATACAAAGACGAATTTTTTAGAGTCATCAACCGCAGCGCTAACATCAAAGCGATTAATTTTCATCCGTTGTTTGGTATTTGCTATTTTCACAATGCAACTGACCGGGCCACCGACAGCGTTGTTTTCGCTGGCCAGTAAAGCTGCAAATTGTTCAGGATCGATTGGAGCACCGGCAGGAGCTACCTGCACATAGGCCAAAACACCTTTTGACGGAACACGATTACTTACTCCTCCTTCAGAAACATCTTCCAATTCCACATCTGCATCAAGAGTTACTGCAGCTAAATTCAGATTACCAGATCCGTCAGTAAAAGGTTCTTTGGCGATTTCACGAATATTTCGGACATTGAATAATCCCCTGACAATTCCGGGATGGAATTCAAATGGATTATCAACAGGAATCTCTTTTACAACAATTCCATTTACAACTTTAGCTTTATAATAGGAAAAGTCAAATTTGCCATCACTTTCTGCTTTCCATCCACTATCTATTCGAGCCACATAACCATTGGCCAATCGGAACAGAGTGATTGTCCGCACCACTCTTATCCCCCACGGATATAACATACTTTTTACCTGAACCACTTCATGGCTTGTACGACCAGTGATTACATTAAACTGCGCCTGGCTTGTCTGTGCAAATAATGCCAGCTTATTTTGCCATTCACTGAAAATGCTGGCGCCATAACCACTAATTCCAATGCCTGTAAGTGGAACACCCGGGCGTGCAGGGAGCTTACTTTTATTGGAATAAAATTCATTATTAAAAATTTCTGTTGGTGTTCCTGCAAGGGTGCTTGATCCTGTTGGATTACCGCTTGCATCATTGATGTTTACCAATTGAAAAGTATACCCTTCAAACATATTATTCTCACCATCAGGCGCAAAGGAAGTTCCGGCAGTCAATTCAAGCTGAATACCGCCCTGAATGTAATTCTCGAATTGCGGTTTTGTATTTTGAATATCGGGAGTTGTTTTCTGGTTGGATTTATTATTCAAAACCGTTAGCGCCAGCATACCAAAGGGAAGATTAAACAGCGCGAATGTTTTCCCGTCTTCCTTATCCTTATAGGTTTCAACCAGGAACTTTGCCATTGGTAACGGCGATAACGGGACCTGATTTTTACTTAAATTTCCAATTCGGGTAGCAATGCCGTCATTGGGATAATAATTAAATCCAACAGGTGGATCATTGGGCAGGTTAGCGGGAATTGGAACGCCATCAGCGTCAGGTTGCCCCGGTTTGGCTGGGGCAGGTTTGGTGAGATTAAAGACAGGTTCCCAGGCAATCGAAGGTACCGTAAAGGCCTGTGCATTCATTCCTGCCGTAACCACATCAAGACCGCGAATCTGAATGGGAAATATATTTGCAGTAGTTTCATCCAGAATATCCACCTTATATTTTCGGGCAAGGGTTTCCTGCAAATTATTATTTTGTTTGGCATAGGAAATTCCCATCTGGTTTGCTTTGCTGCTCACATCGAGCAGGGAAAAATCGGTCAGACTGAGTTTCTCGAAGGGATTGGTAATGACGGTGTTCATCCTTTCATTCATGATTGTTCCGGCAGCCGTTTCGGAAGTAATCGAAGAAGTATTGAAACGGCTGAAAATATCCTGGTTTGCAGCTGAATAGATAATTCCGCCCGAAGAGGCAACCTGTTGATCCGTAACTGCCTCTTTTACTATTTGCAAAGGAGCCGTTAAGGGTGCAAAATGGAAGGAAACACCCACTTTATCGAATCCCTTGCCGGCAGGTTCCCATTTAACCAGCCCGATCAGCCAAAGCCACACCTGGCTCCCGGTTCTTTGGGTACTTCTGTTCAGAGTATCCCGGGAAGTGTTAAACTGGCCTTTTAAGATGCCCAGATTTGCAGCATAAGGGTCAGGGAGCGTTGGTAAGTATGAAAACATCCCGAAACCCAGGAACATCTTTCCTTTAACCAACGATTTCAGATCGGGCGTTGTTTCTGCAAAAAGCACCAGGCTATTGGGAGGTGTTACTGTTAAGAGGGCATTATGCATCGCAAGTGCATAGGGCTTCACATGGGGGATTTTATCAGAAGGAAGTTTGTTATCCCAAAGAATATTTTCGTCGATAACGGTGAATGATGTTTTTAAGGTACTCATTGCGAAGATGAATGCGCTGTTTTTAGTTTTCACTGCAACGGCCTCACCATTTACCTTCACGGGCCTGTCTGTTTGAATATCCCAATCGCTTAAACCAAAAACTACCTCATCACCCTGGGCAACCGTATTGAAAATTAAGAGTGAACTTTTATTGTATTTGCATTGCAAAGTAGTTCCGAAAGTATTTTGTTCGTCGCTCCACCCATCAAATTGCTGGAAGGCTCCCGCTCCGTCACTCTGCAAATCGGTGATACAAATTCTCCCGGGCTCACCCAGAATGAAGGGATTGATCAGGGATATTGATTTATTCTGAAGATTAGTCCATTTTGCATCCAATCCATCTACACATTCGACAATGATTGCACCATTTCCGTCTGCTTCCAATGGGGAGGCAATATCAAGTTTGGTCAGTGATAACGCCCACCAGCTGTTTAAAATCTTAGCTGAACCGCTGACTCTGAAAAAAGGGGACTGACAATCGGGAACCTGGAGCGTTAGCTGTTTACTGGCCATTGGGATGGCCACCCTGTTGATATAAGGGTTATAAATGAAGGTCTGATCTCCGTTATATTTAAAACTGTTCGTTTGACCGTAAACCTTCCATTTTGAATTACCAATATGTCCGATTTCCCGGGCTGTATTTTTAAAACTAAAATTGAATAATTCGGGCAAGGTAAATTTTGCATTCCTGGCGTCAATCCCGTATATGCTTGTCGGATCGGAGGGGAAAGCGCTATTTTGTGCCAGGGTCAGTGCACATTCGACCTTGCAATTTGCTGGAATGGTAAAATTACCACCATCCATAAAGGGATCCATATCAAGGGTTATCGTCCCACCCTTTACCCGGAGACCACAATACTGATCCTCCGGTATTGTGGATTCGAAAAGATTTCCATGAATCCAAACCGTTTCAGGATCTACCGTAAAAGTTCTTGTTAATTCAACGGGCTTTGAATTGACCGGAAAGTATTCAGGCTCTGAAAAAGTGGCATCAAATAGGATCGCAGGCATAGTTTGTCCCTGTACATATAATGCGATGAGCTTTTTAACTTTTACAAAATCAAACCAATGGGATATTCCCTGAATATCGCTTAGCGGACCAATGGTTTTTACTCTTGTACCTGCAGAAGCCAGGGTATTGCTTCCCGTTATTTGCGTGGAACGTATGGGGACTTCGCGAACAAAAACAAATGAAGCTGCCGGCTTATTTCTTTGGACAGCTCTTTTTGCAATCTCGTTGATCTTCTTTAGCCCGCCGGTTACACTTGTATCCGCAACAAATAAATCACTCCTTTGAAAAAGAAATTCAGGACTGCTTATTTCGGTGGGATTTTGTTGAATCAGAGCGTCTGCAATGGCATGCTGTAACTTTACGACAACCTTCTCTTCCCCTGGATTGGAAGTTTGTAATTGCCCGGTCAGATTGGTGATCAATAGTGCAATTTGTTCTTTCGTCATAACCATAAATTTGACATGATTATTAAATTTAACTATGAAATTAGGTGTAATCTATACGCTTTTAGGCAATGCTTTTATTTGACGTCCTTAAATAGTTCTCGAACTCAATAACATCAGACGTCTTATTGAACTCAATAGAAAACTTGTTATAAAATAACCCTGATTTCTCCATCAAGACACTGTTTCCTCCGGCAATCCTCTTAAAATTTATGATCTTATTCCAACTAACATATGTGTTCCAATATCCGTATTCAAATCCTTGGCTATATATCCTAACTGAAACCACAGTTTGTTTTGCAAAGAGAAAACCCCTTAACCCCATAAAGCTAAAAATAACAGCTTGAAATATATTCTTAATCGTTACGCCACTTTCATTAAAGCTCACAAGAATTAACAGGAGAGCAAGCACAAGAATACCAGCTGATTTTCGCCTATTCTGTATTAAATCGCCAATGGGAATAAGCACTACATTTGACATCTTCTCTAAAAAGTAATACGAAAATTCTGTTAAAAAAGCAAAAAGAGCCACCAGTGTAATTAAAGATAAACTCATCCATTTGAAAAACAAGCACAATCCCATAGATAAAAAGAGTCCGAGATATAATACCTTTGAAAATTGTCTAAAACTTCTCATTCCCATATCAATTAATTTTAGTGTTACCTAAAAGAATTTACCTGCTGCTTATCTTCAGTGTGATTATTTTTGACTTAATTATCTTTATGGCTTTTTTGTTACTTCTCTTATTAAAAGTCCTTTAGATGGCTTTGATGATAGATTTATTTAAAGGTTTTAGTATTTTTAAAAGTTAGTTCTAATTTCTGCAGTCTTTAAAGGAACAGCCCTGCAAATACAATTCGGCAATATTCCTTGAATCCCTGATTTAACCTGAATCGAAACCAAAAAGGCAGAATACGACTTATTAAAGATTAGTGACCGTTTCTTTAGGCTACGCGTAGCTTTCCGACACGCTTCTTTCGCATCCTTTTCGTTTCTTTTTTGTCCCGGTTAGTTGCAGTATGATTGCAAGTTAATTCAGTAAATATATAAAATCAATTAATCAAATGGAAAAATAAACAGCATTTTTTCTGAAGTACCGGTTTTTAGAGAGGGGGTGTTATTGAATAAATGCCAAATTTTGTGGAATTCTGTCTTCAATAAGTAGTCAGAATAATTTCATGTAGTAATTATTTAGTTTGACTGATTTTCCACAATCTCCCCTCCGCACCGGGGAGAATGAGCTGTACAGGGTGTTCAGAACCGCTGAATGCACAGATATGATTTAGTTTAAGGTTTCGTTGAGGTCAATATTTGGAAATCAGAAATTAACTAAGGATACTTTATCTGCTGTTAAAAAGTATATTTGTACCTCTTTTGCCCGTGGGCATCCATTTCCATAGAAAAATAAGTTAAAGAAAATAATTATCCGTCAGGACATTAACAGACAATAGGTTTATCCCCAAAGAAGAAATTGTTTGCATGATTATTCGTTTCTATGAATATTGATCTGCCAGGTAGAAATTAAATAGCTACTTAAAAGCAATATAAAAAACATTTAAAAATTTAACCCAAAGCAGTTCATGAATATCCCAAAGTTCAATTTACTGTTTTGCCACCAGGTAGCTGAAAGGTTGCAGTGCCAGGGTTGAGGTAAGGGTTATACTGCCTCCATCCATCAGATTGGTCCAGGTAGTATTGACAAGGGCTGCGGGAACAGTATAATTGATCTCCCGGTTTCTGAGGTTTGAAATAACCAACACCTTTTCACCGGTTACAGCCTTCGTAAAGGCACAGATATCGGCACTGTCGTATGAGGTCAATGTACCTCTGCGTATGGCGGCACTGTTATTTCGTATGGTCAGGATCTTCTTGTATTCGGTCGTCATATCGGGATTAAGCGTCCAGTCAATCTTTGTTCCGGTAAACGGGAAAGACAACCGGAATGGCGTTCCAACCTCCTGCCCGCTATAGATCATCGGAACACTTTTCATAGTTGCAACAACCACAAATGCCGCCATCGAACCATTTCTCCCCCCGAATAAATCCAGGGGGGTTCCATCGGAACTATCCACATCATGATTGGAGGTATACCGAACAATCTGTTGACCGTTTGTTGCATTCGAATAATCGCTGTTGTTCAGGTCATCAATCACCGTTACAGAACTGTTACTGCTGTAAATGGATTTTAACTGTCCATAGAAGTTAAATCCAAAGTTGTAGTCAAAGCCTGCCGAGAAATTGGTACTCCGGCTCCCCTCTGCCAGCATCAGGAGCTTGTGGGACTTCATATTTCTTAGGGTATCAATGGCCTGTGTCCAGAAATCAACCGGAGGACCATCGGTATAATCACAGCGGAAGCCATCCACATTGGCAGTCAGTACCCAGTATTTCATATCTTTAATCATCTCAAGCCGCATCGCTGCCACACTAAAATTCAATTGTGCCACATCATTCCATCCCATCCCCGGGGGACTCAGAATATTTCCGTTTGCATCCTGAAGGTACCAGCTCTTATGGCTGGTTATCCAGGAATTATCCCATGAAGTGTGATTTGCAACCCAATCGAGCATAACACTCATATTCCGGTGATGGGCACTGTCAACCAGGGCGCGAAGATCGGTAAGGGAGCCGAATTCGGTATTCACAGCCCGGTAATCTTTCACACAATAGGGGGAATTCACCGAATTTAAAACTCCCACAGGATAGATCGGCATCAGGTAAACCACATTAATCCCCAATGCTTTTATTGAATCCATGCGGGCAATAACTCCCGAAAAATTCCCCGTAGAACTGAACTCCCTCATATTCACCTGGTACATGGTTGCATCCTCCCGGTCAGGAACACCGCTGAAGGGGACTCCATACTGTGCGGGATCAGACTCGGTTACAGGCGTTACTGGTTTTACCGGAGCAACAACCGAGGAGCCCTTACTGCAGGCAAAAAGGGACAAAATCAATAAAAGAACGATATTCTTTCCAAGCATTCTGTTCCAATTTAGTAACTCATTGAAATTTTGGCAACTCCATTACAATTCTTGTCATAGCATGATATTTGACACTGGGTCAAATCTATTCATTATCAGTTTTTACCCTTAGGGGCAATCAATGACAGAAAAAGTTCATCAAGCTGGTTCTGGGCAATTTCAGCCGGCGAATCGTTCATGACGTCGCGGCCGGAGTTGTTCTTGGGGAAAGCGATCACATCACGGATTGAATCGAGTCCGGCAAACATGGAGGTGAGGCGGTCGAAACCAAAAGCTATTCCGGCATGGGGAGGTGCTCCGTATTTGAACGCTTCCATCAGGAATCCGAACTGATTCTCAGCCTCCTGTTTGGTGAAGCCCAGTGTCCTGAACATCTTTGCCTGAAGTTCACTATCGAAGATTCTCACAGATCCGCCTCCGATCTCCACCCCGTTAATTACCAGGTCATAAGCGTTTGCCCGTATTTTAGCAGGATCTGAATCGAGTAAAAACACATCTTCCGGTTTAGGGGCTGTAAAGGGATGGTGCATGGCGTGGAAACGATTCGACTCTTCATTCCATTCGAGTAATGGGAAATCAATGACCCACAAAGGTTTGAAAACCTCTTTATCCATCAATCCGCACTGACGGCCCATTTCGAGACGCAGGATAGACAATGCCGGCAGCGTACGCTCCTTCTCACCTGAAAGCAATAGAATCAGATCGCCGGGTTTTGCCCCGAAGATATCACGCCATTTGGCCAGATCTTCCTGATTATAAAACTTATCTACCGATGATTTTACTGAACCATCTTCATTTATTTTGGCATATACCATCCCTTTGGCTCCTACCTGGGGACGTTTCACAAACTCGGTGAGGGCATCGAGCTGCTTGCGGCTGTACTCACCACAACCCGGCACGCAGATTCCCCCGATATATTCGGCTTCATCAAAAATCTTAAATTCTTTCCCCTTCACAATGTTTGTCAGATCTTTAAATTTCAGTCCGAAACGGATATCGGGTTTGTCATTCCCATAGTTTTCCATGGCTTCTGCCCAGGTCATCCGCGGGAACTCCCCGGGATCGATCCCTTTGATCTCCTTAAAGAGGTGACGTGTCAACCCTTCAAACATATTCAGGACATCCTCCTGCTGTACAAACGACATTTCACAGTCAATCTGGGTAAACTCGGGCTGACGGTCGGCTCGGAGATCCTCATCGCGGAAACATTTCACGATCTGGTAATAGCGATCGAAACCGGCCACCATCAGAAGTTGTTTGAAGATTTGGGGCGACTGCGGCAAGGCATAAAACTGGTTGGGGTTCATGCGGGACGGAACCACAAAATCGCGTGCCCCCTCCGGCGTTGATTTGATCAATACCGGTGTTTCGGTCTCGATAAACTGAAGTTCATCGAGGTAGTTGCGGACAACATGCGCCATCCTGGCCCTTAACTCCAGGTTTTTGCGGACAGCCTCACGGCGAAGATCAAGGTAACGGAATTTCATCCTTAACTCGTCTCCCCCATCGGTATCATCCTGAATGGTGAAAGGCGGAACTGCCGCTTTATTGAGCACTACTAGTTCCCTGACATCAACCTCCACTTCCCCGGTCGGGATTTTACCGTTTTTACTCGAACGTTCCCTGACAACTCCCCTGACCTGGATCACATATTCACGTCCAAGTTTATCGAATTGTTCCCTGATTTGGACCGGTGTATTTTCATCGGCAACAAGCTGGGTGATCCCATAACGGTCACGAAGATCAATAAAGGTCATGGCTCCAAGGTTTCGTACCGTTTGAACCCATCCGGCCAAAACAGGCTCCTGTCCCACATGGGCTATCCGAAGTTCACCGCAGGTAATTGTTCTGTACATTGATTTACATTATATGATTGAGCCGGCAAAATTACAAAACTAAGGCGATATTTGAAAAACAGGGGGCGGAAACTAAGAAATTGATTGAAATAGGGAAGGTGCTTCAAAAAACTAAGCAATATCGTTTACTTTTGAACCAGCAAAAATCTTAGTTATGATTGATCCGTTCGATGATGAATATTTTATGAAGCGTGCTTTGGCTGAAGCGGAACTGGCCTTTTCGGAAGGGGAAATTCCCGTTGGGGCTGTGGTTGTTTGCCGTAATCAGATCATTGCGCGGGCGCATAACCTCACCGAGATGCTCAACGATGTGACAGCCCATGCTGAGATGCAGGCCATAACTGCTGCATCAAATCTTCTCGGAGGGAAATACCTTACCGGTTGTACTTTATATGTTACATTAGAGCCATGTTCCATGTGCGCGGGAGCATTGGGCTGGTCGCAGATCGACCGGATTGTTTACGGATCAGGTGATCCCAAACGGGGATTTTTGAAATTTGCACCGGATGTGCTCCACCCGAAAACGGAAATCCTGGGGGGAATCCTGCAGAATGAGTGTACCCTTCTACTTAAAAAATTCTTTGAGGAGAGAAGATGAAAAATCAGAATAAGATTTGATTTTCAAAACAGGGTTAAAATTAAAAATAGCAGGCGAAGTTATTACCGCTGGCTACCGGCAGTCAAATGCCAGCAGCTATTAATGAAACCAATAAAACAGCCTCTTTTTGCTCTTTGCAATGGGACCTTTTAAAGTGTAAGCTGCAAAGAAAATAAAACGCCCAGTACCACCTTCCGGTTATCGTTATAATTGTATCTCCATACCGCATCAACCCGGATAATCTTGAGAATATTTTCTATCCCGGCGGAGAATTCGGTATATGGGGTACTTCTTAAGCCGGTCATTCCTTTTGGAAAAACCATTCCGGAGTGCTGAGAAGGATCATAACTTCCGAATAATGAACGCATGCCTACCACTTCACGCCATTTTAACCGTTTAAATAAGGGAACTTTATTAAAAAAGAATCCCTGAAAATGTTGCTCAAGGAAAAGACTGGCATAAGTATCACTTACAAATTCCTGAAAATTCATCAGGTTAAATGCAAACGCATCATATGCAAACGATTCGTTCCCTTCATGAATTTTCATGAGTGGCCATGGTACATTTCCCCAAATTTTTCCGGTCTGGAGAAAAAAGGTCATATAACCTATGGGATTTATTGCAATCTTGTCATAAAAACTCGCATCAAGTTTCAGATAGTTGTAACTGCCCCCCAGAAATCCTTTTAAACCACTGGTTACAGAAACATTAAGAATGGGATTGAAGATTCCGAATGAATTCCGTTCGAAATCGTCCAGAATAATGGTTTCTTTCGGTGCATATCGTGTATTTAATCTTATCTCGCCCGTTCTCAACGATGGGATAAGGTTCCCCTGAGGATCAATAAAGGGGACCATCGGACCAGACTGAATTTTGGTTGAGGTAACAAAAAACTGATTCGATAATCCTCTCACCCAATCCTTATCAAAGGTGACCTGGAACTTGTCAACCATATTCAGTTTTGTATATGGATTCTTAGCCAGAACCGAAGTCAGGAAATTATCGCGGGTAAACGCATTTGAACTAATCCCTAACAAATCATAATCATGATAGGCCTGAAAAGCAACCAGCGTTCGTGGTTTCTTCGAAAAATAATATTCAAATCCGCCGCCATATTTAAAATCCTGATCTTTAAATCCATAAGCGCCATAGCCGTTAAGCCTGATATTATGGTCAAATTTCATAGTCGTGCGCCCGCCAATTCTAACCCTGTCGCCTTCAATCTGGTTCGAACTTAACAACGAATAATAAGGGCCCAATTCGATTGTCCCGACATCACGATATCCATAATAGAACATGTGTAAATATTCCGCAACTGTTTTATAGAGAGGTACATTTTTTATTGAATCGACCATTGCATAGATACCTGCCTCCCTTTTCTGCAGTTCAATCGGTCGGGCCTTTTCCCAGAACATGTCATTTTTAAGTACGGCATCTTTATTTACAATAATCGCATTCTTTTGCAGATTGGGGACAGACTTTACCTCTCCAAACTTAAAGTCCTGATAAACATTGGTCTTGCGCCCCATTAATCCAATTTTCTCTGAGTCCTTGTCCTTTTTGATGTCCAGATCAACAATCATCGATTCATTCCGGGGAACCCATTGCTTATCACCCTTTTGAAATTCAGCGGAATACTGGAGATTATTCAGAAAGTTAACATTTGCTTTTGTTGAAAGTTGCATTTCGATTTTAGTCAGGGCAAAACTCTCATCCTCGATCCAGATCTTTCCCTTAAAGGTTGGATCCTGCGGAAGACGTGGCTTGAACGAGATCTCGTAGATTTTCCGGCCATGCACCATAGTACTGTCCCTCAGATAATAATGATAAAACTGAAGCCCCAGTGAGTTTAAAGGAGAGATTAACCCCACATCTGAAATCATGATATAGTTATCATAAGGATTAACCCCTTCGTACAATTTACCGGTAAACTGAGTAATCATATCGGTTTTCATTCCCGAAGCTTTACTTGCCGTAATCTCTTCCCTGTTTGAATTATTCTCACTGTTGTGATAGTATTTGGAAACCGTTTCGGTAAAAAAGACAGGAAGGAAGGTTTTCCCCTGAATCTCCAGAGAATCAATGTACTTAAATACAAAATCGAATTGCTTTAACATCTTCTTTTTCTTCAGAGATCCATTGATATTCTTAATATCGATTTCGATTTTGGAATAGAGATTGGACTGCCAGGACGGAAAATTTGACGGATTGTTCTCCTTTTTGTGGATCACCACTTTTCTGAAAATGGGAATTGCTGGGTCTTCTCCGGGTCTGACAGATATTTCTCCTAAGGAAATAACATCCTCAACCATGGAAACATTAATTCTGTTGATCTGATTTAATCGGATCTTAAAGACCTGCTTCTTGTAACCGACTGCCGAGACTTCGATCACCCCTGTTGGTTTAGTGGAACTCAGGTTATAATTTCCATTCAGATCTGACATGGTCCCAGTATAAGTGTCCTTAAAAATTACGTTTACATAGGGAATCGGGGTGGTCGTACCAGCTTCGGTAATTTTCCCGAGGATAACGGTCTTTTGAGCGCTGACACCTGAAATTGAAATTATTACGAATAAAAATGCTAAACCAATGTATTCTCTCATCTATGCTTTTTAATACAGGAAGCGATGTTCCTGTGTTAAACTTAATTATCTTATGCTGAACAATTCATATCCTCTCCCATATGGGAAAGATATTTACTAATCCTTAGACAACAAAAATACGAGGAAGTTGCCTCAACAAATCCACTTTTTTTTGAATATAAAATTGATTCTTATAATTATCAGGATAATTCAGCAAAAAACGAAGTAGTATTTTTTGATTTATAATGCGATTGAGATCTCTTTTCCGGAGGTCACAACCAGGTCACCCGGACGGAGTTTAGCACGTTTACGATATTCCACCACCCCGTTAAGTTTGACCTCACCCTCTTCGACCATGATCTTGGCATGCCCTCCCGATTCAGCAATATGAAGCAGTTTCAAAAGCTTGATCAGCTCAATATATTCGGCACCGTTAAGATTAAATATCATGGTTTTATACATTAATTACAGATTTGAAATTCTTTTTCTAATTTAAAGGATAATAATTCAGCGCTCGGATTTTAAGCATGATCGGGCACTTGATAAGAGATCGGCCGTACAGTGAGTCTTTCGGAACCAGGATAAGACTGATCTAAAAACGTTTGCGACGTTATCATATAGAATCGAAATTATTAGCTCTCAAAATTAGAAATAAACAGAAATAAATTACATTTATGGCTGATTACTTCACAATAAATTAATGCCCAAATCGTATGAAGAGGAATCGTTTACTTATTGTCTTCCTTTTGATTTTCCCCGGGTTTGTTTCTTTCGGAAGAATCAATCCCATCAAACTTACCTGTGAATATTTGCAGAATCCCTCAGTGGTTGATGTTATGAAACCACGTCTCTCGTGGATAAACATTGCCGGTGATCAGGAGCGGGGACAAAGGCAAACAGCCTGGCAGATCCGGGTGGCTACTTCAGAGAAAAAGCTGGAACGTGCAGATTTGTGGGATAGTCAAAAGGTCGCAAACGAACAATGCAACAGGATTGAATATGACGGAACTCCTTTATCTTCAAGGATGGAATGTTGGTGGCAGGTACGTGTCTGGGATAGGAATGGCATAGCTTCAGGGTGGAGCAAGCCGTCGTTTTGGAGAATGGGAATCCTGAATCCATCGGAGTGGAGTGCCAAATGGATAGGTGCCCCCTGGCAAGGTGAAGAGGCACTTCCAAAAATCATCAATCCCAAAACCAGGCTGCCTGAAAAACTGCCTCCTCCGGCTCCAATGTTCAGAAAGGAATTCAGGATTGAAAAGAAAATTGAAAAAGCGGTCGCATTTGTCACCGGACTGGGATATTTCGAGCTTTATGTGAATGGACAGAAGGTTGGTGATGACGTGCTGGTTCCGAATCAAACCAACTTTGGGAAACGTCCCGGATTAATGAATGAAGGTATACCCCTGGAAGACAATTTCAAGGAATACCGGGTCATGTACCTGGCCTATGACATCAAAGATCTGTTGAAAGAAGGTCTGAATGCAGTGGGCAGTATCCTGGGAAATGGCTTTTACAATCCGGCCAAGGGGTGGGCCGGCTCATATGGATCGCCCCGTTTCTTGGCTCAGATCCATATCACTTATACCGACGGAGAGGAGGAGATTATTGGGAGCAACGAGACCTGGAAAGCATCAGAAAGCCCAATTCTGATGGATATGGTTTATTATGGGGAACACTATGATGCCACCAGGGAACAAAACGGATGGAATCAGCCCGGATTCGATGATTCATCCTGGAAACCTGTGGTATTGCGCAAAGCACCCGAAGGGAAGCTGGTTGCTCATACCTCACGGACCGACAAGGTGATGGAGCAACTCAAACCGGTCAAAATTGAAAAGCTGCCCAACGGAAATTATCATGTTGATTTTGGTGTTGAAGTTTCGGGCCGGGTACGGTTAAATGAGGTTAAAGGTCCGGCTGGCCTGAAAATAGAGATTACGTATCTTTGCACTACCTTTTCGGGTGAAAATTTTTATACGTTCAAAGGTGAGGGATCCGAATCGTATGCAGCCCGTTTTAACTGGTTTGTTTTTAGCGGGGTTGAAATCTCGAACTGGCCTGGAGAACTGAGGGCCGAACAAATTACCGCGGAAGTTGTCCATACAGATATAGCTGTTTCAGCCACTTTTGAAACCTCAAATCCCCTTTTGAATCAAATCAATAAAATCTGGCGAAGAAGTCAGACTGATAATATGCATGGCGGAGTTGCAAGCGACTGTCCCCATCGGGAACGCTCCCCATACACCGGTGATGGTCAGGTCTCAAGCGTTATGGTCATGCATAATTTCGATGCCCGGAATTTTTACCAGAAATGGATTCAGGATATTCTCGGTGCTCAGAATGTGAAAACCGGATATGTCCCCAACAGTGCCCCCTGGCAACCGGGATGCGGCGGAGGTGTTGCCTGGGGTGCGGCAATCTGTATCATGCCTTGGGAGTTTTATCTGCATTACGGTTCCAAAGATATGCTGGCAGATAATTTTCCTGGGATGAAGGAGTACATCCGGTATATGGAGAGCTGGGTCGATACGGCCGGAATCATGTATTCGCAGCGAACCGGGAAGGATGGGAAGGTGCTCGAGTGGTTTAACCTGGGTGACTGGGTTGCACCCGGAAATTTACCTCCCGAAAAGATGGTCCACACGTTCTTTTTCTGGCGGTGTGCCGATCTGACGGCAAAAGCGGCAAAGGCACTGCATAAACCTGATGATTTTACAAAATATACCCAACTGGCCGAACGTACCAGGCACGCTTTTTATAAACAATTTTACGATGAAAAGAATGGTACTTACGGGAAAGCGGGCGGCAATATCTTTGCCCTGAAAATGGGTGTTCCGGAAAATCAATATCACAGGGTGATCAAAGCGCTGAAGAATGATATCAAAGCAAATAACGGAAATCTGGATACCGGTATTTTTGGAACGCAGTTCTTTTTCGAGGTGCTATCCGAAAACGGAATGCACGACTTAGCCTACGAAGCGATAAACAAACGTACCCAGCCAAGCTTTGGCTGGTGGATTGATCAGGGAGCCACAACCACCTGGGAACAATGGAACGGCGACAATTCACGCAATCACCCGATGTTTGGAGGGAGCCTTGTTTGGCTTTACCGGAAACTGGCCGGGATGAATACAGATCCGGAAGCTCCGGGATACCGGCATATTATCTTCCGTCCCCAACCGGTAGCTGACCTCTCCTTTGTAAAGTATTTCGCTCAAACATCTTATGGAAACGCGGGGATTCACTGGAAAGAGGATACACATAGGTTCTCAATGGAAGTGGTGGTTCCTGTAGGTTGTGAGGCAACCGTTTATGTTCCATTGAGGGAGGGAAAAGCGATCTCAGAAGGCGGTCGTGCAATAACCCCATCAGATGAAATAAGATTCATTGGGGATAAAGATGGTTACCGGATAGTTGCCGTGCAAAGCGGCACCTATTTGTTTTCGTCTAAATAAAAGCGTGCCAGCTGGATTAATCAGTTTGAACAACTCCAGAGTCAACCTTTTCCAGGGCTTCGGTAAAGCATATATTCAAACAAAAAAAAGATGAGCAGCATTTATTCTGATCAAATAAAACCCTCCCATTATGAAGATGCAACGCCTCGGAAGGGCAAACCAGCAAACATGCCTGACAAGAAATACATTTGCTTTCTATCCATTTAGTTCTTAAAGATTCAG
>Ga0364887_10304_pt1 | contig 29145 bp, 31 predicted proteins | sample ExccelJu500001D4_4_FD_206924 | JGI IMG/M metagenome (GOLD analysis project Ga0364887, IMG submission 206924) | Enriched cells from Trout Bog Lake Hypolimnion, Wisconsin, USA - BchlTB.July23.5000.01.D4 | ecosystem: Environmental > Aquatic > Freshwater > Lake > Hypolimnion/Profundal zone | place...
TTCCATTTTAAATAATAGTAAAATGAAACTGATATAAAAAATACCAAGATTGTATAGTTTCTAACAATATATGATTGAGTGATTAAGGCAGTGCTAAATGCCACCAGAAAAGCCGAACAAACGCCTGTTAAATTGCCATTTAGTTTCTTGCCAATTTTGTAATAAAGTGGAATTAAAGCAATACCAAATAGCAAAGATAAACTACGCACAAACCAAATCTCTTTGGAAATCATTAACCAATAATGTAAAATTAAATTCCCGAGTGGCGGGTGAGTTTCATATAATGAAAACTGAAAAACTTGTACCAATGTTTTTCCATTTGCCATGCCAAGATACATCGCTTCATCTTCATTATAGTAATAATCGCCAACTCCACTTACACGAATATAAGCCGCAATTATTATCAAAGCCCAAAGCCATATTTTTATAAAATTGGGAGATAATTTAGTATTATCCATAATAAACTTCTCCAATTTCCCATGCTGACATTACAAAACCAAATATTGCTAATATCGCAACCCAAACTTTCGGTTTGATAGAAAGCACTGGCTTATCAAGTGTTGGCATAAATAACAATAATAACGGCAGAAATGGAATAAAATAACGCCCCATAAGCCCTTTAATGATTGGTTGAGCAACTCCATTCCATTGAATATAAAGCATAGTTGCACTAAGACCTGTAAATATAAAAATCATCATAACAATTAACGCCCGCAATTTCCCATATTCAACTCGCTTTGAAATATCAGAAGTTATTGCAAAAATTAATAAATATAACATTATCAATATAGCAAATGGAGGCAGAGAAACTACCGCAACACTATTAAATAGCTCAATAATCACATTAGGAATTGCAGAAGTTGTAAAAATAGTTCGCAAAAATATCTCTATATATTCTAAAGGGTGGCTTAATATAAATGAGACTTGGGCACTGGGATTAGCCTCCCCTCCCCATGTGTGATAACTAATTCCAACAAACGATGTTTTCTTGATTATTATCACATAGATCAGACTCAGAACTATGCTTGGAATGATAATTGCAAAAACCGCAAACAAACGATATAAATTTGAAGAAAATCTTTCTTTAGGTATCGCCAACACGAGAAACAGCAAACAAACATAAACTATTTTGCATTGTGCCAAAAACAAACCAATAATGGCAAGTTTTATAATATTCTTGGGTTTTATTAATCCTTCACTTGCAATTTCTTTCAACGAATATGCAATGAATAAAAATGCCCAACTATTAGTCATAGTATCGGCGATTAAATTACTTCGCAGTACAGCAACGCTTGGCAATAATGCCAAAGCACAAAAAGCATATTTATGCGAGGGAATTTTTCTAATCGCTAGAAATGTCAGAAATACACTCGTAAAAAGTCCAGCTAATCTTGCCAGATAAAACAAAACAAGTGGTGAAAGCTCAAACAACAAACCAAGTTTTACGGCAATCACCTGAGGTATATAGGCAAACGGATTATGAACTGTATTAATATTAGGATACGAAATTTCCAGATGATTTGCATCTAATGAAATATTAGCCATTTTATGCCACTCTGCCCACGAAAAACCAAATGGTTGCAAATGTGCGTTAAAAAAACCAATTCCTTCTTTAAGAAATTCAATTATACCTTTTGGAACAAAAACTTGTTCATTTAATATATGACCATTAGCGATAGCAATTATGCGTTGAAAATGATAATATTCATCGCCATTGCCACCTAAGGGGGGCAGAATAAAAACTAGCGCAACCCCAAAAATTGTTGCAAATAGTAAGAATAGATATTCAGCTTGATTAAAAATTTTAGACATGTGGATAAAATGCCCGAGTGGAAAGTTAGTGAAGAACCAATAGATTACCAATATGCCATAACCCAAATGGAAGAACGGGTAAAGCAGATAAGAGAAAATAACGCAAAAGAACTTATCTGGTTGTTAGAACATAATCCAATTTACACCGCAGGTTCAAGCGCAAAAGACAGTGATTTAATCAATAATAACGGTTTACCAGTCTATAAAACTGGCAGAGGCGGGCAATATACATATCACGGCAACGGACAGCGCGTCGCCTATGTTATGCTAGACATAAAAAAACGAGGGGGCGATATTAGAGTATTCGTTAAGCAGTTAGAGAACTGGATTATTAATACCCTAGCAGAATTTGGCGTAAAAGGTGAAATCCGCGAAGGCAGAGTTGGGGTTTGGGTGCAAAATGGCAATTTAGAAGAAAAAATCGCCGCTATTGGAATTCGTGTAAAAAATTGGGTTTCGTATCACGGAATTTCTATCAATATCAATCCAGATTTATGCCACTATAATGGCATTATCCCCTGTGGAATTAAAGAATATGGCATCACCTCACTTGCCAAACTAGGTGTAAATGTAAGTATGGAAGAATTTGATAAAAAGCTGGTAAAAGCTTTTAATACTACTTCGCTTTATTAGTTTTGTCTAACACCACAACTACTGGTTTATGTTTGCTAGCTTCTTCTGCGTTAAACCCAGCAAACGCACAAATAATAACTAAATCACCTTTTTGGGCAAGCCTTGCTGCCGCTCCATTGATATTAATCTCGCCTGAGCCTCGTTTCTTGCCTTTAATTGCATAGGTGGTGAAGCGTTCACCATTATTAATGTTTAGCACATCAACTTGTTCGTATGGCAAAATTCCAGACAGCTCAAGCAAAGCTGGATCAACGGTTATTGACCCCTCATAATGTAAATCGCAACCGGTAACAGTTGCACGATGAATTTTGGCTTTTAATAAATTAAGAATCATAAAATTTCTGTTGAAGTTATTATATCACTATAATTAGTGAATATTGTGTAAATTTGCAATTAAAGATTTTTCTTATTTAGAAAAATACAATATGTTTATGCAAATTTAAGCAAATCATTTAGGTGAAAAAATATGCTATTTATTATTGGCGTAGTTGTAGTGCTTGGCTCAGTGATTGGTGGCTATGTAATGCACCACGGAAATTTAGCCGTGCTTTGGCAACCGAATGAATTTATTATTATATTTGGAGCTGCCATTGGTTCACTGCTCATCGGAAATCCAATGAAAGTGGTAAAAGGCGCAGGTAAAAGTCTTAAATATCTTTTTAAAGGCAGCCCATTTAAAAAAGCTCATTATATTGAGCTGCTTACTATGCTTTATCTGACTTTTAAGACGATGAAATCAAAGGGCTTATTAGAGATGGAGGGGCATATAGAACACCCTCATGAAAGCACGCTTTTCTCACAATATCCTACTTTTATCAAAAATCATCATGCCGTGCTGTTTTTTTGCGATAATATCAGGGTTATGACAATGGGAGTTGAAGACCATTATCAAATTGAAGAATTAATGGAGCGAGATTTAGAATCTCATCATCACGAACATGAGAGAATTGCTGGCTCAATTACTACTATGGGAGATGCTATGCCAGCTTTGGGTATTGTAGCGGCAGTGTTAGGGGTAATTACCACTATGGGCAGCATTACCGAGCCACCAGCAGTGTTAGGTGGGTTGATTGGGGCAGCGTTAGTTGGAACTTTCTCAGGTGTACTTATCTCTTACGGCTTTGTTGCCCCAATTGGTAGTTTATTGGGAAAGTATTTTGAAGATGACTCAAAATATATGCAATGTATCAAAGTGGCACTGCTTGCTCATTTGCACGGAAATGCTCCAGTAGTCTCAGTTGAATTTGCCCGAGCAAGCATTGACGGTAATGAACGCCCAAGTTTTGCAGAAATTGACGCAATACTAAACAATCTCGGCAATGCTGGGTAATCACTCATGTCTGATGATAATAAAACCGCCACTATAATAATTAAAAAGATCAAAAAGGGGGGGCATGGGCATCACGGTGGGGCTTGGAAAGTTGCATATGCTGATTTTGTAACTGCAATGATGGCATTTTTCTTGCTTTTATGGCTATTACAAGCAACTGCACAGTCACAAAAAGAAGGATTGGCAGAATATTTCACCCCAACAATTGGATTAAGAGACTCAGCAGGCATAGGCTTTAAAGGTGGTAAGACTAACTATGATGAAGGGCGTAAAGTCGCAGAAAAAAGCCCACCAGGAATTTTAGTTGGAAGAATGCCACAAGGTTCAGTTGCACAAGAACCAGAAAAACCCGCCGCAGTGGAAGCACAAACTGACAATGTATTTGAAAACGCCGAGAAAAACCTAAAAAAAGCTATTGAAGAAGACCCTAATTTTCGTGACTTTAAAGATAATGTTATTGTTGAACAAGTTCCTGAAGGCTTAAAAATTGAAATAATTGACGATGACAAATTGCCGATGTTTGAACCAAAAGGCACACAACTAACCCAATCAGGTGAAAAAATTTTACATAAAATGGCAGAAATTATTAAATCTATGCCTAATCGTATTTCTATTACAGGTCATACTGAGGCAACTAACTATGTTAATACTGACGCAGTTTATACTAATTGGGAATTAACCGCAGACCGAGCCAATGCCGCACGGCGTTTTTTGATGGCGAATAATTTAGAGCCAACTCGGGTTGCTAAAGTCACTGGACGAGCCGACCAAGAACTGCTTGACACTAAATTTCCAACTTCACCCCGCAATCGCCGTATAACTATTATTTTGCTAAGGGCTTCTTATTTAAAAATGATAGACGAACAATCTCCAGCTCCACAAAACCTACTAACTGTGCCAAAAGCAACAGATACTCAAGATATACAACGACCTGTAAAAGCAGCTCCTGCACCAGTAAAACAAGAAGAAAAGAAACCTGTTAGAAAGACAGATGACTCTCCAAAAGTAAAAGCAGATAAAGTAAAGTTGCCACCTAAAGACATTGAATTTAAAATGCCAGAGAATTTGAGAAATGCCGAACAAGCTCCAACAGCTAAAGGCTCACAAAATGACAATAATATTGACTCTAGAAAAGCCAATAAAGGGCTAAATTCATTGCCAAGTGGGCTGATTAAAACTGATGATGACGAGCAATAATAGGTATTAGATATTCTTACTATAACCTGTACCTATTGAGGCAAATAAGCATCTATAACACCATCTTTTCCAAGCGGTAGCCACGCAACCATACGCCCAAACGGGTCAAAGATTGCTGAGATGCCAGTATTCGCCGCACGCACAAGTGGCAAGCCCTGCTCAACCGCCCGCACTCTTGCCATTTGCAAATGCTGATAAGGCCCAGAACTAACACCAAACCAAGCATCATTAGTAATCTGCACTAGCCACTTTGCTCGTCCTTTTTTATCGGTTGCTTCATCAGGAAATACTGCTTCATAGCAAATTAGCGGGCTAAAAGCTGGGTATTCCGCCACAAAAAGCGTTTCTGCCCCCGCTCCTCTGGAGAAATCACCAATCCCACCAGCGATATTTTCTAGCGGCAATATATTCCTAAAAGGTATGAATTCTCCAAATGGCACTAGATGATGCTTATCATATTGGGCAATAATTTTTCCCTCGTGATTTATCGCAAATAAACTATTCCACGCTTGCCAGTTTTTTTCATCACCCTGCCCACGCAATCCACCTGTAAGTAAAATTGTCTTTTCTGGCAACATCTCACCAATATCAGAAACTAAAACAGGATTTTCATTAACATAATATGGTATTCCACTTTCTGGAAATATAACGATATTTATATTATCAAGCCCTTGTCTCTGCATTAAATCCAGATGCTTTTTGAAGCCGTTAAATTTCTCTTTAGCGTCCCATTTGAGGCTTTGAGCAATGTTCGCCTGCACAATACGAATTTTGACATTACTATATTGTGTTGGGTTATGTTCAAGTCGTAAATAGCCAAACGCCAAAATCGCCGCCAGTAAAATTACATTTAAACCATTATATAAAATTGCTCTTTTGCTAGAGAAAAGCAACGCTGGCATTGTCGCAAATAAAACTACTAAAAAACTCAATCCGTAAATACCTATTACAGATGCAGGCTGGAGAGTTATGTCAGAAATCGTTAAGACATAGCCAATTAAATTCCATGCAAAACCAGTGAATAATTTTGAACGCAGGTACTCAAAGACTACCCACGCCACCGCAAAAAGTAAAATACTCCTAAATCTAAAGCATAATAAGGCGAATACCCCTATATAAATCGCCAATATTGAAGGTAACCCAAACAACGCAAATGGGGTGAGCCAAGCAAATTTTTCTGGGTCAACAAAAAGCGAAATGCAAATCCAATATAAGCCGACTATGAAATAGCCTAGCCCCCACCACCAGCCAGCCCAGAATGCGTTACGGACAGTTTTTGAGGTTTGTATGAGTAAAAAAAGCCCAGAAAATGCAGGAATAATAAGAGGTAATAAATAAATAGGAGGCAAAGCAAGTGCAGCCAAAGCCCCTAAAAAGCTAGCAAAGAAACGCCGCTTCCAACCTGTTATATTATGCAACCATTCAATCATCTTACTTTTATAATGAAAATATCTGGGGTTTCAATTTTTTTAAGTTGAAATGAGTATATTTTTGTGCTAGCAAGCTGCAACCTATAAACCAAAATACTAAATTTAAGGAATTTTTATGGCAACTGCATTGCGTTTTAGCCGTGGTGGCTCAAAGAAGAACCCATATTTTCGCTTGGTAGCGACTGATTCTCGCAGCCCGCGTGACAGTAACTTCATTGAAAAACTTGGCACCTATAATCCATTGCTTGCAAAAGACAATGCAAAACGCTTTTCTGTTGATGCTGAAAGAGTTAAATATTGGCTTTCAACTGGCGCGCAACCTTCTGAAACTGCTGCACGATTCCTTCGCGCTGTTGGAGTTATCACTACTGCCCCAACTTATATCGCAAAGGTAAAAGGCACTGGTAAAAAAGGCAAAGAAGCAGCTTAAAAACTTATTTTAGCTTCAAATCTGCTTGCAATGAACCTTCTTCAAAACAAGTCATTTATAAGTATAAACTCATGTTTTTCAGCTTTCATTGCTTCGCGCTTTTTTGCCAAAACAAGTTTTCTGAAAGTTTAATGTGAGTAATCACTTAATTCCATTAGCTATAATCTCTGGAGCGCACGGCATTCGTGGGCAAGTAAAACTGCACGCCTTAACTGCTGACCCGTTAGATGTAACTTCTTACGGGAAATTGCAGGATAAAGCTGGCAAGGAATATGATTTAAAAATCATTAGCTGCAATAATGACATTGTAATTGCTGAAATAAAAGGCATCACCACTCGTAATGAATCTGAAGCCTTACGCAATATAAAGCTATTTGTCCCCCGTGACGCTCTACCAGAAACTGATAATGATGAATATTACTTGGAAGACTTAATTGGCTGCCAAGTTAAAAGTGAAAATGGTGAAGATTATGGTATCGTGGGCAACATAATAAACTTCGGCGCAGGCGATATAATTGAAATAAAATTAGCTGCCAATAATGAAAAAGAGCTTTTCCCCTTCACCAAAGCCACATTCCCCAAAATAGATATAAAGAATCAACACATTACTATCAATCCCCCTGAGAATGTGGAGTGATTTAAATTGGCTTGAACACCATTAGGTAAAAAACTATCATTACAAACGGAAAAGCAAGCGAACCAAGTGCAATCCAAAGCCTATCCATGCGCCAATAAAGCTCTGGAAGGCTCAAATTATTATCCAAAGCAAACTTAGCCATATCTCTCATTTTAATTTGCATATAAACTACTGGCAACCAGCATAATCCCGCCAATATGTACAATATTAACGCTGCAATTATCCAACTACTGGTGAGTTCGTAGCCTCCAATATGTGCCAATAAAAAACCTGTTACTAATTGGATTATTATAGATGGAGTGGTAAAAACCCAATCAGCAATTACGACAAACCTAGTGGCAAAGTATATATTGGCAACATTTTTTGTTCTATTTGCCATAAACATATAAAAAGCACTACCAATCCCTGTACCAAAGAGTATTGTTGAGCTTAAGATATGAATGTATTTTATAGTCAAGTAATCCATGCAAGAACCAATTTTTAAGAGTATATTCGGCGATAGTTGGGATAAACTACCAAAGGTAATGCTAAAGCATTATTCCAATAAGCCTTTTAGCAATGATAAAACCATTGTTGAAGGAGAAATGAATATTAAAGGCAATTTTCTCGCAAAATTATTAATGCCATTATTCAAAATCTTTGGAATTTTAGTTCCATACCAAGAAAATGCAGTAAAAACAATCGTAACATATTCTAGTGAGATTGATTCAAAGCTATTTCGTTTTGATAGAATATTTTATTTTACTGCTAGAAAACCATATAATTTCTCTTCTAAAATGGCACAAGTCAAAGACAAGATCGTAATTGAGATGTTCAAACTCAACCTAGTTTGGAAAATGAAATATGTTTACGAGAAAAACAAAGTTATGCTTTTACATCAAGGATATTATCTTAAAATACGAAATTTATTTATACCACTTCCGCTTGAACTAATAATTGGCGAAGGCTACGCAGAAGAATATGAAGTTTCAGATGATAAATTTGCAATGAAAATGCAATTAAAGCATTTTTTGTTCGGCAACTTCTTTGAATATAGTGGGCAATTTAGGATAGTCAGTTATGCAGAATAAAATATTAATACTCGGAGCTTATGGAAATTTTGGCAAGCGAATATCACTCTCACTTACCAAAGATAATTACGGAGTAATTATATCAGGTAGAGATTTACAAAAACTAGGCGTGTTAAAAGACAATATTGTTTCGCAATTTCCTAATGCTAAAATTGAAGTTGCACAATTAGACGCAAACTTGGAACTAGCAAATTTTCTCAAAAGCAATAAGCCTGTAGTTGTGATAAATACAATTGGTCCATTTCAGATGGCAGATTATTCCATTGCCAAAACTTGCATTAATAATCAAATAAATTACATTGATTTATCTGATGGCAGGGATTTTGTGAATGAATTCAGCCAATTAGATAAGTTAGCTAAAGAAAGTAATGTTACCGCAATATCTGGCGCAAGCACAGTCCCCGCCCTTTCTTCTGCCGTGATTGAGCATTTCAAAGATGATTTCTCAGAGATTGAATTGCTCAAATTTGGCATAGCCCCTGGACAAAAAGCCGAAAGAGGTATTGCCACAACCAAAGCAATTCTTAGTTATGTTGGCAAAAAACTTAAACCTTGTTCTGGCTTTAGTAATCGCTATGGCTGGCAAGATTTATATATACAAGAATACCCAGAAATTGGCGCAAGGTTAATGGCAAATTGTGAAATACCTGATTTAGATTTATTTCCACCTAAATATAACATTAAAAAAATCATGTTTTCTGCTGGAATGGAGAATAAAGCGGTTCACTTGGGAATTTGGGCTTTTTCTTGGCTCGTAAGAATTGGTTTGCTACTTAATTTACCTAAATATGCCAGTGCATTACTAAAAATGAGCAATTGGTTTGATGCGTTTGGCACTTCAGACGGCGGTATGCACATAATAATTGAGGGCAAAGATAAAAATGGTGCACCACTTACAATAAAATGGTTTATTCTAGCCTTTGATGGCGACGGTCCTTTTATTCCAACAATCCCCTCAATAATTCTAGCAAAAAAATTCGCAGATGGAAAAATTGCCTATAAAGGCGCATATCCTTGTGTTGGCATGATAAGTTTGGAAGATTATTTGAATGAGCTAAAAGGCTTCAAAGTAAAAACCTACTCCCAGTCCAATGCGCCTTTTTTCCATTCATAGATAAAGCCAATTGTAAGGATTCCTAAAAATCCCATCATTGACCAAAAGCCAAATTCGCCAATTGTTCTAAGCGATAACGCCCAAGGAAAAAGAAACGCAACTTCCAAGTCAAATATAATGAATAATATAGAGACTAGGTAGAATCTAATATCAAACTTGCCGCGTGCATCGCCAAATTCGCCAAATCCACATTCGTATGGAGAGGTTTTTTCAGCATCTGGCTTCATTGCGTTATATCTAAAAAGTAATGGTAAAACTATTGGCAAAGCCACCATTAATGTTGCAATCACAAGCGCGATTCCTAGAAAAATAAGAATTGGCAAATAGCTGAGTAAAACGGTTTCCATATAAATCCTGTTTTTAAGAAAGACTGGATTGCTTCGCTAAAGCAGCTCGCAATGACGGAGCGTGGTGTGAGGTCGTCGTTGCGAGCAAAGCGAAGCAATCCAGATTAAAATATATTTATACTTCTATAATTTTTGCGATATATAGCAATATTAAATCGTCACTTAGCATAAATTTGGTCAAATATTCCGCCATCAGCAAAATGCTTTTTCTGCACTTCCTGCCAACCACCAAAATCTTTGATATTAAGTAGCGTGGTTTTGGGAAAATTATCGGCATATTTTGCGGCGATTCTCGCATCACTCGGGCGGAAATAAAATTTCGCGATTAACTCCTGTGCTGGCTCGGAATAAAGATATTCTAGATATTCCTTAGCTACTTCTGCCGTGCCATTTTTCTCAGTGTTTTTATCAATTACCGCAACTGGTGGCTCAGCTAAAATACTAACCGACGGCACAACCACTTCAAACTCGCCCTTATTCATATCGCGGCTGACAAACAAAGCCTCATTTTCCCAAGTTACCAAGACATCACCAATATTTCGTTTGATAAAATTAGTGGTTGCGCCCCTGCCGCCACTATCAAGAATTTGAGTGTTTTTGAAAATTTTGCCAATAAATTCTTTGGCTGCATCTTCTGAATTATTATTTTTCTTTAAGGCATAGCCCCAAGCTGCCAAGTAATTCCATCGTGCCACCCCCGAAGTTTTTGGATTAGGAGTGAGGATTTTTATATCTGGCTTTACTAAATCGTCCCAATCTTTGATATTTTTAGGGTTGCCTTTTTTTACCAAAAATACAATCGCAGAATTATATGGCGAACTATTATTGGGGAATTGGCTCTGCCAGTCTTTTTTAATCAAGCCATGCTCTGCAATCGCATCAATATCATAAGCCAGCCCTAGCGTAACCACATCTGCTCGCAAACCGTCAATCACTGAGCGAGCTTGTTTGCCTGAGCCTCCGTGTGACTGAGTTATTTTGACATCTTCCCCTGCTTTGCTTTTCCAATAATCAGCGAATAATTTATTATATGCGTCATAAAACTCGCGCGTAGTATCATAAGAGGCATTGAGCAAATGCACAGGCTCCGCCGCAAATGTGCTGGTGGCAAACAACAAACATAATATAGTAATAATTTTTTTCATAATTTCCTAAATATAAGAAGGCTTGCAACTTATTTTAACAAGCAAATTATGTCAATTATATATAATATACATTTTCAATTCGTTATTTACTGGATTCCAGCTTGCGCTGGAATCCAGAGAAAGTCATTAAGCAATTTTCCTATGATAATCCGCAATACTTCTTTCAACTTCTGGTCTAAAATGTCTGAACAACCCTTGAATAGGCCAAGCGGCAGCATCACCTAAAGCGCAAATTGTATGCCCTTCAATACGAGTAGAAATATCAAGTAATTGATCAATTTCTTCTAGCTCGGCATTACCTTTTACCATGCGCTCCATTATCCGCCACATCCAGCCTGTACCTTCACGGCAAGGCGTACATTGTCCGCAAGATTCGTGCATATAGAATTTGGAAAGCCTTGCAATTGCAGCAACTAAATCAGTGGATTTATCCATAACAATAACTGCCGCAGTGCCAAGCCCAGACTTTACTTCACGCAGAGCGTCAAAATCCATCAACACAGTGTCGCAGATTGACTTTGGCAACATCGGCACAGATGAACCTCCGGGGATCACCGCAAGCAGATTATCCCACCCACCACGCACACCTCCTGCGTGTTTTTCAATCAATTCTTTTAATGGAATGCCCATTTCTTCTTCAACATTGCACGGGTTATTAACATGACCTGAAATACAATAAACTTTTGTACCAACATTATTTGGGCGACCAATTCCTGCAAACCAGCTTGCGCCACGGCGCAAAATTTCTGGCACAACTGCGATAGATTCCACATTATTAACCGTAGTTGGGCAGCCCCACACCCCGCAAGCTGCTGGGAAAGGAGGCTTCAAACGAGGCTGACCTTTTTTGCCTTCTAGCGATTCAATCAACGCAGTTTCTTCACCACAAATATACGCCCCAGCACCTCTGTGAACGAAAACCTCAAAGTCATAACCAGAGCCGCAAGCATTTTTACCCAGCAAACCTGCTGCTTTTGCTTCGTCAATCGCAACTTCCAAGTTATTAGCTTCTTGGATAAATTCACCACGAATATAGATATATGCCGCTACCGCACGAATAGCAAAGCCAGCAATCAAGCAGCCTTCAATTAATTTATGAGGGTCGTGACTCATAATGTCGCGGTCTTTACAAGTTCCCGGTTCGCCTTCATCAGCATTTACTACCAGATAAGACGGACGACCGTCAGATTTTTTCGGCATGAACGACCATTTCATACCAGTAGAGAAACCTGCGCCACCACGCCCACGCAAGCCAGAAGCTTTTACTTCCTCAATAATTGTGTCTGCACCTTTGGCAAGAATGTCCTTAGTGTTACTCCAATCTCCACGAGACTTTGCACCAGCTAAACGCCAGTCCCCGAAGCCGTAAATGTTTGTAAATATGCGGTCTTGATCTTTTAACATTTTTTCCTCTAGCTATTTTTTATTGGACTATGCACAACTTCATAATTTTCTGCAATGATTTTTCTAAATTCTTCTGAAGTTCTTGACCATTCCAACACATCAACCCTGAAAGGCAAATCAGATTCAGAAAAAGCATCTTTAATATTACTCATCAATAAATTAGGCAGATGTTTTTACATCGCCCAATTATCCGAAAGCCAGCATTTATAGCTTCTTTACGATTGCCAGAGACTTCTGTTTCGGCAACAATAATTTGAGCATAATCTCGCTGTTCAATATTACCGCTAGATTGAATAACCGTATATTTTGCTTGCTCAACATCACTCATAATTGACCCAACAGATAATGCCCCTGCTACCACAGCTATTGCTATCCATATCATGACTTTATCTTTCTTCATATCTTAGTAATTCTTTAATTTGGAGCAAGTTCGCCAAACCAATAAGCTGCCGTTACTCCACCGTCCATCAGGAAATCACTGCCAGTTATAAAATCTCCATCATGCCCCATTAGAAGTGCCAATAACTATGATAACTTAATTTTTCATAATATTATGCCGCTTTAAGAGTTGCCATATCAATTACAAAACGATATTTTACATCACCTTTAATGGTGCGTTCATAGGCTGTGTTTACATATTTCATGGCGATTTTTTCAATATCACAGACAATGTTATGTTTTCCACAGAAATCCAACATCTCTTGAGTTTCAGGCAAGCCACCAATCAACGAACCCGCCATATTGCGCCTGCGAAATATAAGGTTAACACCATTAACTTTGGTGAGTGGTTCAACCGACCCTACAATTACCATTGTGCCGTCACGCTTCAAAAGTTCCAAATATGGATCAACATCATGACCAACAGGTATTGTGTTTAGAAGAAAGTCAAAACTGTTTTGCGCAGCTTGCATCGCATTTGCATCTTTGGAGATAAGCACTTCATCTGCACCGAGCATTTTTGCGTCTTTTGCCTTATTCTCTGATGTAGTTATCATCACCACTTTTGCCCCCATAGCATGAGCAAGTTTTACCCCCATATGTCCGAGTCCGCCAAGCCCTATAATTCCTACTTTTTGACCAGCACCTACTTTCCAATGTTTCAGAGGTGAATAAGTTGTAATGCCAGCGCATAGCAATGGTGTGGCAGAAGCAGGGTCTAAATTTTCTGGTATCCGCAGAATAAACCGTTCATCAACTGTAATTTTATCTGAGTAACCACCAAAAGTTCTTGCATGTGGTGTGCCACCAATTTTATCTTCACCACCATAAGTTCCAGTAAATCCATTATCGCAATATTGCTCTAAACCATCGTTACAAGATGCACAATGACGGCAACTATCAACCAAGCACCCAACTCCAACTATATCACCAACTTTGAATTTGCTGACTTTGTTGCCAACTGTTTTGACGCGACCAACAATTTCATGCCCTGCGACAAATGGATATTGTGTCCAGCCCCATTCATTGCGGGCAGAATGAATATCTGAGTGGCAAATACCGCTAAAGTATGTCAATCAACACATCTTCTGGGCGTGGCTCACGGCGTTCAAAACTAAAAGGAACCAACTCGTCTTTTGCAGAATGAGTGGCATAGCCCAATGTATTTATTGTCATCTTTATTCTCCTTATAATGCAATTATAGCATATATAATTTCAAGTTAATTGCTTTTCCATACATTAATATGCAAGATCGGCAAAAACAACCATTGTAATAATTTTTTGGATAATCTGTTATGCTCATAAATGCAAAATATATATTTACGAAAAAGTTATATTCTAATGAAATTTAAATCGCTGATTCGTTCATTATCGCATCGCAATTTTCGCCTTTTCTTTATTGGGCAGGGGATTTCGTTGATTGGTACTTGGATGCAGCAAATTGCTATGTCATGGGTCGTATTCCAAATAACTGGATCATCTTTTCAGCTTGGTGTAGTGCTTTTTTGCGGACAGATTCCTGCGTTATTTCTATCACCGATTGCAGGCGTAATGATTGATCGCTGGAATCGTCATCGGCTTCTGTTGCTAACTCAAACTATTGCGATGATACAAGCCTTTGTGCTGGCAGCTCTTGATATGACAGGAACTATTGCTATATGGCAAATATTGCCCCTAAGCATATTGCTTGGCGTAGTTAATACATTTGATATTACAGGACGACAGACTTTTTTATCTGAAATGGTTACAGATAGAAAAGACCTAAGTAATGCGATTGCGCTTAATTCTTCACTCATGAATATCGCACGGCTACTTGGTCCATCACTCGCTGGTTTGCTGCTTGCCACAACAAGTGCTAGTGTTTGTTTCTTGGTCAATGGCATTAGCTATTTTGCGGTATTATTGGCATTGCTAGCTATGCAAATTTCACCTCATACCAAAAAACTTGATACGAAAGGGTTGCGGGAAGGGCTGCGAGAGGGATTTATTTATGCTTTTAACTTTTTACCAATCAGAGTTATTTTATTGATATGTGGCATAGCAAGTATGGTGGGAAGCTCTTATAATGTTATGTTGCCAGAATTCTCAGTACAAATTCTACACGGTAATGCCAATACGCTTGGAATGTTAGGCTCAGCCGCAGGGCTTGGGGCTTTGTGTGGAGCTTTGTTTTTAGCATCTCGCAGTAGCGTTGTTGGTCTGGGGAGGTGGATATGGATTGGATTACTTATGATGGGCGTTGGATTCATAGCTTTTGCTTATGTCAACCAATTTTGGACGGCATTTGCAGCTCTTGCCGTCATAAGTTTTGGGCTTATGGTGCAAATAGCAGCGAGTAATACCTTGTTGCAAACGATCGTAGATGAAGACAAGCGCGGGCGAATTATGAGTTTTTTCACTATGGCGTTTCTTGGTGTAGCTCCATTCGGGAGTTTATTTACTGGCTATATATCAGCCACACTTGGAATTGAATTCGCATTTATAGTTAATGGAATTTCCTGCTTAATTAGTGCCTTAGCATTCTTTCTGTTACTACCAAAATTGCGCAATCTTATTCGTCCAATTTATGTGCGTTTAAGTATCATTTCACCACTTGCTGCTGGCATTGAAACAACCAGCGAATTAAAACTAATGACTAAAGAGTAAAAACATACCAATTCAACTTATAAATTATCCAGTGAGTTTTTACAGGTAGATTATTTCATCAATACATAACTGCCTGGGGCTGCTTCTATCGGTGCGTAATTTTTAGCGTCACCCATAGTATGTGGTTTGACTTTGCCTTCTGAACGATCGGCAAGCCATTTTTGCCATTCTTCCCACCAAGAGCCTTCCTTCATAGGTGTATTTTTCTGCCACTGAGTAGGCGGAATATAGCGTGAATCTTTAAGCATTTCAACAATTTGATACTTACGACCTTTATGTTCTGGCTCACTTACAATACCAGCATTATGCCCACCACTGGTCAGCACGAATGTTATATCACTTTCGGTAAGCAGTCGTATTTTATAAACTGATTTCCAAGGCGCAACATGATCATGCGAGGTGCCAACAGAAAATATCGGGGTGGTAATATCCTGTAGTGCCACTGGTGCGCCATTTACTATAAATCGTCCTTCGGCGAGATCATTTTCAAGAAAAAGTTGGCGCAGATACTCACTGTGCATGCGGTAGGGCATACGAGTAGCGTCTGCATTCCACGCCAACATATCAAACACAGGCTGGCGTTGCCCTTTCATATAATCCGTTATTATGCGTGACCAGATTAAATCATTGGAGCGCAAGATTTGGAATGCTCCCGCCATTTGTGATTTATCAAGATACCCCTTCTCCCACATCACATCTTCAAGGAATCCAACCTGATCTTCATCTACAAATAGCAGAATTTCTCCAGCCCCCTCAAAATCAACCTGCGAAGCAAGCAGCGTAACAGTTTTGAGCGAATCATCTCCGTCACGAGCGAGTGCTGCTACCATAATGGCAAGCAGAGTTCCGCCTAGGCAATACCCCATAGCATTGATTTGCGGAGCTTTGGTTATGGCTTTTACAGCTTTTAATGCTTCGCCCAGCCCAATATGGAGATAATCTTCTAATCCTACATCACGATCGCATTCATCTGGGTTTTTCCACGAAATCATGAACACTGTGTGACCTTTATCCACTAGATATTTCACCAATGAATTATGCGGTGAAAGATCAAGAATATAATATTTCATAATCCAAGCTGGTGTGATCAAGATTGGCTCGGCATAAACCTCAGCCGTAGTTGCTTCATATTGAATAAGTTCAATTAGGTTATTGCGGAACACTATTTTTCCAGAGGTGCAAGCGATGTTTTTCCCCACCACGAACGCCTCCATACCAGCTGGTGGTTTGCCAGTTGCAGAGCGTGTTAAATCGTCCAGTAAATTTATGTTCCCTGCCAAAAATTCCTACCGCCTTCTGCTTGTGTTGTCTGCAAAATATCGGGGTTAGCAATTGGGTTATTGGAAGGAGAAAAAATATCTAACAATTGCCGTGCAGTAAATGATGTAACATTTAGGTGGTGTTCAGATACGCCTCGTATTCCACTGGTTGCCTCGTCCCACCAATTTTGGGTGAGTAGAAATCCTTGCTCTAATAAATTGAAAGGGAAATTTCGCCAACCGTCACTTACGAAACGATGGTCGGCAGGAGATGGAGTTACTGGGGCAGTTGCATTGACTAATGCAGCTTGCATAGCATAATTATTTATTTGTAGAGTTTTTTCTAGCAGGCTTTGGTGCAAAATTTGCATTTTTGCAGGAGAAGATATTAAGTGTGACCACCAGTCAAACCCAGCCAAAGATAGTGCTATTGGTGATATTCCTCCAGTTAAATGTGCAACAGCTCCATGCAGAACATGATCAATAATATAATCATCTGAAGGGTGCGTATATACTGGACATTCCACCGCCCTGTTTATGTGTTTGGTAAGCGTTGCGATAGGTTCTTTTTTTGTGGCGTGGTGTGGTTTGATTGTAATTACTTTTGACATGTTAGACCCTGTTATTAGAGGTTTTAGGATTCCATATATTGTCCGCCGTTAATCGGAAATGTCTCACCAGTAATGCAGCTAGATTCATCAGCGACCAGAAATACGACAGCACGAGCGATTTCCTCTGGCTTCATCAGCCTACCAATTGGAATCTGGGCAATCATTGCCTTAAGAACATTTTCAGGCATCTCTTTTACCATATTAGTATCAGTATAACCCGGTGCTACTGCATTAACAGTGATACCTTTAGATGCACTTTCTCGGGAAAGTGCCTTAGTAAATCCTATTATACCAGTCTTTGATGCTGAGTAATTTGTCTGACCTGCCTGCCCTAACTGCCCGTTTACCGAACTGATACTTACAATGCGACCAAAATTCTTTTCACGCATGGGATTAATTACCGCACGACACATATTAAAACATGAGGTTAGATTAGTTGTTATAACAGCGTTCCAGTCTTCTGGAGTCATCTTGTGCATCATGCCATCACGAGTAATACCCGCATTATTGACTAGGATTTCTACATTGCTACCAAAAGCTGCGGTAATTTCTTCTACGCTCTTAGCACATTCTGCAAAATCTGTTACATCACATTTATATACTTTGACTCCTGTTTCTTTTTCAAATGCTTTTGCGTTATCCTCGTGGACGACATAATTGGCGGCAACATCGTATCCTGCTGCCTGCAAAGCCTTGCAAATTGCCGCCCCTATGCCAGTTGTGCCACCAGTAACTAGTGCTAATCTTTTTGTCATGAGAATCTCCTATTGTTTTAATCGTGGTTTCTTATTGAACATGATTTGCTCAATTTTATACTAATTTAACCTAATTTTTACACATTCTATCGCCTGACATAGCAGCAAAAAGAGATGTGTCGTCTTGTGTTGGTGTCCTAGTTAATCAGCATTCCACCAACCACCACCTAAGCTTGCAAAAAGTGCAACACTATCCTGATAGCGCACAGCAATAGCCTGAAGATCATTAATTTTTGCCTGATGGTATTGCACATCGGCATTTAAGACATCAAGATATGTGACTAGACCTGCCTTATAGTTTGCCTGTAGCAAAGACAATGCTTGTTGTGCGTTACTCAGTGCCTCATCATCGGCTGTTAGTGTGGCAGCATCGTGATCCAGTGCGTGCAATGTGTCAGCAACTTGTGCAAAGGCACTTAAGACAGTTTGGCGATAGAGTGCGCTCGCTTGTTTGTAGTTATCAATAGCAGCTTTGCGTTTGAACCACAATGTTCCGCCCTCAAATATCGGAGATGTTGCACCCGCACCTAAACTCCAAAAATTTCCTTGAGCAGCAAACAAACTGTTAGTTGCTGTGCTATTAGTCCCATAACTCCCATTTAATGAAAAACTTGGTAGAAGTGCGGCTGTTGCAACACCTATACCAGCACTTGCTGCATGAAGTGTTGCTTCGGCGGCAATGATGTCTGGGCGTTGATGAACAAGACTAGAAGGAAGGCTTACAGGTAGATTTTCTGGTAGCTTAATATCAGATAGATTCACTTCTGGCGATGTCCACTCTGCTGGTGTATGTCCAGCAAGCGTTGCAAGCAAATCGTCACTTTGTACAAGTCTTTGCTGAAGTGTTGGAAGCGTAGCCTCATAAGTAGCAAGCTGACTTTTTAGACTCAATACATTTGAATAAGGCACAATGCCAGATTTCTCTTGAATTTCTGACAGTTTTACTTGTTCTTTCTGCAACTCAATGAGTTGGTTTGTGGATTCAATTTCTGCTGCGTATGCTGCCTTTGCAATTACAGTATTTACTATATTGGTTGATAAGGTGAGATAGGTTGCTTGTTCTTTGGCACTAGCAAAATCAACCTTTGCACCCAGTCCTTCAACCAGACGCTTCTGCCCACCAAAAACATCAAGCGCATAACTGACACTTGCAGAAAGCGTAAAAAGATTGAATATCGTCGGGGGCAATCCAGAATTTGCTGAGAGCGTATTACTTTTTTGGCGAGACGCTCCAGCATCAGCGGCAAGTTGTGGATAGAAAATGCCATATCCGCTACGCAAATTATTCTGGCTCTGGCGTAGATTTGCTTGCGCTGCATCTAGTCCAGCGTTATTTTTAATAGCTTCCGTAATTATTATATCTAGCTTGGGGGAATTAAATAATCGCCACCAATCCGCAGTAATTTTTGCTCCAAGATTGAAATGTTGAGCAGTACCACCTTCAACAGTAGTTACTGTGGGGTCTAACTCGTGCGAATAATGGCTCACTGCTGGCGCATCTGGCTTAATAAAATCAGGTCCGACAGCACAACTGGAGAACATGCAAAGCAGCGTGCTACACAGTAAAAATTTACTATTTTTCTTTGACATACACATCTACCAATTGTCCTGGGTAAAGATTAAGGTTCTTAGAATTTTCAAAACTAAAAATTACTGGTAGCACCCGCACATCAACTCGTTCTTGTCGCTGATCTGAAAGTTCAATCTTGGGGGATACATAAGGTTGGGTGCGGATAAATTTTAGCGTTATATGCGTTTCAGTGCCACGAATAAACATTTGTGCGTCCATCTTGTCTGGATCGGCTAGACGGGGTACAAGTATTTCATCAATATAAGCTCTTACTTGAAGGCGATCATCTGGAGTACCCATAACGATTAGTGGGTTTTGTGCCTGCGTGTAAGCATCGTAAGCTCCTTGAGGCGAAGCGTAGCTGCCAACTGCTGCCTGAAGTGTTAGTATTATGCCATCTGAAGGGGCTTTAATCGTAAACTTATCTAGCAATGCCAATGATGCAGTATATGATTTTGATAGTGCTATATATTGCTTTTCCTGATTATTTATATCATAGCTCCATGCGCCTGCCTTGGTCAGATCATATTGTTTCTGGACAACTGCCAGATTTGTATACGCTATTTTCTCAGCATCGCGCGCATTATCTAATGCTTCACGACTGATAGATTGGGGATTAATTGCATAGGATTTTTCCTGCTTAGCCAATTGATCCTGAGCATTTCTTAGTGTCGCTTTGGCATTTACTACTTGCGCAGTTGCAACATCAAGAGTTTCAGGTCTTGGCTGTGCCTTGAGTTCATTCAACAATGATAAAGCAGCATCTGCCAGTGCCTTTTGCTGTTGCACAATTGCACGCTGCACTGAATCATCTATTATAAGCAGTGTATCGCCTTCTTTAACCTTAGCACCTTCGGTAACCATGATCTTTGTAATACGACCAGAAACATCAGGATAAATATTGATATTTTCACCCTGCGCCTGCATACTCTCAACGATACCATTTGCATAAATTCCATTGGCGTAAGGGTTAGCTGCTGGATTAAAACTAGGTTTCTGCGCTAATGGCTGTATAGCAAAGATATAGGCACTTACAATTGCCAATATTATCCCCACCCCAGATAAGATAAAAATTATTTTATTGCGCATCTAAATTCTCCTGTTTTATATTGGTAAGTTTGCCGTCTTCCATTTTCATGATTCGGTCGGCAAATTCATAAATACGACTGTCATGCGTGATGATGATAATGCAGCGTTTGTCATTCATGACATTTTGTCTGATAAAACTTATAATATTGCGACCAGTGTCACCATCAAGCGATGCGGTAGGCTCATCAAGAATTAGAATGTCAGGGCTGCTAATAATTGCTCTAGCGATTGCAACTCGTTGCTGCTCACCACCACTTAGTTTTACAGGCGGCAAATCTGCACGAGCTTTGAGTCCGACAATATCAAGATGACGCTCTGCTTCGCTGATTGATTCGTCCCAGTCATGATATTGTAAGATTAGAGGAATCGCAACATTCTCGGCAGTCGTAAGACGCGGAAATAGATGGTAATCCTGAAATACAAAGCCTATTTTATGCAGGCGAAAATCAGCCAAGTCATCAGTAGATAGATTCCATATATCTGTGTCTTCAATTTTAACGCTGCCAGAATTTGGTCGCAAAATTCCTGATATCATGCTGAGCATAGTTGTCTTGCCACTACCAGACGGGCCAACCACATAGAGCATCTCACCAAAATAGGCATCAAAGTTAACATCTTGCACTGCATTGGTTTTGTTATCACCTTCGCCAAACCACTTCGTAAGCCCTGTTGCTGTAATTGCGATATTTGGCATACCTATCCTCTAAAAATGTCAAATGGTTCAATGGTAAGCACTTTTCTGACCCCAATGTAACTAGAACTCGCAGCGATAACTACCACCATAAAAAAAGCAAGAGCAAGATTAGTATAGGTAACTATTGCCGCATAATCAGGAAGATAAAGCCGTGCCATCCATATCATAAAACTACATAAACCTACTCCTAGACCATATCCCGTGAGTGCCACAAAAGACGCTTGAAATAATATCATATAAATCAGCACACGCCCCTTAGCCCCGATTGCCTTAAGCGCACCGAATTTTTCCATATTCTCAAGAATAAATGTATAAAATGTCTGTCCAGAAATTGATAATCCAAGAATAAAGCTTATTACAGTCATTATAAGTATGTTGGTGCCAATGCCAGTGTGGTATATATAAAAATTAGAGATTTTAGCAATAAACTCATCTTTTGTAAGTGCTAGATAACCAGCTTTTGTAATCTGTTGCTTAATAATTGGTATATCAGCCAGTGTTTTAGGCTCAACAAGTAGATATGATATAGTAAAGCGTGAATTGGGGATATATTGTAATGCTCGGTTATAGGTAGTATAAAGTGTTGGCACACCAAACAACCCGCTTGATGCAACATGAGCAATGCCCACGATAACCCCACGATGTTCGTTGAGTTCAAATTCTGTGCCTATTTTAGGGTTTTCAAGTTTAGAAAATTCGGAATCATTAATCGCAATGAAAGCATTCTCAGCAAAAATATCTTCAATTTTTCCACTTAAGAGTTCTGGTCTGCCAAACAGGCTAGTATCATCAAGACCTATGATATTAGCCGCTTGATATGTGCCACTACTAAGTTTGAGCAATGCCGCACCAGAATATAGTGGAACAGCGTATTTTACACCAGTAATACTGCGTACTTCATCTTGAACATAGTCAGGTAATGGAATAGTATTGGCAACTGTCTGAATTGAAGGATCCATAACCCATATTGAAGCACCGATATTAACGACATTAGCTGAAGCACGGGAAATAATTCCAGAGAAAAGAGATGTCATCTCTATCATTAAAAACACCGCAAAAGTAATTCCTATAAGCAGTGCTGAGAATTTTGCCGTGTCATTGACCAGAAGCTTGTAAGCTATCTTTAGAATACCAGGCATTTTTGGCAATAGTTGAGACATATCATGTCCTTATTTAGTTAGACAGATTAACTACCAGCAAAGATATAAGGATACTATATTGAGCTGTCAAAAATAAACTCTTACACTGCCTTCTATACGAAATCTATACGCATTTTGACAAACTCAATACACACGCAATATATCCCAAGTTGTAATTTAATATTAACTAAGGAGAAATTATGGCATTTTTATATATTTTAATTGCAGGTGGATTTTTCGCTGCAACTTTCGCATTAATCGGTGCTTTTGAAAATCTTAAAGGGAGTGGCTCATGACCATATTATACATTATAGGCGGCGTTATAACGCTTGCTTTGTTTGGTTATTTGATTGTTGCATTACTTAAACCGGAGATGTTCCCATGAATTTTAATTTAATTACAAGCAATAGCTGGTTGCAGATATTGCTATATTTTGTGGTGTTATTTGCACTCGTAAAGCCACTTGGTAGCTTTATGGCAAATGTTTATATGGGAGAGCGCAATTTTCTATCTCCTATTTTATTTCCAATTGAGAAATTATTTTACAAATTAAGCGGAGTTGCGCCTGAAAAAGATATGAATTGGCGTGAATACGCTACCGCAGTTATATTATTTAGCTTTGGCGGTTTTTTATTATTGTTTGTTATGTTGATTACGCAAGCATATCTGCCACTTAACCCTGCTGGAATGATCAACTTATCACCTGATTTAGCTTTTAATACTGCGGTAAGTTTTGTCACTAACACTAATTGGCAATCTTACGGTGGTGAAAGCACAATGAGTTATTTCAGCCAAATGGTTGGCTTGACCGTGCAGAATTTCCTCTCGGCTGCGGTTGGTATGGCGGTTTTGGTTGCACTCATTCGTGGGCTATCTCGCAAAAACACTAACGGAATTGGTAATTTCTGGGTGGATATGCTCAGGACTAATTTATATATTTTACTGCCACTTTCTCTGATTTGGACAGTATTCCTAGGCTCACAAGGCGTTGTACAAACTTTTAGTGAATATGTTAAAGTTCCGATGATTGAGTCTATCAAAATAGATGAGAAAAAAGACGATAAAGGTGTCGTAACTCAAAAAGCGGACACTGTAACTGAGCAAGTTATTGCGGTGGGGCCTGTTGCGTCACAAGTGGCGATTAAGCAGCTTGGTACTAATGGTGGTGGGTTTTTTAACGCAAATTCAGCTCACCCACTAGAAAACCCGACTCCACTTTCTAACTTTTTAGAAATGCTGGCTATTTTATTAATTCCTGCGGCACTTTGCTATACATTTGGCAAAATGGTGGGAGATACTCGTCAAGGTTGGGCTGTTTTAGTGGCGATGACAATTATCTTTGTGCCATTATTGTTTTTCTGCTTAGGGCAAGAGCAAGCTGGCAACCCCAAATTTGCTGCACTTGGAGTTTCTCAAATCGCCGATGCAACTCAAGCAGGTGGCAATATGGAAGGCAAGGAGACTCGCTTTGGTATTGTCAATTCAGTAATATGGGCGGCGGCAACTACTGCGGCATCTAATGGCTCAGTAAACTCTATGCACGATTCTTTCACTCCACTTGGCGGGCTTGTGCCATTATTGCTAATTAAGTTTGGTGAAGTAATTTACGGTGGTGTCGGCTCTGGGCTTTATGGAATGTTAGTTTTTGTAATTATATCAGTATTTATTGCTGGCTTAATGGTAGGGCGTACTCCTGAATATCTGGGCAAAAAAATTCAAGCCTTTGAGATAAAAATGGCTTCCATAGCTATTTTAATGCCTTGTGCTGGCGTGCTAATTGGAACTGCAATTGCGGTAACAAGTGATGCTGGTATTGCGGGAATACAAAACCCTGCAGCTCAAGGTTTCAGCGAGATTTTATATGCGGTGACTTCGGCAACTAATAATAATGGCAGTGCATTTGCTGGTCTTAGTACAAATACACCGTTTTATAATATATTACTTGGTGTTTGTATGTTGTTTGGCAGGTTCTGGATAATTCTTCCCGTATTAGCAATTGCAGGCTCACTCGCAGCTAAAAATACTGTGCCTGTATCAGCAGGAACTTTGCCTACTCATACGCCTCTATTTATTGCGGTGTTGGCATCTATTGTGGTTCTAGTAGGGGTGCTTACTTTTGCACCGACTTTGGCACTTGGTCCTGTTGCTGAATATTTTAACTTAATGAAATAAGGGATTTATATGTCCAGACATACTCAAAATAATGGTTTGCTTGACGGTGCAAGTATATCTAGTGCAATTGCTCAATCATTTTCAAGACTTAGTTGGAAATATCAGGCTCGTAACCCTGTGATGTTCACAGTATTTCTTGGCTCTATTATAACCACTCTATTATTTGGGTGGGAATTCTATAAGCCATCTGGTGAACCAATTTGGTTTATCGGGCATATTTCTTTCTGGTTATGGTTTACGGTTTTATTTGCCAATTTTGCTGAAGCAATTGCCGAAGGCAAAGGCAAAGCCCAAGCAGATAGCTTAAAAAAAGCTCGCCGTGATGTTATGGCAAAAAAACTAGTAACCCCAAAAGACCGCAAAAAGTTTGAATCTGTTTCTGCTAACGCACTACGCAAGAATGACATTATCTTAATAGAAATTGGTGACTTTGTACCAGCAGATGGGCAAGTTATTGAAGGCATTGCCTCAATTGATGAAAGTGCCGTTACAGGAGAATCTGCCCCCGTAATTCGTGAATCTGGTGGCGATCGTGATGCTGTTACAGGTGGCACAAGAGTGTTATCAGACTGGATTGTAGTGAGAGTAACTTCTGACCCTGGAGAATCTTTCTTAGACCGTATGATTGGCTTGGTAGAATCTGCCAAACGCCAAAAAACCCCTAATGAAATTGCGCTATCTATTTTGCTTGCGGCGATGACAATTATCTTCTTGCTAGTATGTGCATCACTTCTACCATTCTCTGCATTTAGCGTGGCACGGGCTGGCTCTGGCACAGTTATCACGATAACAATTTTAATTGCTTTGCTAGTTTGTTTAATTCCGACAACTATTGGCGGATTGCTCTCTGCAATTGGAATTTCTGGAATGCAACGCTTGATAAAAGCCAATGTTATCGCCACTTCAGGGCGCGCAGTTGAGGCGGCAGGTGATGTTAATATTTTGCTACTTGATAAAACAGGAACTATAACTTTTGGTAATCGCCAAGCGGTGGAATTCTTCCCTGCAAATGGGGTGACTGAGCAACAACTTGCTGAGGCGGCTGAGATGTCATCACTAGCTGATGATACTCCTGAAGGGCGCAGTATTGTAGTGCTTGCTCGCACAAAATTTAATTTGCCAGAGAAAAATCCTGAGTCTCTAAACGCAACATTCATTCCATTTACTGCCGAACAAAGAGTTAGTGGAATTATCGTCAATGAACGCCATATTATGAAAGGTGCAGGTGATGCAATTGCAAAAGTTGTAGCACTTAAACAAGGAAGTGTGCCAGCCGAAGTGAACAAACAGGTTGAAGCAATCGCTCGCAAAGGCGGCACACCTTTACTGGTTGCTGAAGGTGGTCAAGTTTTGGGTGTGGTTTATCTCAAAGACATCGTTAAACCTGACATCAAACAACGCTTGGCGGAACTACGCAGAATGGGGATTAAAAGCATCATGATTACGGGTGATAATCCGCTAACTGCTGCTGCAATTGCGAGTGAAGCAGGGGTAGATGATTTTCTTGCTCAAGCAACGCCTGAAACCAAGCTAAAATATATCCGTAAAATGCAAGAAGGTGGCGAGTTAGTCGCAATGGTAGGTGACGGCACTAATGATGCCCCTGCCCTCGCACAATCCGATGTTGCAGTGGCAATGAATTCTGGCACACAAGCAGCAAAAGAAGCAGGTAATATGGTGGATTTAGACTCCGACCCTACCAAGCTGATTGAGATTGTAGAAATCGGCAAACAATTGCTGATGACTCGTGGAAGTTTAACCACATTTAGTATCAGTAATGACTTGGCAAAATACTTCGCAATTATTCCCGCCGCTTTTGCCAGCACTTACCCAGCCTTAATGACTCTAAATGTGATGCACCTAACCAGCCCACATAGCGCAATTTTATCAGCCGTGATATTTAACGCGTTAGTGATTATTGCATTAATTCCACTGGCATTAAAGGGAGTAAAATATCGCCCTGAGAGTGCCTCTAATATGCTCCGTAGAAATATTTTTGTTTACGGCGTGGGTGGAATTGTTACGCCATTTATCGGCATTAAATTAATTGATATGTTACTTGCCAGCGTTGGCTTAGTATAATTTCGGAAGGAAATTTTTATGATTATTTCAGCAATTCGCCCAACCGTAATAATGTTGCTTTTGCTAACTATATTATTTGGCGGAGTTTATCCGCTTTTCTCAACTAATCTCTTGCAGCTTGCATTTGCTAAACAAGCTGGAGGCAGTTTGATTACTGGCAAAGACGGCAATGCTTTAGGCTCAGAACTTATTGGACAACAATTTACGGATAATAAATATTTCTGGAGCAGATTGTCAGCTACTAGCCCAACCGCTTATAATGCTTCTTCTTCAGGTGGCTCTAACTTAAACCCAGCTAACCCCGCATTAATTGACCAAGTTAAACCTCGTATAGACGCTCTTAAAGCTGCTGACCCTGCTAACTCTAAGCCAATTCCAGTTGACTTAATCACTGCATCTGGCTCAGGGCTTGACCCAGAAATAAGCCTTGCTGCTGCTGATTATCAAGTGGCAAGAGTGGCAAAAGCACGGGGAATTTCCGAAGAAAAAGTCCGCTCCGAATTACAACGCTTTACCTCACCTCGTGGGTTAGGTATATTGGGTGAACCCAGAGTTAATGTTCTACAAGTTAATTTGGCATTAGACGGGAAGATATAATCATTTAGCTTTGCTCATGCAGAAATAATTCGTATAATAAGTGCCAGAAAAGCAACTGCATCTGAAAGAAGAGCTTATGAAGAAGGAAATTTTTAAACCAAAACTTAGTAAAGAACAAAAACAGCAACTTGCTGCGCTTGCAGCTTTGCCAGATGAGAAAATAGACACCAGTGATGCCAATGAGATTATTGACTGGAGCAATGCCAAAAGAGGTTTATTTTATCGCCCAAATAAACAACCCCGCCGCAAGCGGACGGGGTTGTTTATTGAAAATACTAATGGACTCATAAGACAGTTCTTCCCAAAGGGATTGGACTTTGCTAATATCACGCCAGCCCAAGTGCAGAAAGTGGAAGATTTGCTCAATAACCGACCACGAAAAACGCTAGGGTATCTCTCACCAAACGAGGTTTTTAATACTCTAACTGACAATAATCTTTATGCACTTTTGCTACTTAAACTGAAAAGATAACCCACAATTAAGCCCCACTCCATTATTAATTGTAATGGAATATTGTCTAGATGTTGTGTCAAAACAAGTAGTGGAACCTGCTGTAGATGCATTATTAGCCCAAGCAGGGGTGTAAGAATCGTTTACATTAGGATAAAAAGCTCGGACTTGTCCAGTTTGAGGCAAGCCATCATCAATCTTTTTATCTATCTGATAAGCAGATGCTACTGATACTTCTCCAATTCCAATTCCAAACCCTGAAACAGATGAAGAAGATACCGTCAAAGCAAAATAATTTTCTCCACTTATTCCACCAGTTGCAAAACAGCTAATAACCCCTGAAGCACTTTGACAAAGAGAAAATGCTTCTACAAAAACATTAGAAGAAAGCTTAGATTGAGGCAGATAATAAGGATAATTGCTTACTTGATTAACAGGCTCACCGGAGGCCCCTCCTGACGAACTATCTACAATTGTATTAAAGCTATCTGTGATTAATCCTGAGTATGATAAATCACGCCAAAAAAGCAATAATTCCCCCTCTTGATTCCAACCATATTGGTTACCATTACCATAATCAAAGCCTTGCAATTGACCATTACCATCACCTCTGCCTGGTGTACCTGCACGAGTTATAAAGCCAAAATTATTTGCTATATCTGGAGTAATATCCCCTGGCAAGCCACCATATTTATTCTGGAATACTTTAACAGCTTGTTGATATTTCTCCATTTGCGAAACTTGTGCCCTAATTGTGGCGGAATGAATTAAATTCTGCCCCACTAAAACCCCACCAACAAGCAAACCAATAATTACAAGGACAATAGATAATTCAATCAGAGTGAAGCCAGATTTTTTGCTTAACTGATTACGAAGTCGCAGCCTTGCATTTGCATTTGCATTAAGTGAAGTGAAGTGAAGTGAAGTGTTTGGCACATTTGTTTTCCAGTCAAGGGATTTTTGTAGAAATCGTAACAGATTTTTAACGCGAATTCAAGTCCGAGTTGCATTATCCTAAATCTTAGGTTAAAACCACCTGATTTATCAGGTATAGTGGACTTTTAGTCCGAAATGTGTTAATTACTCATATTAT
>Ga0364887_10305_pt1 | contig 29144 bp, 30 predicted proteins | sample ExccelJu500001D4_4_FD_206924 | JGI IMG/M metagenome (GOLD analysis project Ga0364887, IMG submission 206924) | Enriched cells from Trout Bog Lake Hypolimnion, Wisconsin, USA - BchlTB.July23.5000.01.D4 | ecosystem: Environmental > Aquatic > Freshwater > Lake > Hypolimnion/Profundal zone | place...
ATGGCGAATAATTAAACCGCCATTGGGTATCAAATGCATCGCGGTGATACATGTATTTTATACCGTTCTTTTTCCAGGTATTCCGGGTCAGACCCATTACCTGCCCGTTATGCCCGTCTACCTCAGTATGTTTTACAGATTGCATACCCTTATCGTTATTGCCATGCCCGCTTATCCACTCCACCGATACAAAAACACCATCATTCACAGGTATCCTTTTATTACTCAGGTCGGCCTTTACCCACTCATTGCCTGTAGTGGCATGCACAATCAGATTGCTGTCGGTAAGTTCTTCAGCAGGCAGATTGGTAGCCGAGTCTTTAGTGTAGATGTGCACCCTGAATTTAGAATCGGGTATACCCTCATCTGTTATGTATATATACACCTCTTTCAGAAAGCCATTCTTTGTTTTATCAGCCTTCAGAAAGGCCGCGTCCTCTTCACCATATTTCTGGTAGCAATCGCCCACATGTTTCGATTTCCTTTTGCCTATCCATGCCGACTTTGATTTACCTTCCTTATCGCTGATTACCACTTCTTTCAGGCTCGAAAATTCTTTGTGAAGCGATACCAGCAGCGTATCATTGGTAAAGTCGGTAGCCTTCAATTCAAGTTTGGTATAACCCAGGCAATAGAATATAAAGGTCCTGGCAGAGTCGGCATTGGCAGAAAATGAAAATCTGCCGTTTTCATCTGTATATACCCCTTCATTCCGGTCTTTTACCTTAACTATGCAGAATGGTATCCCCATCCGGGTATCCTTATCAATAACCCTTCCGTAGAACGGCCGCTCCTGCGAAAAAACATTCAATGTAAAAAGGCAGGCAATTATAAACAGACAAATCCTCATAAAAAGCATTTTGGGATGAGCACCACATGAAAACGTATTAATGCCCGGAAACGGGTTAAAATCTCACAGCTGTAAAAATATACATTATGGCCGGAATTGAGGAAACTGAATTTATGCTAGGTAACTTATAAAGGATAATCAATACAGCCTATGATGGCAAAAAATAGTATCCGGGTTAATTATTGCACCTCACCAATGAGCTGAAATACAGCATAAACAGGGTACTCAAACAAGATTTTACTTATCTTCGGATTGAAATTTGAATTTCATTCTAATAATGGCAACACGCGATACACGCTGGATACAGCGGTTTGATCATTTTAAAAATGCGTTTCAGACAATCGAAGCAGTATTGCCTCTTTTTGCTCAAATGACAGAACTGGAAAAAGACGGCCTAATTCAACGATTTGAAATTACATTTGATCTTTCATGGAAGGTAATGCAGGATTATCTTAAAGAAGCCGGATACGCTGATATAAAAGGCCCGAGAGCCTGCATAAAGCAAATGGCTCAGGATAATCATCTGGATGGATTTTACTGGGAAGAAATGCTGAACGCCCGTAATGAACTGAGCCATGTGTATGATGAAGCCGGGAGCCGGAATTACCTTGATAAAATCGTTAATGATTATACTCCTGTTTTCAAAGCATTCAGTTTAAAAATGACACAAAAAATATGATCACCTACACTACCAATGTACATGGCCTCAGACAAAAGGATATGGATTATATGATCCGTTTGTTTGCTGGTATTCCGGCTATTGAAAAGGTACTGCTATTTGGCAGCAGGGCAACCGGCAATTTCGAAAGAGGGTCGGACATTGATCTGGCTATTGTGGGTGAAAAGGTTTCTACCGGAGAGATTTCCCGCATACATTTTCTGCTTGAGGACGAGAGCCCGACATTGCTGGGTTTTGATGTAGTGCATTATGATGCACTTAAAAATGATGCACTGAAACGGGAGATTGATGAAAACAGTATTGTTATTTATCAGATAAATTAATGCCAATTCTGAAAAACAGCTCAAATATTGTATGTGTTCAGACTTTCTGGTTTAGACTAAATAAACTACAACTTAATCAGATCATCTGTAGCCTTGTCGTAGAAATTATAATCGGTAAGCAGCGAGTTGAACACAAAAAAAATTTGACAACTTTTGAAAAGTTGTCAAATCATACTTTAAAGGCTGCACCGCATTGCACCGATTTACACATTTTAGCACGTAAGTCATTGATTTAGAGTTAAAACACTGTTAATTATATGCAAATTAATGCACTTTGGTGCAAATTTTGTCGTTAAAGTTGTACCTATTTTGTACCTTAGAGTAAAGTTATTCAGTTCACAGGTACAAATCAAAGAACATGAAAGTTACACTAAGAACAAAGCCAATACAAGACAGCAAGTTAAGGCTTTATTTGGATTTTTATCCAGCCATTACAAACCCGGTTACTGGGAAGGCAACAAGGCGAGAATTTCTAAGCCTGTATGTATTTTCAGAAACGGAATTAACCGAGGAAAAATACATGAGTAATGATAAGGAATTGATACGCATTGTACCAGTCCTTGACAATAAGAACCAGCCAAAGAAAATAAGGCTTACACAATTACAGAGGCAGCACAACAAAGAAACATATGAGTTAGCCGAGAATATTAAAGCACAAAGACAATTACAGATACAATCAAAGGATTACGGTTTTTTAACTATAGATAGACAGGCAGATTTTTTAAAATATTTCAAAGGAGTTGCAGATAAACAAAAGGAACTAAACAAGGATAATAATTACATATCCACTTATAGTTATTTAGATAAGTTCACAAAGGGTAATTGTCCAGCAAGTATAATCACACCTTCATTTTGTGAAGATTTTAAAGAATTCCTATTAAATACAAAAGCCTTCGAGGGTGGCAGAGCCAACCTGTCTAATAACACTTTGTCAGTTTATTACGCCAATTTCCTGAACGTATTGAGAAACGCCATAAAAGACAAGCTATTAACCGAGGATGCAATTAAAGACGTTAAACGGATTAAACGAGTTGAGAATAAGCAAAGGGAATTTTTGACCGGGGAAGAATTACAGAAATTAGTAAATATACCTTGTGATTTGCCGGAGTTAAAAAATGCCTGTATGTTTTCAGCACTTACCGGATTACGTTGGGGAGATGTGGAGAAATTAACGTGGAATGAAGTATTTGAGGATAACGGGAATTATTACATTCGCTTCATAACACAAAAGACAGATAGAGCGGAAACATTACCAATATCTGCACAGGCATACAGTTTTTTAGGTGAAAGGAAATTGATTAATGAGCGAGTATTCCCTTCAATAAAATATAGTGCATGGCAGAATACACATATTGACAAGTGGATACGAGCAGCAGGTATAAATAAACATATAACATTTCATTGCTTCAGACATACATATGCTACCTTGCAGATAACATTAGGCACAGATATTTATACAGTAAGTAAGATGTTAGGACACCGGGATATTGCCACAACTCAAATTTATGCGAAGATTATAGACGGGAAGAAAAAAGAAGCAGCCAATAAAATAATGATACAGCTATAAAATATTTTTTATGGAAGAACAACTAAGACTTGCAGCCAACGCTTATTGTAATAGTATTACAATGGCAGAGAGTTATGCAGATACTTGGTTTGCAGATTTTTTAATTGATTACAATTTAAAGTATTCAGTAAAAGATGTTTTTCAAGAGCACTTCGATTATTATCTAAAAAAGAGTGATGAAAAAAGAAAAGAAAATGGTTTTTATGGAGACTATTTTAAAGTACGAGTTGAATGGATTGAAACTGACATATTACCAAGTATTGATAATGAGTTGTTCCAGAGTATTTTTGCATATAAGTTCAATAATAATTTAGATTGGAATAAAGTTGCAGACGATGTTGCATTATCCATTGCTTTTGCAAGAATGATTGAGAAGCTAAATGAGTGGAAGATTAATAATTTACCAATACCTAATTTAACTGAACAAATACAGAAGCCAGTAAAAATAAAAAAGATTTCTTCAAGCACGCCAACAACCAAATTAACGCTAAGTGAATTATTTAAATCCCATGCAGATTATATTGCTATCACGAGGTTACTCAGTGAAAGAAAGTATATAAATGCAACCCATGACACATGGCTATTTGGCGGAAAGTCGATGAGATCATATATTCTGGGATTGATAAAAATTTTATCAGAGCAAGGATATTTAAAACAAGGAGAAATAACAACTAAAGATAAAATAGCAGTATTAAAAAATTCTTTCCAAATATCAGTATCAGAAAGCACAGCAGGTAATCCTTTGAACCTAAAATATACTCGTGAGTACAAAGAATTTATAAAAAAGAAAGTCTAAAAAAGTCAATAGAATCAATACTCTTCATTACGGTTATTACGGTTGTTGGGATAACCCCAATAACAATAATTACAAAGTATCATACAGCCCTATTTTGCATTGCATTTAAAGCAATAGCAAATGAACGATCTAATACTTTCCCCAATTCCCCTGACTGAATTAGAGATACTAATAAGCAAGTCAGTACAGGCAGCATTTAACGACAATACACATCCAGCCAAAGAAGCTGCAGACATTAACCCCTTCATGGGATTTGATAAAGCATGTGAATTTTTAGACGTAGCTCCCAGGACACTAAAAGGATATATAGCAGCCGGCACAATACCTAACATGAAAAAAGAGGGTAAGGTTTATTTTGACCGTGAAGAACTTACCCAATGGTTAAGAAGTGGCAAAAGAAAAACCACATCAGAAATAGCAGCCGAGGCAAGTGATTATTTAACAAATAAAAACCGGAGGTAACTATGAACAAGCATAATAAAACCTCCGGCACTTACCAGCCTAAATATAGACATATTGAAACTAAAGTCAGGATATTCCTTCCACCCATTTTTTACATTTATGAAGTGTGGGAAGGTGATAAAAAACTTGGTGAATGGTTAACTACTATAGATACATTATTAAGCATAAAAGATCAACAAAAAATCCTTGAGGTTTTTTTTAGGGGGGAAGTAATATGGAACCCATAACACCGAATTTTAACCTTGATGATTTTCATATTGATGCTGAAAAATGTATTAAAGAGGGACAAGGAAAGATAGTACATCATAACGAAATTTTAGTCCAATTGCTTGAGCAAATTCAGCCAGTTAATTTTAAAGAGTTAGCCGAGTTAGGCGAAGATACTCAGCCGGGGAAGAAACATTTTTTGGTAATTAGCATTGAGCAAGTATTAATCATAGCTGTAAATAATAATTGGGGGATTTGTAAAAACCATGAGTTTATTTACCTGTATAATGGAGCCTACTGGAAATTAATTGATAGTGCAGTGATACAAAAATTTTTAGGAGTAGCAGCCGAAAAAATGGGAGTTTATAAATTCGATGCAAGATTATATACTTTTCGGAGTGAATTATATCATCAGTTCATTGCTGTATCTAATTTGCCAAAACCAGAGCCTAATAAAGATACAGTATTAGTGAATCTGAAAAACGGCACTTTTGAGATTTGTCTTGATAAGCAAGAATTAAGAGCACCCCAGAGCAGTGATTTTATTACCTATCAGTTACCCTTTGATTATAATCCAGATGCAAGATCACCAATATTTGAGGCATATCTTAACAAGGTACAACCGGACAAAAACAGGCAGAATATTTTAGCAGAATACATCGGATACCTATTTATAAGGTCAAGCACATTAAAACTTGAAAAGACATTATTGTTATATGGTACTGGAGCAAATGGTAAATCTGTTTTTTTTGAGGTGATAAATGCAATGTTAGGGGGTGATGAAAATGTGAGTAGTTATTCATTGCAAAACCTTACAAATGATAACGGATATTTCAGAGCAATGATAGCAAACAAGCTGGTAAATTATGCAAGCGAGATTAACGGAAAATTAGAAGCATCTATTTTCAAACAGTTAGTTTCAGGCGAGCCGGTAGATGCAAGGTTACCTTATGGCAAACCGTTTACCCTTACAGATTATGCAAAGCTAATTTTCAATTGCAATGAGTTGCCAAAAGATACCGAGCAAACAAACGCTTTTTTCAGAAGGTTTTTAATAGTACCATTTGAGTTAACCATACCAGAAGCGGAGCAGGATAAAGAGCTTCCTAAAAAGATTATTCAAAGTGAATTATCTGGAGTTTTTAATTGGGTACTTGATGGATTGAGGCGTTTAATTACACAAAAGAAATTCACCCATAGTGAGGCTGTAAATAAGCAATTAGAGGACTATAAAAAACACTCTGATAGTGTTCAGATGTTTTTAGAAAACGAGAGTTATGTAAAGGCAGTTAATGAAAATATATCACTAAATGAATTTTTCAGAAATTACAAAGAGTATTGTAATAGTTATGGTTTCAGGGTTGTCAATATTAGAACGCTAAGCGAAAGGCTTAAAAATCTTGGTTATTGCATGGAACGCAAAAATATAGGTCAAGTTGTTTTTATCAAAAAAGAAAATGTTTTTTAACACCAGCACTATCAGCACTATCAACACGTGGTGTTGAACGTGTTGATAGTGTCGAACAAAAAACAAAATTTTTTATGCCCACATTTAGATACACATTCGACAATAAAAAACCACGTAAGAAATTCACTTGTCCGGGATGTGGAAAGCCAAAAGTTTTTACAAGATACATTGATACAAATACAGGAGATTATTTGCCGGAGAAGTACGGCATATGTGATAGAGCTGATAATTGTACTTATCATGTTAATCCTTACAAAGATGGATTTAATAAAACAGTTAAAGAGCAAGAGAAAAAAGAGGTTAAGCGAATCATTAAGCATTCACTTCCCAAAAAGATTTTACAAGCAGAAGTTTCATTCATTCAGTTTGATAAGTTCAAGCAAAGCCTGGGTTACTATGAGCAGAATAATTTTGTACAATTTCTATTACAGCAATTCGGGAAGGAAATAACAGAGCAGGTAACAAGTAAATATTTTATAGGCACATCTAAACTCTGGAGTGGTGCAACTGTTTTTTGGAAAGTTGATATTAAACGAAGGATTACAGCAGGTAAAGTAATGCTTTACAATAGTGATACAGGCAAGCGAGTAAAAGAACCATTTAATTATGTGAGTTCAGCCCACGATATTTTAAAGTTACCAGAGCCAAGACCATTTCAATGTTTGTTTGGTGAGCATCTATTAAATGGCAACAATAAACCAGTTGCAGTAGTCGAATCTGAGAAGTCAGCTATAATTGCAAGTATTTATTTACCAGAGTTTATATGGCTGGCAACAGGTAGCCTTGTTATGTTTACAGCAGAAAGATGTAAGGTTTTGAAAGGTCGTAATGTTACTCTATACCCCGATTTAAACGGACATGAAAAATGGACCAAGAGAGCGAAAGAATTATCAAATATTACCCGTTTTATTGTCTCAGATTTATTGGAATTAAAAGCAAGCGAGACAGATAAAATACATGGTTTAGACATAGCAGATTACCTGATTAAATTTCCATCAAAATTTCGTAATCGGATAGGTTAGTTATCAGAATAAATGAAACCCCACATTTCAGCCTAAATAAACCCATTTATAGCAATAGCCGGATGGTATAGCCATAGGGGTAAATAATGCCGCAATCGCCAACTAATGCGATAATATCGCCCAAAATAAAGGAGTGCAAAACACACCCGGCTTCAGTACCTTGATTTAGCTACCTCACTAATCCTATACAGTATCAAGACACTATCAGGAAATGGAAGCGCATCTTTTTGATTTACCCAGCTCCTGTATTCCGATTTAGCAGCATCACTTATCATCAACAAAGGTTTATAGGTATGGTGTCAAAGGCTTGCACTCGCACAAAGCCCACGCCCCGCCTTTGCACCATTTCCAGCGGCTATTGTATCTATGGCTCCTGCCCACGCTAATGTAAACATGCTTACGCACGCCATATCTACGCCGCTTCCCTTTCATATTTGTCCGCCCCCCGCAGACTACATTCATTCCGCAATATTTCGCATTTACTGGCATTAAGCCAGTGTTGAATCATGTTGCAGGGGAATAACTATTAAACTGCATCTAAGGGCTAAGGATGCTATCATATTGCTATTCATTCCGTCATGGCGGGCCAGCGCACAGGCTCACGCTTCACCCACGCACAAACTATTAGTCTTTTTGTCCGGCAGTGCAGTGGGTAGCTGCGCCATACACAAGGCTCACACACAGCAGCAACCCACACGCACACGCACAGCAAGAGAAGTTCATTCACCTCGCCATATCACAGCCAACACACAAGGCTCCAAGTGATATAACGAGGTGAATAAACTACCCTTGCTTTTAGCCAACGCTGCCACCAATGGAATAGTTTTTTTGCCTCGGCACATACCCACTACACAGGCTAAGAAAGGGGGGCGGAAAAAAGAAAAGGTTTTTAGTTTTCAAGTGATAGGGGGAGAAGGTTTATTACGACATATTTACAAGCTAAGAATATACTGGCGCAAACGGGAGCAGCAGTAATTCTATTGAGCTTAGTAACATTTTTACCGCATCATTTTTGTATAAAGACGCAATGAGCAGCAGTAACAATGTTGAGCTTATCAAGTAGCATCTTTACACAAAAATGATGTGCAGACCCTGAAGGATTAAAATAGCATAAGAAAGATTAGTATTTTAGCAGTCTAAATAAGATGAAATGATAACATAAACTGAGAACTAAAGACTAATCAAGATAGTTGTATTATAACATAGTGTTGCTCATATAGAATCGCCAAAATTCAAATTTCCGAAGCAATGCAATGGATGTAGTACGCCGCAAGGCGTAACTGTGTCTTTTGCTTCGGATGGGCTTTGGCGAGCCTTATATGAGCGAGGGAATTTCAGTTACGCTATTTTTTTGCTCATAATTAAACAAAAATTAAAATGAAGAAATCACTTTTTATTATCACATTATTATTGCTATCAGATTTTTGTTATGGACAAAAAGAAGATAAACCTCTGGATGATTATTTACCAATTGATAGTGTTTCAGGTAAATATTCAATAACCAAAATTGTTTATCTTGATTCAATAAAAGAAAGCGAAATTGAAAAAAAAGCAACAATGTTTACTAAAACGGATAAAGAGAAATTCTTTATCACAAACGGTCAAAAAAATCAAGGTTGGACATTAATAGCAGGTGTTAAAAAAAATCAAGATAAAGGTGATATAAATGAGGCTAAGAGGGATATAGGCTTTGATAGCTATGATCCTGAAACCAAAACAATTTTTGCACATGCCTTATTTAGAAACGAGGGGAGCACAATGGGGTGTATTAAATTAATGATAATAAAGTCAGATGTTATCATACAGTATAAAGACGGTAAAACTAAAATATCCATTACCAATTTTTCATATAGGCATTATAACATTTCAACTGGAGAGGAACAACCTATATATGGAACTGATAGAGGTGATTGTAAATCTAAAGCAACTTTAGAACAACTTAGTAAGTGTAATCACTGTGAAAATAGAAAAGAAGAATTGTTCAAATTCGTAAAGAAAAGTTCAAAGGATATTATAAAACAGTATGAGGAATTTATGGTTTCTAAAAACTCAATTTTAAAAAGTGATTGGTAACAAAAACTAATTAAGATGAAGAAAACAGAAACGTACATAGAAAATCAGAAGATTCGAGAAATCCATGATAAGAAAATACGGGATGAAAAGATTGCCGAAATTCAAAAGAAAAAGCATAGCAAAAAAAAGGGAATAAAAAACAAGATTTCCCAAATAGAAGCCGAAGTCGTGAGATTTGTTAGCGGTAATATACCTTCCATTAAGTCATTAAAGAAGAGGAAAAATAGTAAGGCAATCAGATTACTAAAAGCTAAAATTGATAGTAATGCTCAAAAAAAACAGGAGCAAAAGATTAGAGAAGAAAACATAAAGATTAGGGACAAAGCCAACGAAGAGATTAAAAAACCTGAGAAAAAACAAGTAAAAGAAATACAAAGTAATTCATCTAGTCCTTTGAATCCGAATAGGTACAAACACCCTTTTATAAAAATCATTTCTACTGGAATGAAGTCATAATAGGTAAATAAGTTTTGCCAAAATCACAACCCCAAGAGACGAGAAATAATATTAAGTTTAAGCAAGCCAGCAGCAGCGCCTTCCAGATTATACGCATTAATAGCAGTGTAAATGAATGAAATGACCTGAGAAAAATCCGCATTTTTTTTATAATGCCTCAAATTACATACACCTATATGAATACATAACCGCTCTAATGACATAGCCCGCATTTTTGGCAAAGGAAAGGTTTTACCATCTACCAAGACCTCCTCTATTACAGGATTATTCTTCACCCAATCAAAGTAATCAAAGGCGGCAGCTAACAGATCATCAGGGGTAGCAAATAATTTATTTCGTCCGGTATAAGATGCAAGTTTATAAAGTTGATTGCCTGTTTTAAAAGCATTAACCGGAGTTTTAAGATTAGGCATAATTCAAAAATACCAATTTTTCACACAGGCACTCAAGCCATGCCATTTATAAGATGATACCCCCCCGCCTTCATTTTTTATCTATTCTATCAAGACAATACAAGTAATTGGTTAGTTTTGTCAAAAGATATGAGTAGTTAAGTTACACTTTTTGTACCTAATTTGTACCTGCATGAGTAACTAAAAGCCTGAAAACCGCTACTGGTAAAGGTTTCAGGAAATTAAGAAACTATTCAAATCTGAATTTTGCAATCAAATATTTTAGGGTGACTGTTACAGTTTGATCAGATCATCTGTAGCCTTGTCGTAGAAATTATATTCGGTAAGCGGCGAATTATTATCAGCTATTACCTTCACCTTCACTTTATGCTGCTTGTCCCATTTCTTCACAATGGATGGTTTGAAGAAACTACCCTTTGTAAGGTACGCTTCAAGAATCGGATTCACATGCAATGTAAGATCACGGTGACCCTGAGTTACTATATATTTCAGGTCTTTTTCAATGTCATCGCCCAGCAATATGGACGGGCCAATTACACCGGTACCTTTACAGGTTGGGCAGATTTCAGCAGTACTGATATTAATTTCGGGCCGCAACCGCTGACGGGTTATCTGCATCAGTCCGAACTTGGAAAGGGGCAGTACCGTGTGGCGTGCGCGGTCGGTGGTCATCATATCTTCCATGGCCTCATAAAGCTGCTTCCGGTTTTCGGGCATCTTCATATCTATGAAGTCAACGATGATAATACCTCCCAAATCGCGGAGGCGCATCTGGCGTATTATTTCCTGTGCAGCTTCCAGGTTAGTGGCCAATGCATTGGCCTCCTGTCCGGCCTCCGGGGCACGGGTACCGCTGTTTACATCTATAACATGCAGGGCTTCGGTATGCTCAATGATAAGATAGGCGCCGCTGTTGAGGTTCACAGTTTTTCCAAAAGAGGATTTCACCTGCTTGGCTACCCCGTAAGTATCAAAAATAGCCTGTCCATTGCTGTGTAGCGTAACAATATCTTCCTGGCCGGGAGAGATGCGGCCTATATATTCTTTGGCAACAGCCATTATAGCCTTATCATTCGTTACTACCTTCTGAAACTTATCGCTCAGCAGGTCTCGCAGAATGGAAGTGGTTTTATCCTGCTCACTGAGCACCATCTGAGGGGCCTTTGCGCCTTTGAGGTTGTGCTGCAGTGTCTTCCAGGTCTTTTCCAGTTCCAGTATATCGGCATGCAGTTCAGCTGTGGATTTGCCCTCGGCAGCAGTGCGTACAATTACACCGAAGTTCTTGGGTTTAATACTTTCCACAATCTTCTGAAGGCGCTTTCGCTCTTCCGCAGAATGTATTTTGCGCGAAATAGCTACAACGTCGTTAAACGGTGTAACCACTACAAAACGGCCAGGCAATGAAATTTCGCAGCTGAGGCGTGGCCCCTTGGATGAGATCGGTTCTTTTAAAACCTGGACAATAATTTCGGGTTTGCCGGTAAAAACTTCCGTTATTTTACCACTCTTGAGTATTTCCGGTTCATTTTTAAATTTACCGAAATCATCGCCCCACGAAGTATTTCCTTCTACACTCTGCTTGCTGAATTTTACCAATGAACGCAGATACGGACTCAGATCGGTATAATGCAGAAATGCATCCTTTTCATAGCCCACATCTACAAACACAGCATTAAGTCCGGGCATCAGTTTCTTAACCCTGCCGAGGTAAAGATCACCTACGGCAAACTGGCCCTGGCCCCGCTCATAATGAAGTTCAACAAGCTTTTTATCTTCTAATAAAGCTATTTCAACACCTTCACCTGATGCATCAATAATAAGTTCTTTGTTCATACCAGTGTACCGGTTCTGCTACGGAATCAAATAAGAGTATAGTTCCAGCAAGGCTTGAAGGCTGTAATAATGAATCCGCACATCATATACAGGGCATTGAGCGCCGGTATATGATGTGCCGGATAAAGCAGCATTTGATTGGAAGCAGAGGTTATAGCCTACTTGTTCTTCTTATGACGGTTCTTTCTCAGACGTTTTTTACGTTTGTGCGTAGCTATTTTATGACGTTTCCTCTTTTTACCACAAGGCATACCTGTTAGATTTATTTAGTTATTTTAATGAATTTATCCTGGCATCAATTTCCTTGCTGAAAGCAGGGTCACTGACTAATTTCTTACATTTTTCCAAAAGCTCAATTGCTCTTTTCTTATCCCCTTTTCCTTCGCTTGCCTGGGCCAAAAAATAAAGCGCTTCTTTATTTTCAGGCTCCAGTTTCAGCACTGTTTCATACCGGCCAATTGCTTTGTCATACTGCCCCGACTGAATAGCCATTCTTCCTAGCAACATATTTGCAGGGATATCATCAGGTTTTTCACGAACAATCGCTAAAAGAATCTGTACCCCCCGCATCGGTTCCCTGGTGCCTTCTATATACCCTGTAGCCAGCGCCAGCTTTGTGTCTTCGTTATCAGGATTTAATTTCAGCGACTGCTCCAGGCAACTTACTGCTTCAGCCGCTTCCCAGGCCTGAACAGATGATGAAGACTCATTTTCCATCAGCTGCAAAAAGAATTGGCCTGCAAAGGTAAGCTTCTTTTCCGAATTTTCCAACCGTGCCGATTTTGCACTGTAATATGCAGCAACCGGCAACCGTCCGGCATGTTCCCACACCCTTGAAAGCTGAATATACAGACCTGACTTGTTTACGGGATCCTGAGTAGCATCCAGCTGGTGCTCAATCGACAGAACAGAATCTTTAACGGTCTTGTTCACAGTACGGCCTGCACCAACCAATATTGAATCGAAAGATGCGGCCGCTGCTTTGGCCGGTCCACCAGATACAGCTCCGCCCGATCCGGGACGTTGCATTTCCGAAACTGTTGTCTTTGGAGGAGGAATGGTGTTACCACTCGTGTACAATAAAATAATCAGTACAATTGCTACCGCAATTGCAACAAAATGAGTTGCCCGCAAGATTTTAAAATTTTCTATGCAAAGGTAGCGAATTAGCTGGTATAACTTTACAGCAGCTAAAGCAATATTAATCTTTTACAGCAGGCGGGGTGTTATGTAAGCAGGTGGGAATAAATTTTCACGCTTGCTGCAAAATAATTAATCATTTTCGGGTTTATGCTCCCTCAACTCATGCTTAGATTCTTTTACCGCAACCACAAATTCTTTTGCTGGCTTAAATGCAGGAATGAAATGCTCAGGTATTTCTACTGCCACATTCTTTTTAATGTTCCTGCCTATTTTTGCTGCACGTTTTTTCAGAATAAAACTACCAAAACCACGCACATATACTGGCTCACCTTCCACCAATGAAGTCTTAACTTCTTTGAAGAATGTTTCTAAAGCCACAAGGATATCCACTTTTGGTATTCCTGTTTTTTCGGCAATGCTGCCAACGATGTCTGCTTTTCTCATACAAAAAGGTATTGATTAGTAAATAATTTTATTTGCAACAATGAAATATTGGCGAAGATAGCCTATAAATCAATACCACTGCGTGTTTTGGAAGTTTTAACAAAAAAATGACAATAATTTGTTAACATTTTTTGTTTTCTAAAAATTTAAGAATAAAAGACTAATATCTTATATATTTATACCATAAATATTATTTAATACATGTAAGTACATCTATCTTGATTTTTTTACCGACAGTTAAATAATTGGCTATTATTATATACAATACAGATTTATTGAAGTAAGACTATTTCAGAATACAACCTGACCCTTAAACCACTGCACAAAATTAACCAAAAATACGTTATTTAAGATTTAAAGATGCTTTTATCTTCTTTATTTTAAGGATATAAAGCATCTGCTTTTTAGCATTACTTTTGCGGAAAATCTGTCGTTGGAAAGTAAAAAGAAAAAAGCTGTTGCATGGTGGCTGATTACGGGTGTAGTAATGATCATCATTCAGACTTTATTGGGCGGTGTTACGCGGCTTACAGGATCTGGTTTATCTATAACAAAATGGAACCTGCTAGACGGGATATTACCACCACACAATGCAAAACAATGGAATGACGCGTTTGAAGGATATAAGCAGATAGGCCAGTACAAATTTATTAACAGCACTTACACCCTAGCTGATTTTAAATCTATTTTTTTCTGGGAATGGCTGCACCGCTTCTGGGCAAGGCTCCTGGGTGTTGTATTTGCATCAGGCTTTATATTTTTTCTTATAAAAAACTATTTTGATAAAAGGATGATAAAACCCTTTATAATCCTTTTTTTATTAGGGGGGCTACAGGGATTGATAGGTTGGATAATGGTAGCCAGCGGGCTGAATGATACCCATTTGTATGTTGACCATATCAAACTGGCATTGCACTTCGTATCGGCTATGATACTGGCCTGTTATGTATTATGGTTTGCCTTGCAGCTCATCATTCCTGAGGACAAAAGAATAAAAGATAAAACACTCTTCAACACTGTTCTATTCATTATTCTGCTGTTATTTATTCAGCTCACTTATGGCGCTCTGATGGCAGGCCTTAAAGCTGCAATGGCCGCACCAACATGGCCGCTGATAAACGGAATGTGGGTGCCAGATGGCTTTACAGCACATAGCTTTGTGAATGATAAACTGAATGTTCATTTTATTCACAGGGGCATAGCTTATACCTTGCTGATATTGCTTGTGATTTGGTTTTTAAGAATGCGGAAGACTGCAAAAATCAACACACAAAGTTTAACAGGGAAGGTAATTTTCTGGCCTCTGCTGCTTGTTCTGATACAGGTAACTCTTGGTATTCTGGCTTTACTGAGCGCGCCATCAATGATACCAGGAAAATTCGGGACATTTGAAATCATCGCTGAATTGCACCAGATGATAGCCATGTTTTTACTGATGTCGCTGGTAGTTAATTTATATGTGGTGGGTAAAAGGAGTTGATGTGCCGGCTGGTTTTCAATGTAATTAAAAATATTGCCATCAGACAGTATTCATGAGCAGCTGATTGAACGTTGCCTGATTACTTAGACACATAATTTTCCTGAGTTGTTTTATTGAAATAAATTCGTTGTCCAGCTCTATCTACAAAATATAATGGATTTGAACTTTTCTTCAAGTTATACACTCCATCGGCATAAACACCATAACCAAAAGGACAATCGCCATGGACAGTCCTTATTGTTATTTTATTGCCTGATTTTATAAAATCAAGCGTACAATCATTTGCTGTATCAATGGGTACATATTGCAAATGGCCATTCAACTTATTTTTTACCAGCCTGCCATAGATAGCACCAGTACTATAGCTGGGAGCACCTCTGTAAACTTCAAGATAAAATAAAATTTCTCCTTTCTTACTATAGTTTATTTCGAGAAATTGTCCCGGGCTTTCAGTTGTTTCATGACCATTTAAATATGTCCCTGGATAATTATTTTACTGGCAAAAACCAGAAATGCTAATTGCAGTACATAAAAAAGAAAGCAGGTATTTTATCATTTTTGAATCATCAGAAGGTGAAAACTATTTTTTAAAATACTTCCTGTAATCGGGCGCAATATCTAAAAACTCAGGCAGAAAAGGCTTTTGCACCCTGTCGAAGAAAATAATGCCACTCATATCTTTGAGTGTATCTCTCTTTATGAGCGTGAAGGAATTATCGGCATATACAAATTTGATGTACCAGCAGATATCTGTATCAATAATTACCAGCTTATTACTGTCGAGGAATTTTCTGGCCCCTGCAAGGTAAAACAGCATATCATCCTCAGCTGTATAGAAATCATCCTCGCCATCTACCTCAATGGCTTTAGCAATCTGATCACTATCTGGCTGATAAAACACCGCAGCAATGCGGTCAACTACGAGCGTGTCAATATACCTTGTATTATCAAGGTCATCGGTTGTTTCAGCTGAGGTAATAGTATCTGTTGCAGGCCGGCTTTTCCTCTCAGGCTGAGCATTATTGCAGGAATACAGCAGGATCGCAGCAATTGAAAATATACAGAGAATCGCCGGACGCATATTTTGGTGATTTACTGTAAAATTATAAGAACGGCCTCAAAAAATGAGGCCGTTCTTATAATTTAACTCTCTACCGTTATTAACTCACACTCGGCTCTTCGGCAATCGGGGCAGGATGATCGATTACAAATGTAATCTTGCCATCTGCTTCTATATAATCGGCGGTAACGTTATCGCCGGATTTGATACGGTGGTTGAGAATTTCTTCTGCCAGCGGGTCTTCCAGGTATTTCTGTATTGCACGGTGCAAAGGCCTTGCACCAAACTGCTGGTCGTAGCCTTTCTCAGCTATATACTTCTTGGCAGTATCGGTAAGCTGCATAATAAAGCCCAGATTATTGAGGCGTTTCATTACGTCCTTCATTATGATGTCTATGATCATTGCAATGTGCTTCTCCTCCAGCGAATTGAAGATCACCACATCATCTATCCTGTTCAGGAATTCGGGTGAGAAGGTACGCTTGAGCGCTTTCTCTATTACTCCCCTGTTGTTTTCTTCCTGGCTCACCGCCTTGGCAGTGGTAGTAAATCCAACGCCTGCACCAAAGTCTTTCAACTGGCGTGCGCCAATATTAGATGTCATGATAATCAGGGTGTTCTTGAAGTCTACTTTACGTCCAAGGCCATCGGTCAGCTGCCCGTCATCAAGTACCTGCAGCAATATGTTGAAGATATCGGGATGCGCTTTCTCTATTTCATCAAGCAGTACAACCGAATAAGGTTTGCGGCGAACTTTTTCAGTAAGCTGGCCACCTTCTTCATAACCCACATATCCCGGAGGAGCGCCTATAAGTCGGCTGAGCGAGAATTTCTCCATATACTCACTCATATCCATCCGTATCAGTGCATCGTCACTGTCGAACATATAGCGGGCCAGTGCACGGGCCAGTTCTGTTTTACCAACACCAGTAGGGCCGAGGAATATAAACGAACCTATTGGCTTACGCGGGTCTTTAAGACCTACGCGGTTACGCTGAATGGCTTTTACAATTTTATTGATCGCCTCATCCTGCCCTACCACATTGGCACGCAGGTCATCGTCCATACGGCGCAGCTTGGCGCTTTCTGCTTCCACCATACGCATCACTGGTATGCCGGTCATCATACTCACTACCTCTGCAATAGATTCTTCATTGATCGGGTAGCGTTTATGCTTGGCTTCCTCTTCCCATTCCACTTTTGCTTTCTCCAGCTCTTCACCCAATCTTTTCTCCCGGTCGCGCAGAGCAGCTGCTTCTTCAAAACGCTGGCTTTTTACCACCTTGTTTTTCTCCAGCTTAATATCTTCTATCTTCTTTTCAAGGTCCAGTATCGTTTGCGGAACATTGATGTTCTTCAGGTGCACTCTTGCTCCTGCTTCATCCAGCACATCTATAGCCTTATCGGGCAGCAGGCGGTCGGTCATATAGCGGTCGCTGAGTTTCACGCAGGCTTCAATAGCCTCAGCATCATAGACCACATTATGGAAGTCTTCGTATTTAGAGCGGATGTTATTGAGGATAGTTATTGTTTCCTCAATGCTTGGCGGCTCAATCAATACCTTCTGGAAACGACGGTCCAATGCGCCATCCTTTTCAATATACTGACGGTATTCATCCAATGTAGATGCTCCTATGCATTGCAGATCGCCACGGGCCAGAGCTGGTTTAAAGATATTGGAAGCATCGAGTGAACCCGAAGCGCCACCAGCGCCCACAATAGTATGAATTTCATCAATAAACAGAATCACGTCGCGGTTTTTCTCCAGCTCATTCATAATGGCTTTCATACGCTCTTCAAACTGGCCCCGGTACTTGGTTCCGGCCACAAGCGCTGCAAGATCCAGACTGATCACCCGCTTATCAAACAATACACGCGATACTTTGCGCTGAACTATGCGGAGTGCAAGACCTTCAACAATAGCGGTTTTACCCACGCCAGGCTCACCTATAAGAATCGGGTTATTCTTTTTACGGCGGGAGAGAATCTGCGATACCCGCTCAATTTCTTCATCGCGGCCTACAATAGGATCAAGGGTGCCTAATTCAGCAAACTTGGTTATATCGCGACCGAAATTATCCAGCACCGGTGTCTTTGATTTTGTAGCTCCGGCTGCAGCAGGTTTGCGCTGCTGCTGAAACTGACGGCGTTCTTCATCATCATCAAACTCTTCTGATCCCGGATCGTTGTAATCTGAAGAAGGGCCACCACCCTGAAGTATGCTCAGTTCATTTTTAAACCGCTCATAATCAATTTCGTAATGGTTCAGAATCTGGGTAGCCACATTTTCCTTATTCTTCAGTATAGAAAGCATAAGATGTTCTGTTTCCACTGTAGTACTTTTCAGGGCCTTGGCCTCCAGTACTGTAATCCTGATCACCTTTTCGGCCTGCTTGGTAAGCGGCAGGCTGTTGATATTGGCAAGCGGTTTGTTGTTTTTGTCCTTGATCGCTACTTCCAGTTCTTTACGCAGCTGGAAAAGGTCTACATGCATTGTCTGCAATACTCTGAGGGCCATGCCATCGCCTTCGCGGATGAGGCCAAGTAATAAATGCTCGGTACCAATAAAATCATTACCCAGCCGTAAAGCTTCTTCACGACTGTATGAAATGATCTCTTTTACCTTCGGCGAGAAATTAGAATCCATGTAATTCCTGTTTTTAAATAATAAAGTTAACATTTTCCTTCGTATTATCCTATCGTCATTAATTATTGAAGTATCATCGCTTTATCTTTGGGCATTATTTTTTTTCTGCGTATTATTATTTTCGAAAAAAGATTGCCGGAAAAGGCATTTGAAAGAACTGCTTAAAATATTTTCATAAATTGATAACACTCCTGAATATGGATTTCAAAATTGATACCAAAGATACATTTACGACCATTATGCCACTTGAAAAGGATATAAGTGCTAAATTGACAGGTGAACTAGGGGTAAAACTGGAAGAAATGAGGCAAAGCGGCAGTAAAAACTTTATTGTCGATTTGCAGCATTGTGAAAAAATTGACACAAATGCAATACCTGAACTGATAACTTTGCACGAAGAAAGTTACAGCCGGGAGCAGTCGCTTGTATTCACCGGGTTAAATGAAAAAATAATTTCGGCGCTTAAAAAAGATGAATCCGACCTTTTGCTGAATATTGCGCCAAAGATGATTGAAGCAATAGATATCATCAGCATGGAAATACTGGAACGGGAATTGATGAGTGAAGAATGATTTCTGAATCAGCATTTACAGAATTTTAAAATTTACAGAATTAATAGCAGTATATGAGAGAAATAGAATGATAAAAGATGAACTAACTTATAAAATAATCGGATGTGCAATGAAGGTGCATGGTACCATGGGAAATGGCTTTCAGGAAGTTATTTACCAAAAGTGCCTTGCTATAGAATTGAATAAAAAAGGATTGAATTTTGGCAGGGAGATGGAACAATCAATATTTTATCAAGGCGAATTCGTAGGGACCAGAAGAGCTGACTTTGTAGTTGAAAATAGAGTTATCGTAGAAATAAATGCTTTGATCAATCTTGAAGATGTTCACCCGGCTCAAGCTAAAAATTACGTTGTGGCTTATGATTTTCCAGCCGGACTTCTAATAAATTTTGGAGGAGTTAGTCTTCAGCATAAGTTGATTTTTAACCCTAAATACAATTCTTTATTTACTAAAAACAATTCCGAGAATTCAAAAATCCTGTAAATTCTGATTCAGAAGAATGAAAGTAACAATACTAGGCAATAATTCGGCCCTGCCTGCATTTGGCAGGCACCCTACAGCACAGGCAGTGAGTTTGTATGGAGAAGTGATTTTGATAGATTGCGGTGAGGGAACCCAGATCCAGATGCAGCGGTATGGATTGAAGTGGCGCAATGTGCATCATATATACATCAGCCACCTGCATGGCGACCATTATTTCGGGCTGCCCGGCCTGCTTAACAGCATGAGCCTGCTGGGCCGTACTGCCCCCTTGCACCTTCATGCCCCTGCAGAATTAAAACCGATTATAGATGCCATTTTGGAAGTGGCAGATACCGTTTTATGTTACCCTTTTTATTTTCATCCGCTTCCCGACGAATCAACCCTGATAACCGATGAACCCTCCTTCTCTGTAACCTGCTTCCCTGTAGAGCACCGGATAAAGTGCCATGGCTTCCTGGTGGAACGGAAGACCAGGGGCAGAAAAATAGTGCCTGCGAAATGCAGCGAATATGAAATACCGGCAGCTTATTACGACTACCTGAAGAAAGGCGATGACTATGAGCGCAAAGATGGCTTCGTGGTTAAAAATGAATGGGTAACTGAGGATGGCCCATCTGTGAAAAGATATGCCTATTGCGCTGATACATTATTTACAGATAGCTTTCTGCATATTATAAAAGGTGCAGACACCATTTACCATGAGTGCACCTACCTGGAAGCCGACAAAGCCAAAGCAATAGCCCGCTACCATAGCACCGCTATGCAGGCTGCAGCAGTTGCAAAGATGGCCGGTGCAAAACAATTACTATTGGGCCATTTCTCCTCAAAGTATAAAGAGCTGGATGCCTTCAGAGAGGAAGCATGCGCCATATTTCCTAATTCGCTGGTGAGTATTGAGGGGACGGTTTATGAGGTGTAACAACTTATACTATTGCCTGGAAAGCAATTCCTGTACCTGGTTTATGAAAGTTTTTGCAGGCAAAATCAACTCTGTTACGTCACTTTCTGCATAATCAATGAAATCTTCATAATCGCCTTTATGCCTCATAGTGAAAATTTTAGAGTAAAAACGACCATTCTCTTTATTCATCATTTCAGTATCAATAAAATGAAGCCCCAACATTTGTCTAGCTCCGGCATGTGTTTTTGTACTAATGTCATTATATACAAGCAGGGCACTCACAGCATAAAAACAAGCATAATATAACCTGTTTACAGCAATATTCCATAACTTATTTTGCAGCAGTACTTCTACTTCAACTAAAGTCTTTTCTGAATTTGACATGCGATACTCGACCAGGTCCAATTTTTGTTCACGAGTCATAATATCCTCCCTTCCTTATTTACATTTTCATAAAAAGGAGTTACCCTATGAGTCGTCCATGCTTCACTTGTATAAACCATTGGATTGATAATTATTCCGGTCTTAAATTCAATGTCAAATAACGGATAAGTTATCTTATCTTCATCATCATGTGTGATTTTGTCTCTATCCAATAATATCAACAGGTCAATATCTGAATCTTCATGATAATCTCCACGAGCATAAGAGCCATATACAATAAGTGTAGCGCCCGGAGCATTCTGTGTCACCGATTTTTTTATGAGTTGCAATATATTATCCTTATCATTCACACAACAAAAATACATCATTCATAAGAAATATTCAAAACATTGCCTGCTATCATAGTGTAAATAAACCGGAGTATCAATGCCGGCTTTAAAAAAGTCATAACTTTATCGCAAAAAAAGGAATGTTACTACAGTGGCAAACAGGCGTTGTAATACGGATAGAGCAGGTTACACACAATACCAAGCGGTATTGGGTGGAACTGCCCGAAACACCGCATTTCAATTTTATTCCCGGCCAGTTTGTTACGCTTGACCTTCCGATAGCTGAGCAGCGCAACAAGCGATGGAGAAGTTACAGTATAGCTTCCATGCCCGATGGAACAAATATCATAGAATTGCTGATCGTCCACATGGAAAAAGGCGTTGGCTCTTCGTATATATTTGAAGAATTGAAGGTCGGCAGCAAGCTCACCTTAAGAGGACCTCAGGGAGTGTTTGTACTTCCGAAAAACCTGGATAAAGATTTATTTCTTATCTGCACGGGTACCGGCATTGCGCCTTTCCGCAGCATGGTGCAATATATACACCATCACAGAATTCCATTTCATAAAATATATCTTGTGTTCGGTACCCGCACACAAGCCGATTTATTGTATGAAGAAGAGATGACCATGCTGGAGCAGCAGATGCCCGGATTCAAGTACATCCCTACCCTATCGCGTGAATTATGGGAAGGCCTCAGAGGTTATGTTCACCCCATTTATGAAGAGCTGTGCAAAAATCACCAGCCTGCATCTTTTATGCTTTGCGGCTGGCGAAAAATGATAGATGAAGGCAGAGAGCGTATCATATCTATGGGCTACGATAAAAGGGATGTGGATGTGGAATTGTATGGCTGATAAATCGCTCGTTTACCTACCGGCTGCAGATTGGAAGCTGATTTGTGTTTCTAAAAGGGACACCATCGGGACTAATACCAAATCGGAATCAGGAACCGGCATTATTGGGATTTGCGGTCTTAAATAGGATCTTTGCAAATTGCGGCTTCACGCCTTTGTGTGAACTATTTCTAGGACGTTTTATTTTGTCTATCTGGTCTAAATTTATCCCATGGAATGCATTCAGAAATGACCCGGCTAAGATTCCAGTATATCCTTACTTCGCTTAATTGCTTTTTCAAAAGTATCAGTGATATTGGCCTTACCTACCTGGAATACCAGCCGGGCCTTGGTAAGCTCATTGAGCACCTGCTCATTCGTCACTTCCGATAGTATCAGTTTTGTGCCTTTATTCCTGATTTCCTTATGCACTTCTTTTATGGTCTGAACACCTGTAGCATCTATGATGGGCACATGCCTCATGCGAATGATGAGCACTTTTGCGGGATTCTCAATCACCTTCATGGCCTCTTTGAACTTGTAGGCCGCGCCAAAAAATAAAGGCCCGTTGATTTCGTAAATATCAACACCAGCCGGAACAACATTCCCGGTTATCAGATCCTCCGTTTTCCCTTCATCAGTATTGATCACATGCTCCACCGAGCTGGATTTCATCATTTTCTGAATGAAAAGAAAAGCTGCCAGCACTATTCCAAATTCTATAGCCACTGTAAGATCTATAAATACCGTGAGCAAAAAAGTAGCCAGCAATACCGCTGCATCGCTCCGGGTCCCTTTCAATACAGACAAAAAGTTCTCCCACTCGCTCATATTGTAGGCCACAATAATCAGGATACCACCCAGGGTAGCCATAGGAATAAGGGCCGCCCATTTGCCTACAAACAACATAATGAGCAACAAAATGATCGCATGAATCATACCGGCAACCGGTGTCCTTCCTCCGTTTTTAATATTTGTAGCCGTGCGGGCTATTGCTCCTGTAGCCGGTATGCCTCCGAATATTGCTGAAGATATATTGGCTATGCCCTGTGCAATAAGCTCGGTATTGGAGCGGTGATTGCCCCCTATCATGCCATCAGCCACCACAGCACACAGCAAAGACTCTATACTGCCCAGCAGCGCTATGGTAATGGCCGGTCTCATAAGTCCCCTGACCACACTGATACTCAACTGCGGCAAGGCAGGATGTGGGAAGGTAGAGGGTATGGCGCCGAAGCGGCTGCCGATGGTTTCTACAGGTAGTTTTAGAAAATAAACTGCCGCGGTGGTTACCAGTATAGCCACCAGTGAGCCGGGAATTTTATGGGTAACCTTAGGCCATAGAAAAACAATGATTAAGGTACTGACACCTATGATGATTGCAGATGGGTTTATGGAAGATAAATTGTGGCTATAGGCAACCCACTTGCCGGTAAAATCAGCAGGTACTGCGCCCATCCTGAGGCCAAAAAGGTCTTTCATCTGTGATGAAAAGATGATTACTGCAATACCTGTAGTAAACCCGACTATCAGCGGATAGGGTATGTATTGTATTGCATTACCCACTTTGGCAATACCCATAAGAATGAGTATAATACCTGCCATAAATGTGGCGATAATTAGTCCGTTGACACCGAACTGCTGCACAATACCATAAACTATAACAATGAACGCGCCTGTTGGGCCGCCTATCTGCACCCGGCTGCCACCCAAGGCGGCAATAATAAAACCGGCAATAATAGCGGTAAACAGTCCTTTCTCGGGCGATACGCCTGAGGCAATGGCAAATGCTATGGCAAGCGGGAGCGCGACAATACCTACTATAATGCCTGCAATAAGATCTTTGGCAAAAAGATCTTTATTGTAATTCTTTAAGGTGTCGATTATTTTTGGTCGGAACATTTTAACAAAATAGCATTATTAATTGCTATGAATGTAATTAGCTGTTGATTGTAGCAAAAATAGGAATTCGCATAATACTATTCCCTGACCAGTATCATATTTCCTATACCACCGCCACCTGAAATGTAATAAGCTTTTCTTATTTTCACTTTAATATCAATGTGGCATTGCTGCTTTTGTGTAATTTTACAATCATGTTCTTACATTTTCAAAATAACAACCCGGCATCAGAACTGATTAATAAAAAACATGCACTCATTGATGAGCAGACATCGCCGCTGCAACGCATCATGTGGATATATAATGCCGATGAACCGGAACGCCGCAGTTTCGAAAACAATATCTGTGCTTTCCATATAGGCAATGGCTATTTTCTGAGTGTGGCCCACAATCTTAAATTGCAGGCCGGCTTTGTAAAATCAATGGATGAAGACCTGTATAAAAAGGAGATTTATACCAAGCTGGATGGCGCTCAGAGCCGCCTTATGGACCAGCATTACTTCACAGACGACTATACCCGGAAAAAATACCTGAACAATAATGACCCGGCTAACCTGCAGGCCATTGCCGGCATACTGAAACAAAAGCGGTTTGATACCCGCTGGGTAACGCTGGCCGAGAAAAACATCTGCAACCCCTATGTGGTGTTTCAGTTCAAAAACAATTTATTTTACGATGATCATGATCTGACCCGGCAAATGGCCAGTAACCGGCAGTTTTATGAACCTGCCATCCAGAAGCATACTTTCCTGGCAGAGGTGGCGCTGGTGAAGGCTTTTTACAGCGCTGATATTGCCTTATACAAAATGGTGAATGCCCCTGAAGAAGTAATAAAACGTATTCCCGCAATAGAAATTGACCTGAATTTCATTGATGAGCCGGCAAATAAATTGTATTGCCTGCAAAGCTCACCCGGCGGCCCTTCTGGCCGGTTGCTCAATGAGGCCGTTATTGATGGTATACTGGATCACTTTACTATTTTCCCAGAAGATTTTGGCGGCAATTATTTATTCGAAGGCTACCGGTATCTGCTGAAGGGGTATACCCGCTTCGGCTCATCGGGCGCTCCCTATATTATTTTTGATGATGCCCGCGGATGTTTTGTAGCCAATGCCATACAAAGTGAACTGAGTGGCATTCAGATGTCGATAAAAAATGACCGGGAAGGGAATATACAATATGTGAATGCCATAGCATCACCGCTCTATATTATCAGGGATGAATTGCAGGGATATCTGAAATAGAATCACCTTAGTGGTCATATTTCACCTCGAATGGCTTTGCAACAGCATCGCGCTCATGGCAATTGAGGTGAATATCCTGTATATAGATGGTTACATCTTTATAGTCCCATTCCTGTATTTTTTCCTTCTGTATCTTGGTCATCTCCCAGGTATTTGAATACAATGGCCCGAAGAAATCATGCCCCGGCGCCTTAAGCGAAACCGTAAAACCCGAGGGCCTGCAACCCACAGAATCTGTGGTGAGAATAGGGTTGGCCAGTATAGCCTCCCGGGTAGTATAGTAAGTAGTGATGTTACCTATCCGCACATTTGGGTAAGGCAGCGCCTCCGGTTCTTTTTTCTTTTTATGTTTATTTTTGGCAGAAACGAGGATTGCCGGAAGGAGGAGTATGAGGAGGAGGAAGATTTTTTTCATAAACGCTTTTCTTTAAAGATACATAACAATTTTACACTTCAGAATCAGTTGATTTATTATTGAAAAGTTATTCTCTACAAATACCTCCCGGTATATCCCCTCTTCACCTTCTTCAGCCCATCAGGCACTCCTTCATAAAGCAGCTCACCACCACCAACTCCTCCCTCAGGCCCAAGATCTATTACCCAGTCAGCGCTTTTGATCACATCGGTATTGTGTTCTATTACAATTATCGAATGTCCCTGCTCTATCAGCGCATCGAAAGAGCCCAGCAGTTTCTTAATATCGTGCATGTGCAGGCCGGTAGTAGGCTCATCGAAGATGAAGAGCACCTTATCTTTCTGCCTGCTTTTGCCCAGGAATGAAGCCAGTTTCACACGCTGCGCCTCACCACCACTCAGTGTGTCGCTGCTCTGGCCCAGCTTTATATAACCCAGGCCCACATCGCTGAGCGGCTGTAGCGCTGATGCCAGCTTTTTTTCATCTTCAAAAAAGGCAATGGATTCATCTACGCTCATCTCCAGCACATCATATATGCTCCTGGTGCGGTAGGTCACTTCAAGTACTTCGTCTTTAAACCGTTTGCCTTTACATACCTCACACAGCAGGTGCACATCGGCCAGAAACTGCATTTCCACTATCACCTCGCCTTCGCCCTTGCAGGTATCGCAGCGGCCGCCATCAGTGTTGAATGAGAAATGTTTTTCGGCATAGCCCCGCATTTTGGCCAGTTGTTGTTTGGCATAGAGCTTGCGTATCTCATCATATGCCTTTATGTAAGTAACCGGATTGCTACGCGATGATTTGCCTATCGGGTTCTGGTCTACCTGCTCTACATGGTTAATGCTTTGCAGGTCGCCGGACAGGTTTTTAAACAGCCCCGGCCTGTCGGCCCCTTCGCCATAGTGTTTTTGCAATGCAGGATACAGCGTTTGCTTTACCAGAGTAGTCTTGCCGCTGCCGCTTACACCCGTTACCACGCACAATACATTCAATGGGAAATCAACCGAAACATTTTTCAGATTATTTTGCCTGCAGCCTTCTATTCTTATTTTGCCGGTGGGCTTACGCTTTATGGCTGGTGGTATAATTTTAAGCTCCCCGCTCAGGTATTTACCCGTAAGGCTTGCCTTGTTATTGATAAGCGCTTCATAATTCCCTACAGCTACCACCTCGCCACCCAGGTGACTGGCAAATGGCCCCATATCTATAATGTAATCAGCCTCGCGCATCATCATTTCATCATGCTCCACCACTACCACTGTATTACCCAGGTCGCGAAGCGATTTCAGCACACTTATCAGCCGCTCGGTATCCCTGCTGTGCAGGCCTATGCTTGGCTCATCCAGTATGTACAAAGAGTCGGTAAGATTGCTGCCCAGGAACTTGGTGAGCTGTATGCGCTGGCTCTCACCACCCGAGAGCGTATTGGCCAGCCGGCTCAGGGAGAGGTAACTCAAGCCCACATCCAGCAGTGTTTTCATCCGCTGGTTTACCTCCAGCATGATGCGCTTTGCTATAGCCGTATCATTTTCCGAAACTTTCAGGTTCTGCAGCCAGTCATACAATTCATCAGCTGGCCGAAACATCAGGTCGGCTATTGTTGCGCTGTTTATTTTCACATAGAGCGCTTCTTTTCGCAGCCTTGTACCTTTACATGTCGGACAAGTGGTCCGGCCCCGGTAGCGGGCCTGCATCACGCGGTATTGCACCTTGTACAGGTTTTGCTCCACCATCGTAAAAAAATCGGCTATGCCACTCACCTTATCATTGCCATCCCACAGCAGGCTGAATTCCGCTTCACTAAGATCAATAACTGGCTTATGTATCGGGAAATCATATTTCGCGGCAGCCTTCATAAATGCCTGCTGCCATTCGCTCATTTTCTCCCCCTTCCAGCAGGCCACTGCGCCTTCATACACACTCAACCGTTTATCAGGTATCACCAGCTCGGCATCTAGGCCCAGCACTTGCCCGAATCCCTCACAGGTAGGGCACGCCCCATATGGATTATTGAACGAGAACAGATTCGGTGTAGGCTCATCAAATATGATGCCATCTGCTTCAAACCGGTTATTGAAGGTGTGTATTTCTTTACCATCCACTTCCGCAAGGCATTCGCCCTCGCTTTCATAAAACGCCGTCTGTATGCTATCTGCCAGCCTGTGCAAGTCGTCTTCATCAAACTCCGGCTTCACCACTATACGGTCTATCAGCAGGTTGGTTTTTGCTTTCCCTATTTTCACCGTACCATCCAGCACACTTTCTATCCTTATTGGCTTTTCATCCACACCGGGCGCATATATGCGGCTGAATCCCTTTTGCATCAGTATATTCAGTTCCTCCTCCAGGGTGCGCTTATAACGCAGGATGAGCGGTACAATAAACTGCACTTTGGCACCAACCGGCAAGGTCTTCACAAACTCCACCACATCAGTAACCGTATCTTTTTTTACTTCTTTGCCGCTCTTGGGTGAATAGGTTTTTCCTATCCTTGCAAACAGTAACCGCAGATAATCATAAATCTCGGTCATGCTGCCCACAGTGCTGCGGGGCGTGCGGGTGGTTACCTTCTGCTCTATAGCTATTGCAGGACATATGCCGCGTATATAGTCCACATCGGGTTTGTCCATCCGCATCAGGAATTGGCGTGCATAAGAGCTGAGGCTCTCGGCATAACGGCGCTGCCCTTCGGCAAACAAAGTATCCATCGTCAGCGATGACTTGCCGCTGCCACTTACCCCCGTTACCACTACCAGCTTATTGCGCGGAATGGCCACATCCACATTCTTGAGGTTGTGCATCCGCGCACCCTTTATAAAGATCGCATCATGGGTATCCGGCAACGTTGATTCACCAATGATATGATGTTCCACTTCAGGCGCTGAAATACCTTCACTATGAGGTGAATTATCTGCTGATATTGCCATTGCCTTTTTTCGGGAAACCTTTGCGCTTTTAATTTTCTGCTCTGCCATAATGCGGTAGTGCAAATTTAAGGTATTGAACTATCTGTGTTTAGAAAAACTTCAATTAGAAGAATCCGAAATCAAAATGGCAAAATTGATTATTTAAATTTCATTGATGGCTTCTTCCGTCTTTTGTACGCCAGGTTATTTTGTACGCCGTTTCACATATTTCTTCATTACTTCCT
>Ga0364887_10171_pt1 | contig 28530 bp, 26 predicted proteins | sample ExccelJu500001D4_4_FD_206924 | JGI IMG/M metagenome (GOLD analysis project Ga0364887, IMG submission 206924) | Enriched cells from Trout Bog Lake Hypolimnion, Wisconsin, USA - BchlTB.July23.5000.01.D4 | ecosystem: Environmental > Aquatic > Freshwater > Lake > Hypolimnion/Profundal zone | place...
ACATTTGTATCACAAAAAGATCACACTACAACATTGGTTAATTTGAAATGCGAAAAAAAATCGTCTAAATCGACGAGAATGTTTGGGTGCCTGATGCTTGAGCTGGTAAAAAGGGGTGTGAGATTGTTTCATAGTTTAACAAGTTCTTATTTTTGGTGAAATTGCGCCCGAAGATAAAGCAAATAATTGGAAATTCCTAATTATTAGCATATTTATTTTTAAATTGGCAATATTGACATCTGCAGCATGGACTAATTTCCAGGCTGAGGTATGCATAACCGCTGTGTCCGTCATCTTCGGTTCTTATTTTGTGGCTGTTGTGGTTTTTGAGACACTTCTGGGAAAAATTAAGATTTCTGTTATAGGCCTTGATTGGGCGGTAACGAGAAAAAGAAAGGAGGAGACCTGGCTGGGGTTAAAACACCAAGTAACAAATCTGGTTTTTTAGATTGGAAATTTATTTTCGGGAAAATCAAAATTTCATTTCAATAAAAATACATATTTTTGATATCATGCCAAATGTTTTAAAAGGCGTTACAAGAAAATAAACCTGGATGCAAAAACTTTTTCTTGTATTTCTTTTATTGATCCCCGTTGGGCTCCTGGCCCAAAAGCAGGGGAAAGAGCGTGCAGACTCTGTACTGGCGGTCTTAAATGCCGACGCCAACAGGAACAATGATTCCTTTAAAGCTAATTTATTGAGTGAATTGGCGCGTATTTATGTTGCCATCGCCCCTGATGAAGGTATAGCGTATGGGCTGCGGTCTATAAAGGTAGCCGGGAAAGTGAATATGCGCCAATGCGCAGGGTATGCCAACCTGCAGATAGGAAGAAGCTATAATAGAAAAGCAAATTATCCTGAAGCGCTGCAATACTATATGAATGCCCTGAAAATATTTGACAACCTCCATAATAAGGGATACAGCGCACAATGCCTCAATGGTATGGGGTCGGTTTACATCAGGCTTAATAATTATGAAAAGGCGATTGGATGTTTTACGAACGCCTTACAGTTGGGTATAGAAACTGGGAATAAAAAAGAGTGCATGGCCGATAACAGTAACCTGGAGGTAGTATATGAACAGCAGGGAAACTTGGCCAAGGCGATTGATTATGCGCTGGCCGCAAAAAAAATAGCCGTAGAAACAGGGGATAAACCCAACGAGATCACTATATCATTAAATATAGGCAACATTTATTCCACCCAAAAGAATTATTCTAAGGCAATGGATACTTATGCCGGGGTACTGAAAGAAAATGAAAAGCTGGGCGATACCGGGATATGGGCGGCATGTTATGGCAGTATGGGCGAAGCGATGATAACGCTGGTTACAGACAGCACTACCCATGACCCACTAATAAAGAACGGGAAAAGCGCCAATTTGCATAAGGCAAATGAATACCTCGCAAAGGCGATTAGCTATGCCCAAAAAATGAAAGACCGGCAAAGCATCATGGAATACAGTGGCTACCTGGCTTCGTCCTATTCGCTGCTGGGCGACTATAAGACAGCTTATGGGCATTACCAGGAATATGTGGCCTTAAAAGATTCCTTATTTTCATCTGACAATAATGTAAAAATTGGCAACCTTGAAACCAAAAGGGAGGCAGACCTGAAGCAGGAACAGGTGGAAATAAACAGGCTCCAAAAAAACAAGGAGCGGAATGAATTCGTATTTTTTGTGATAGGGATATGCCTACTGCTGACTGTGATCATTTTGATCTTTAATTATTACAGGAAACAAAAGCAGGCGAACAGTAAACTGGAAACGACCAATAAGCAACTGGCTGAAGAAAAAATAAGATCAGACGAGCTCACCAACAGCCTGCAGGAGTCGGTAACGCAAAAAGACGAGCTTGCGGTAAGCCTGCAGGAGTCGCTGGTACAAAAAGAAGAGCTGGCGACACAGCTTACCATTTCATCAAACATGAAATCAAGGTTCCTGGCAAATATTTCCCACGAGCTGCGTACACCGGTAACATTACTAACGGGTATGCTGGAGCTGATGAAAGATGAGAGCGGAGAATGGGGAGCGGAGAGCGATGGTAAGCGTGCGGGGAGCGGAGCGGGAAATGGAGAGCGGGGAGCGAAGAGCGGAGAACGGCTGGAAGTGGCTTATAACAACAGCCGAAAGCTGCAGTACATGATAGAGGAGATACTGGACCTCTCGCGACTGGAGCATAAAGAGCCGGAGCTGAACGCCGAAACAAAGGAAATAGCCCCGCTGCTGAGGAGGATGGTGTATGCCTTTGAAACGTTTATAGAAAAGTCGCATCTTTCACTTGAGTTTAAGGAGGAAAATACGCACGGGATACACATATCTGTGGATGAAAACAAACTGGAAAAGATCGTTAATAACCTCGTTTATAATGCGGTAAAGTTCAACCGCAAGGGCGGGTGGATAAGGGTGGCCGTAAACCTGACTGACGACAAACACGAGTTGGTATTTACGGTAAGCAATACAGGGAAGGGGATCACCGCGGCCGACCTGCCGCATATTTTTGAGCGGTTTTACCAGGGCGATACGGCTACAGCCAAGGCCGAAGGCATGGGTATAGGCTTGTCGCTGGTCAAAGAATTTACCTTACTAATGGGCGGCGAGGTAATGGCCAGCAGTACCGAAGGGGAAAGCACTGCGTTCACGCTCCGGTTTCCGGTAATGGAAAAAACGGATGCGATGGACGATGCGGGTCCCGAAGTATTGCAACCGCCAGTGGAGGTATGGGCGCATTTTCGGCAGCGGCAAACAGTGCTGGTAGTAGAAGATAATGCAGAGATGCGCTACTACCTGCGGGAAATACTGGGCCAAAAGGTGAACCTGGCCGAGGCTGGCAACGGCAAAGAGGCCCTGCAATGGCTGGAGGGCAACAAAGCCGACTTGATCATATCTGACATTATGATGCCGGAAATGGATGGGCGGGAGTTTATTTCCCTGCTCAAAAGCTCGGAGCAGTATAAGAAAATACCCGTCATAACCCTTACCGCCCTCGCCGATGCCGAAAGCCAGCACAGTATGCTGCGCATGGGCATAGACGACTATATAGTAAAACCATTTAATGCTACAGAGCTCAGCATAAGGGTATATAACCTGCTGCACAACCTGGAGGAAAGAAAAGAATTTAACAGGCAGCCCGCAGAGCCGGAAGATGTGCCGGCAGATAGTAAGGAGGCGGAAGAGTTTCGGGATAAAATAACGGGATATGTATTGGCGCGGATAAAAAATACAAATGTATCGGTATATGACCTTGCCTACGAGCTGCACCTGAGCGAGCGGCAACTCTACCGCCTGGCAAAGGGCCTGACCGGCTGCACCCCTGCGCAACTGATAAAGGAAGTGCGCCTGCAAAAGGCTTATGAGCTGCTGCTAAGTGGCCAAATCAATAAGATAGAAGACGTAGCAAATCGTGTAGGGTTTGAAACGCCGGCCTGGTTTTCAAAACAATTCCTGGAAAGATTTGGCAAGCGGCCAACGGAGTTTTTATAATTATTGCAGCCATCCATTTTTACAACTGATTGACAATCAGTTTTCAATATTATTTTGGCAGGTTTGTTTACCCTTTTGGCAGGTTTGGCAACACCGCCATTGCGAGCTTGCAGCAAAATAATATGCATGAGAAATAATTTACTTATTTTAGGTGTCTTGTCGTTGATTTTCTTTTTGCCATCGCATGCTGTTTTTGCCCAAGGCATGTCTGTTAATACCACCGGTACCACTGCTGATGCATCTGCTATGCTGGATGTAGCCTCAACAACCAAGGGTATGCTGGCGCCGCGCATGACGACTGTGCAACGCACTGCTATCAGCTCGCCTGCAACCGGGCTTTTGGTATATGATATAACTTTGGCTTCTTTTTATTACAATAGCGGTACCCCTTCTTCACCCTCATGGACTGCGCTGGGCGGCAGTAGCTTACCTACAGGCACAACGGGTGCTGTTTTGTACTATAATGGCAGTAGCTGGACCGGACTGCCGGCAGGCACCAGTGGGCAGGTGCTGATAATGAGTAGCGGCATACCTGCATGGGCACCTACCACAACACTGACCGTAGGTACCAGTTATGGTGGTGGGGAAATTGCGTACATACTACAATCCGGTGATCCGGGATATGACCCGGCAGTGCAACATGGGCTGATAGCGGCAACCTCTGACCAAAGTACCGGGGTAGTATGGGATCCGGCAGGAAGTCCGGGTTTTGCTGCTGCCGGTGGCACTGGTATTGGTACTGGTAAAGTTAATACTGATAATATCTTGAATGAAACAAATTACTCTGCCACAGCCGCTCGTATCGCGCGTTCTTACAGCGGAGGTGGCTTTACTGATTGGTATTTACCCAGCAAAGACGAATTGAATAAATTATACATTAACAGGCTTGCAATAGGTGGTTTTGCCAGTGCCGGCTATTGGAGTTCGAGTGAGTACGGCGCCAGCAGCGCGTGGTACCAGGATTTCTACAGTGGCTTCCAGGGCAACGAGTACAAGGGCAACACTTGCCGCGTGCGTGCAGTTCGGGCTTTTTAATAATTTAACTATTTAACCATTTAAAAAAGAAATACCGTGAAGCGGTAAAATTTTTTAAAAAGGCTCTTTTTATGAACTACTGTCCATCAGGCGTACTTATACTGGTCCGGTTAGTTTTGATGCTGCAACATTTTTAAGTGTTGGTAGCAATACATGAACATATTACCGGTTGCCGGTACATTGCTCTTGCTTTTTAAACACGAAATAGAAATAATAAACATGAAGAAAAAATTACTTTGTATTGCATTATGCATCCTTGCCGCATATATGCAGGTTTATGCACAGGGCATGTCTGTTAATACCACAGGCACGCCTGCAAATGCCTCGGCTATGCTGGATGTAGCGAGTACCACACAAGGTATGCTGGTGCCGCGCATGACGACCACACAGCGCACGGGTATAAGCCTGCCCGCAAAAGGGCTGCTGGTGTACGACAGCACACTGGCTTCTTTTTATTACAATAGCGGTACCCCTTCTTCACCCTCATGGACTGCTCTGGGTGGCAGCAGCCTGCCATCCGGCACTAATGGGCAGGTATTGCAATTGGTGAGTGGTAGCCCGGCATGGGTGGGTAATACGCTTACTATTGGTGCAAGCTATGGTGGCGGCAAAATAGCTTATATACTGCAACTCGGCGACCCCGGCTATAGCGCATTAGAGCAGCATGGATTAATAGCCGCCACCAGCGACCAGAGTACGGGAATAATATGGGGCTGTTATGGAACATTAGAGGGTGCTACCGGCTTTTTGTTAAATACTGGCAGAAATAATACCGAAATAATTTATCAAAATTGTGGTACTTCCGGAAATGCATCGGCTATCTGTAAAAGCTATACTGGTGGCGGCTATACCGATTGGTATTTGCCGAGCAAGGATGAATTAAATAAGCTATACATTAACCAAGGTGCAATAGGTGGTTTTGCCAGTGCCTTCTATTGGAGTTCGAGTGAGTACGACGCCCACTCCGCGTGGTACCAGTATGTCTCCAGTGGCGGCCAGGCCAGCGCCTTCAAGTCCAACACGGGCTACGTGCGTGCAGTTCGGGCTTTTTGATAATTAAACTATTTAGCTATTTAAAAAGAATATCCGCGAAGCGGAAAAATTTCAAAAAAATGGCGTTGTATTATGAACTACCGTCCATCCGGTGTACTTATACTGGTCCGGTTAGTTTTGATGCTGCAACATTTAAAGCGCCGGTAACAATACATGAACATATTACCGGTTGCCGGTACATTGCTCTTGCTTTTTAAACACGAAATAGAGACAGTAAGCATGAAGAAAAAATTACTTTGTATTGCATTATGCATCCTTGCCGCATATATGCAGGTTTATGCACAGCTGTCGGTTAATACCACAGGCACAGCGGCAGATGCTTCCGCTATGCTGGATGTTGGCTCTACCACCAAGGGTATGCTGGTGCCACGCATGACAACTACGCAGCGCACGGGTATCAGTTCACCTGCTACCGGCCTGCTGGTATACCAGACCGATGGAACTCCCGGTTTTTGGTTCTACAATGGCGCCTCCTGGCAGTCGCTGACGGCACAAGGAAACACCTTTAACGGGCCCGGCCAACTGATTGAGGCAAATGGCAGCGGGCTTGTGCCAACGGCCAACCTGGGTACGGGCCTGGCTAGCGCTACAACTTTCCTGCGGGGAGATGGGAAATGGGTAACCCCGACCGGACTGGATATTCAAGACGCTTTCTCCGCCCCCTTATTATCATCCGTATCCACTTCTCCTGGCGCAACAATGAACTTTCCCGGGACTTCATCTGCTTTTGGCAACAATTTTCCCGGCGGGGGCGGGTTTTCGTACTCCCCTAACTTATACATTAACACAGCCGGTACTTATTTGTTTATATTACAAACTGAGTTTCAGACGGATTCTTCTACAAGCGCGATTGTCGTCCCAGCCATTTATGTAAACGGCAGCCGGCGAGCTTTGGGCATCGGGGCTAACTCATCTGGTATTCTGCACCAGGGCTGGCAGACAACAGCGGTTGTTTTAAATGCCTATGATTTTGTAAGTCTGTATTTATTAAGTAATAGCTCAAGCTGGACCGGAGCTTATACTAACAATAACACGATCATGATTATTAAACTATAGGTCGGTGGTATTTCAAAATGTTTATGGCGCGGTTGGTAATATTCCAAATGGATGGCTGGTGGCCTGATGCAGTAGTGCAAGGGTAACTTTAGCTGCTGGAAAGCCTCCCCAGATTATTTTCGGGCTGTCTGTTTTTTTTAACTTGTCAGCAAGTACATAATTCATTAAACTTAAACGGCTTAAAGAATTAGTATTGATGAATATGTAAAACTATGCGTTTCAAAAGAAAGCTCAAAAGCAATCCTAACTCGGACCGTGCCAATCCCTAAGAAAAATCGGGAGGCTAGCACTGATGCCAGCATGAAGCAAAACGCCGGGACCTTCCATCGCTTTTCAAGATATGGCGGGTGAAACTATAACCTTTTTTCCCCGCTATTTCAAAAACAGAAGATTTTACTAATTTTATGTAAACAGTTGATTATGAAATATATACTCACCTTCCTGGTATTTATAATACTGTCTTGCACAAACGCAATGTCTCAGCCCATGGTATCCACTTTACCCGGTGCTGAGCAGTATTCTGAATTATCGAATTATGAACAGCTAATTTTATGTAAACAGTTGATTATGAAATATATACTCACCTTCCTGGTATTTATAATACTGTCTTGCACAAACGCAATGTCTCAGCCCATGGTATCCACTTTACCCGGTGCTGAGCAGTATTCTGAATTATCGAATTATGAACAGCTTAATCTTAGCTTCCAAAAAACAGTATATAAGGAAATGAGTGGTAACAAAAGTGGGTATTGTTACTTTGGCGGCGGGTTGTGCAGTTTTAATGGCAGGAATAGCAACGGTAGCAGATAGAGAAAACGGAGCCAATCCACTTAATGAGCCAGATGATCAGCAGGGCCAGATATTTTATGATGCTGAGTCGGGTAATATTCTGGCTGATCGGGCTGTTTATTGGCGGCACTATTTATGACCGCAACTATAGAAAAGCCGGAAGGGTAAGCATCATTGCCCCAAAAAGAAATCAGATAGGGCTGACTTATAATTTTTAGCCTCATTTACCACCCACTATTTCTAAAACAGAAAATTTTACTAATTTTAAGCCTATGAAGTACAGGATCATCAAAATTGCGGCTCTGCTGGTTATTCTTATTCAATTGAGCAGCTGCTATACTACAATAAAAACGGATAGAAGAACACCACACTCCAAGAGGTATCATCATGCCGGCAGATACTGGTAATATCCGGTGGTAATTTTTGAATGCTTAACACAGGTTTAATTCAGTAACCGCAAACGTAGCTCACTGATTTTCCATTAATTATCCGGTATGAGCTGCATCATTTCCGCTTTAACTCATAAGCGGTATCTTTGCACTTCATTTACATTAAAAGTCATTCCGCATGGACCGCATTATTCAATCAGCGCTGATCTCCGTTTTTTACAAAGATGGATTGGCCCCGCTGGTCACTAAACTACATGAATCTGGTGTGCAGTTGTTTTCAACCGGCGGCACACAGTCGTTTATTGAGCAGCTGGGAATTCCCTGCACTTCGGTAGAGAGTGTAACCGGCTATCCTTCGATTCTTGGCGGCAGGGTAAAAACACTTCATCCCAAAGTATTCGGTGGCATTCTTGCCCGCCGAGACCTGACTCAGGACCAGCAGCATGTAGCTGAATATGAAATACCGCTCTTCGACCTGGTGATCGTAGATCTATATCCATTTGAGGAAACAGTGCAATCAACTACCGATGAAAAGACCATCATTGAGAAAATAGATATAGGCGGTGTATCGCTGATCAGGGCGGCAGGAAAAAATTTCCAGGATGTTTGCATTATTTCATCGCGCGATCAGTATGCAGGATTGCTGGAGTTGCTGATTGCTCAGAAAGGCGGCACCACCCTGCACGACCGTAAATATTATGCTGCCGAAGCCTTTGCTAATTGCGCGCATTACGATGTGGCTATTGCCGACTATTTCAGCCGTTATTCGAAAGACAGGCATTTCCAGATTTCATATGGCAATAAGCAGTCGCTGCGCTATGGCGAAAACCCGCACCAGCAAGCTGCCTTCTATGGCGACCTGGATGCACTGTTTGAAAAGCTGAATGGTAAAGAACTCTCCTATAATAACCTGGTGGATGTGGATGCCGCCTGCCAGATCATTTCAGAATTCAGCAAGCCCGCTTTTGCCGTTATCAAACATACCAATGTATGCGGCATAGCCGAGCGCGATAATGTGGTGCACGCATGGGAAGCAGCCCTTGCTGGCGACCCGGAAAGCGCATTCGGTGGAGTACTGATCACCAATCAGACCATTACTACCGATGCAGCCAGCAAGATCAGCGAATTGTTTTTCGAAATACTCATTGCTCCCGATTTTGATGAAGAAGCGCTGGCAATACTGAAATCGAAAAAGAACCGGATCATATTGCAGCAGAAAAAGACTTTCTACCCGGTAAAAGAATACAAACGCATTCTGAACGGTGTGCTGGTGCAGGACGCCGACAATAAAAATTTTGCCGAATGGCGCGAAGCAGGCGCACGCACCAGTAATGATGTGGAAAAACCAGACCTGCTGTTTGCCAACATTGTGTGCAAGCACCTCAAGTCAAATGCCATTGCCATTGTAAAAGACAGGCAACTGATAGGTAAAGGTTGCGGCCAGACGAGCAGGATAGATGCCTTGCGCCAGGCTTTGGATAAAGCCAGACAATCGGGCTTCATTATCAAAGGTGCAGTTTTGGCTTCCGATGCGTTCTTCCCGTTCGATGATTGTGTGCGCATGGCGCATGAAGCGGGCATTACGGCGGTTATTCATCCCGGAGGTTCGGTGCGGGATAATGACAGCATTAATTTCTGTAAAGAGCACAACATGGCCATGGTGATTACTGAGTTGAGGCATTTTAAGCATTAATGCTAAGAGTGCCAAAAATGTATTTCGCCCCTACAGGGCTTTTGCGAATATATATTGTATCGAGGGGCTTCACCCCTCGCTGGTATATTAAGCCTTTTCAGGGCAACCACCAAGGTCAAGTAGTGGCGCTGGTATGCTTAAATAAACTGATGATTTTGTACCTCTGCCAGCTCCTAATAAAAAGACACGATCAGGCTTATGTGAAACCATTTATTAAATCTGCTGGTATTTCTTTATTGCTCTATTTCCGAAACCTATGAACGTGAAACTCACAGATCATTAACTTTGATGTACCAAAAACGAAATCAATGAAATACAACTTATTCGGAAATACAGGGTTAATCGTATCAGAACTGTGCTTTGGCACAATGACTTTTGGCGGTGAAGGTTACTGGAAGGCAATAGGCAGCCTGCCCCAGGAAGATGCCACTGCACTGATAAAAGCAAGCGTTGAAGGCGGGATCAACTTTATAGATACTGCCAATGTATATTCCTACGGCCAGTCGGAAACCTTGCTGGGCAAGGCAGTAAAAGACCTGGGTATAAAAAGGCACGAACTGGTAATAGCCACAAAACTGAGAGGCCGTATGGGTGAAGGCCATAACAATGCCGGCTTATCGCGCTACCATATTTTTCAATCAATAGATGAGAGCCTTACCCGATTGGGTATGGACCATGTGGATATCCTTTATGTGCATGGTGTTGACCCGCTGACACCAATTGAACAAACCATGCATGCCCTGAATGATGTGGTAGCAAGTGGCAAGGTGCGCTATATAGCTGTGTGCAACTGGCCGGCATGGATGGTGATGAAGGCGAAGGGTATAGCTGCAATGAATGGCTGGCATAAATTTGAAGGGCTGCAGTATTTCTATTCCCTGGCAGGCCGCGATATAGAGCGCGAAATAATACCAATGGCCCTGGATCAGCATCTGGCAGTGATGCCCTGGAGCCCGCTGGCAGGCGGCTTTATGAGCGGTAAGTATACCCGTGAACAGGATAAAGCCGGAGGCAGACGGGATAGTTTCGATTTTCCGCCTGTAAATAAGGATAAGGCCTATGATATCATAGATGTAATGGAAGCTATAGGCAAGGCCCATAATGTGTCGGTAGCCGAAGTTGCACTGGCATGGGTGCGCCTGCAGAAGGGTGTTACCAGTACAATCATTGGCGCTAAAACCATTGAACAACTGAATGCCAATATAAAATCAACAGAACTGGTTCTGAGTGCAGATGAGCTGAAACAACTGGATGAAGTGAGCGCACTAAACAAAGAATATCCGGGCTGGATGGTGGAAAGGCAAGGTAGCGACAGGGTATTGAAACCGTAAACTTTGCCGAACAAGGCATATCAGTAAGATATCAAAAAAACATAGCCCATGGTTTCAACCATGGGTAAAGATGAAAACAGGAAAATTATAACCGTTTCAACGGTTTATTGTTCGCAGATAAACGGTTGAAACCGTTGAGTAAATCCTGTATTTTTTATACCCACGGTTGAAACCGTGGGCTATAATAAGAGACAATTTTTTTATGTTTATTACACTGCCTAGCTCAATACAATACCTCCCTGCTATACTGTTTGCCCTTTAAATCAATTAAATTACCTTTGCAAAATGCAATTACTGGATGGCGTATTAGTTTCTGCACATATTAAGGAGCAGATAAAGCAAGATGTAAAAGACTGGCAGGCAAATGGTGGCAAAAAACCACACCTGGCTGCAATATTGGTGGGCAATAATCCCGCCAGTGAGGCCTATGTGGGTAGTAAAGTGAAGCATTGCGAAGAGCTGGGCTTCGATTCCACCCTGCTGCGCTTTGAAAAAGATATTACCGAAGAATTCCTGATAAGTGAAGTAGAGCGGCTGAATAATGATACCAGTATAGATGGTATCCTCGTTCAGTTACCATTACCCGGCCATATTTCAGGCGATTCTGTGATCAATGCCATCAGCCCCGATAAGGATGTGGATGGTTTCCACCCTATATCGCTGGGCCGTATGCTGCTGGGCCAGCCCACCTTTCTGCCAGCTACTCCATATGGTATAATGCTGATGCTGGAGTATTACAAGATCGATACCACCGGCATGCATTGCGTGATCATAGGCCGCAGTAATATCGTGGGTACGCCAATGACCATACTCATGAGCAGGGCATCCAATCCGGGCAACGCCACGGTAACCATGTGCCACAGCAAAACCAGGAACCTGAAAGAAATAACCAAAACCGCAGATATCATCATTGCAGCCATCGGCAGGCCGAAATATGTAACGGCCGATATGGTTAAGCCCGGTGCTATTATCATAGATGTTGGTATCAACCGTATTGATGACGCAACCAAGAAAAGCGGCTCGCGCCTGGTAGGTGATGTGGATTTTGATAATGTTGCAGAATTATGCAGCTACATTACCCCTGTACCAAAGGGAGTAGGATTGATGACCATTTGCGGCCTGATGAAAAACACACTTCAGGCAGCAAAACAGGCAAAAGTGCTGGCTGATTAAAACTATGTGGTTTACAGATTATTTGCTGGAAGGCTTCATTAGAAGCCTTCCTTATTGATTTGCCGGATATTTATCTCACTAAACGATAACCAATATTGACCACCCGCACACCTACTGTTTCTTATCCCGTTATGGAGCACTTCTGCACCTTGCAGGGGGAGGGTTTCCATACGGGTAAGGCTGCCTACTTTATAAGGCTGGGCGGTTGCGATGTGGGCTGTGTGTGGTGCGATGTTAAGGATAGCTGGGATGCTTCGGCCCACCCGCAGATGACGGTTGACGAGATTGTGGCCATTGCATCTGCGCATCCCGGCCGTATTGCTGTAATTACCGGTGGCGAACCTGCTATGCACGATCTCACCCCGCTATGCGATGCTTTACATGCAGCTGGTTTTGCTACCCATATCGAAACATCAGGCGCGCACCCGCTCAGCGGCAAGCTGGATTGGGTTACACTTTCTCCTAAGAAATTTAAGGCTCCCCTGCCAGGTCCCATTGACCAGGCCGATGAACTGAAGATTGTTGTATTTAACCGGTCTGATTTTGCATGGGGCGAGCAATACGCGGCCCTCGTTGCCCCGGGCTGCAAACTATACCTGCAGCCCGAATGGAGCAAAAAGGATATTATTACGCCATTAATTATTGAATACATTAAGCAACATCCGCAATGGCAGTTATCTTTGCAAACACACAAGTACATAAATATTCCATAGCATATGACCTGGATGCAATCTGTAGTAATAGCCATTGTAGAGGGAATTACTGAATTTCTTCCCATTTCTTCTACCGCGCATATCAAATTTACCAAGGCCATAATGCAGATGGACCCCAGCGAACCGTTCAGTAATATGTTTGATATTGTGATTCAGTTTGCAGCCATACTTGCAGTGATTGTACTGTATTTCAAAAGGTTTGTCAACTTCAAGGATATCTCCTTTTATATCAAGCTGGCCATAGCTGTTGTACCCGCATTGATTTTCGGGGCTTTGCTAAAAAAGCACATAGACCATGTATTGGGAGATATAAGGATCATAGCCTGCGTAACGCTGGTGGGCGGCATTATTTTATTGTTTGTAGATAACTGGTTCAAACGGGCTGTCGTTCACCGAGAAGAAGATATTACCTATCAGCAAGCGCTTAAAGTGGGTTGTTTCCAGGTATTGTCTATCCTGTTCCCCGGCCTCAGCCGCAGCGCGTCGACCATTATCGGTGGCCTCGCAACCCGCCTTGACCGCAAAGTAGCCGCTGAATTTTCGTTCTTTCTGGCAGTGCCCACTATGGCTGCTGCTACAGTAAAGGAACTTTATGATACCTGGAAACATACTCCCGAGGTTTTCCATTCATCCAATACCAATATGCTGCTTGCGGGTTGTGGCATCGCCTTTATTGTATCGCTTATTGCTGTTAAATCATTCATTACTTATGTGCAGCGGCATACCTTCCGGGCGTTTGGTGTTTATCGTATAATAGCAGGTATTGCTGTACTGGCTTTAATATATGGCGGGGTAATAAAGAATGAATCCAGTACGGAAAATAAAGCTCCTGTTGAAAATACCGGGAAATAACTCAATAATCCGGCTGGTCTTTCATCAGTATCAGATAGTCTGAATAATTTTGAACCTTTGAGTCTTCAATTGTATCCGTTGCGATCATAGTATACTTGCAGGCTGAGTTAAAATATTTATCGTAAATGGCGGGCATCAGTATAAGTTTATCAAAGCTATTCGGCCCCTTATAATCAAAGTGCAGATGCCCTTCATAGCAATCCTTGCACAGCATATCCATCTCTGCAAAATGGTTTCGCAGCACTTTGTTTTTCTTAAGCCTGTTCGATAAGGTCAGCAATCCGTTTTTGTTGCCGTGGTTCATCCCTGCAAACAGCACGAACTTTTTTATCCCTTCACTGGTCATTTCTGCTATAAGATTATGGTACATGGCACGGTTTCTGTTATCGTAATTCGGGTAGGTGTTTTCATTAAACATCATCTTTGCCACCACCGGAAAATCTTCGGCATAATAGTATTCGAATTCCTGCCGGTTAGCTTGCATCTCAGTTCTTACTTTTTCGTAAATCTCATTCTGCTCACTGAAGTCTTCGGAATAGAGAGCCGGGCTATTTTGCAAAGAAACAGTATCGATAAAACTGATGGTGTTTTTAATCGCCCATGATACGGTTTTCTCCATAGGCTTCAGCAACCGCAAAACTTTAATAAACTCAATCCGCTCAAAATCTATTCCATGTATGCGGAGTTTTTTACTGAGCCAGCTGTCAAAAGAATAGAGCGCCTTCCAGAAGTCGCGGTAATATTGTTGCTGAGCATAGGGCAACATTGGTTTTGAAATAAAAGAAGTGTCCCCGGTTTCCAGGTAGCTGTTATACAGCCATGCTGCGCCGGTGCCGATTTCCATAAATACATCGGTAATGCCTTGCGTTTGATTAAGGTATTTTATCAGTGCCAGCTTTACTTCCGGCAGGCTCTTTATACCATGAAATTCTCCGACAAAAAAAGTATTGTACCTGCTGAAGTCAATAGTGGTTTCCAATTGAAGATCACTTTGATCGTTTAGTTTAAAACATCCTGTCTCCTGCGCCTGGCACAGATTTAAACAAACAAAAAGGCTCAGTAAAATCTTAAAACAATTAAACATTGGGACTAAAGCAAAAGCCGCTACAACACAATTTAAACATTTTCCGTAATTTTGAATAACAAATTAGAATTCATGACAATTTCTGCTATTAAAAAAGAGCTGCATGAATATATAGACTGAGCAGATGATAATAAATTGAAAGCAATGCATACATTGCTCGAAAAAGAGGTTGAAAGTATGCACTATTCTACTGATGAATTAAAGAAGTTTTATGACATCCTTGATAATTACGAATCAGGAAATATGGAGACTTTTCCTGTTGATATAGCTCACAGTGAAATAAGGGCTTCAATACCTTCCTGATGATGATATATAAAATCAGGACCACTTCTGTAATTTAATCCATAAAAAAAACCAGCCACTTCCAAAGCAGCCGGTTTCAATTCAATATTAGTGGATTAATTTATGGCCTTGACAAAACTGCCCCAAACCCTATTTACCCACCTTTTAAACTTAAAGCTCATCAGGCACATTACCGGAACGAGTATGAGCGTAAGGAAGGTAGCAAAGCTCAATCCATAGATCATCGTCCATGCCAGCGGCGCCCAGAAATCGGCACTGTCGCCACCAAAGAATATGTGCGGATTGAAGTGGCTGAACAGCGATGCAAAATCGATATTCATACCCACAGCAAGTGGTATGAGGCCCAGTATTGCAGCAATGGCAGTAAGCAATACCGGTGTCATACGGGTTCGGCCTGCTTCTATTATGGCATCAATTTCATTCATACCCTCTGCCAGCATCAGGTCCATAAACTCTACCAGCAGAATACCATTTCTTACCACCACTCCTGCCAGCGCTACTATACCTATACCACTTATGGCAATAGACATTGGTGTTGCGAAGATACCCATACCCAGGAATACACCTATCAGGCTGAAGACCACCTCGCTCATAATGATAACAGTTTTACTGATGGAGTTGAACAACATTATCAGGATCAAAACGATAAGTGCCATTGATATCCCGAATGCTTTACCCAGGAAGTTCGTGGTTTCTGCCTGATCTTCCTGCTGGCCACCCATTTTTATGGTTATGCCTGAAGTGCCTTTAAAGTTATTCAGTTCAGCCTGCACCGCTGCCACCACTTCATTAGGGTTAAAACCGCTGAGCACATTGGATGAAAGACTGATGTATCTCTTCTCATTCTTGCGCTTGATACCACCATAGGTTGTGGAATAATAAACATTGGCAAAGGCGCTTATAGGCACAGTGCGGATGATACCGCCCATACCCATATCGCGGTATACAATTGGCATATTGCGGATGGCGTCTATATCCTGCCGTTGGGTGCCACTTACCCTTAGTGTAAGCGGGTAATCATCATTCTGATCGCGGAAGCGCGATATTTCCGTACCAAACACAGCTGTCCTGAGGTTGTTTACTACATTATAAGTGCTGATACCTTCAGAATTCATACGCTCCCTGTCGAGTTCAAAAACTATTTCGGGGTTCCTGGCCTGGAAATCACTGCGCAATTCTTCCACTCCGGCAATCTGTTTATCACCAATGAAACGCTTCAGGCTTTCAGATGTTTTTACCAATGTATCCAGGTTATCTCCGGTAAGCTCTATCACAATTGGTTTGGCCAGAGGCGGACCATTACTTTCCTTGTCTACGGTTATTTCTGCGCCAGCCACACCTTTCAGGCTGGTACGTATCTTCTCCATAATTGCAGTGGTAGATTCTCCGCTGCGCTTTGAAAACTCTTCATAGGCTACTGTTATCTTGCCTTTATTAGGGAAATCGCCTATCTCACCGCTGTTTGGATCCACAGCGCCGACTGTTACATTGGCTATTACCGACTTTACACTCTTATACCTCTGATGCGTTTTTGTATCGATAAGGGCACTATCTACGCGTTTTTCCAGCTGCAGCAGCACATCATTGGTGTGCGCCTGGTCTGTACCCACAGGCAGGTTGAGATAAACATAAGTGAAGTTGGGCTGAGAATCGGGGAAGAAGACAGGTGTGCGCCCATGTACATGGAAAATGTAGAATGCAAATACTGAAATGGCAACAGTAATCGTCACTACTATGCCGGTATGCTTCAGCGAGCGTTTGAGCCACCTAGTATACCAGTCGCGGAAAGCAGGCCAGATCCTGTTTTGGAATACATGTATCCATTTGTCGAACACGAATTTCTCAATGAGAATGAAGATATAAATGAAAAAGATAAAATTGCCTATACCGTACGATCTGGACAAATCGAAAATTGATGCTACCGCTGCAAATGCTACAAACATCACAAAATCCTTTTTTGTAAATCTGGGCTTATCATTTTCATGGTCGAAGTCGTGCGGCTTCATAAAGCTTACTGCAAATACAGGGTTGATAATATAAGCCACAGCAAGCGATGCCACGAGCGTTATGATCAATGTTACGGGCAGATAGAACAGGAAGCTGCCTATAATACCCGGCCAGAATGCCAGCGGAATAAAAGGCATGAGTGTGGTGGCCGTACCCGCCAATACAGGCAGGAACACCTCACCGGTGGCATACTTGGCCGCCTGTGCAATAGGCATCTTGCCATTATCAAAAATTCGGTGTGTATTCTCTATCACAACTATCGCATCGTCTACCACTATACCCAGTGCCAGCAGGAAGGAGAACAGTACGATCATGTTCATAGTAAAGCCTATGCCGGGCAGCACCATAAAAGCAATGGCACACGATAAGGGTACCGACATGGCCACAAAAAGCGCATTCGTGACACCCATAAAGAACATGAGTATAATTGTTACCAGCAGGAAGCCGATGATGATGGTATTGATAAGGTCGGTAAGTGTAGATCTTGTTTTTTCGCTCTGGTCGCCGGTAATCACTATCTTCAGGTCCTTGGGCAATTCATTGCCCTGCATGTGTTTCATCAGCTCCTGGATATTATCTGAAGCCTGAATCAGGTTTTCGCCCTTGGCCTTAATCACATTCATCGTGATCACATTACTGCCGTCGAGCCGGGCATAACTCTTCTGTTCCTGAAAGCTGTCTGTTACCTCGGCAATATCGCGGAGGTATATAGCCTTACCTTGCTGGCTCTTAATGACCACATTGCCTATTTCGGCTGCCGACTTAAATTCATTCTTTATGCTCAGCAGCCTTTTCTGTGTGCCCATTGTTACCTGGCCTGCGGTAGCTGAAACGTTTTCTGCGGAAATTGTATTTTGCACATCGCCGAAGGTGATACCGGCAGCCTGCATTTTATACATATCCATGTTGATCTGTATCTCCCTGTCAAGCGCGCCCACAATATCCACACGCTTTATCTGCTTCATGGCCTCTATATTGTCCTTGATCTTGTCGGCATATTTTTTCAACCTGTTCAGGTCGTAGTTGCCTGAAATATTTACGTTAAGGATAGGCAATTCCGAGAGGTCAATATCCTTCACCTCAGGCTGGTTGGGCAGGTTTTTGGGCAGGTCGGTTTTGGCTTTGTCTACTGCGTCTTTCACATCCTGCTTGGCTTTATCAACCTGCACATTGGTATTGAATTCGGCTATAACCACCGAATAATCCTGGAATGAATTGCTGGTAACCTTTTTAATACCTGTCAGGTTTTTCATTTGCTTTTCCAGGTGCTTGGTCACCAGGTTCTCCATATTCTCGGGAGATGTGCCCGGGAAGTAGGTCTGAACAATGATCTGTGGTATTTTTATTTCAGGAAACTGCTCTTTAGGCAGGCTGAAATAAGTGCTCAGCCCAGCCAATGTAATAAAGATAGTTATGATGTAAACGGCTGTGCGGTTATCAATGGCCCAGCTTGATGGCTTAAACTCTTTGAAAGCGTCTTTCATGTAGAATGATTAGCTGTGGTATGTGAAATATTTATTTGTTACTGTGCTACGATCGGGTCGCCGTTATCCAGATCTTCAAAACCGGCTGTAATCACTTTATCTCCTGCTGTCAGCCCGGAAAGTATTTCTACCTGGCCGTTCGAGTTAGCCCCTGTTTTTACATAGACTGCCTTTGCCTTGTTGCCATCGGCTATATACAGCATTTCGCCCTTACTGGTTTTCTGTATCACTGATACCGGCACTACGAGTGAATTCTTGTTTTCATAGTTGGCTATCTTCATGATGCAAGACATATTGGGATGCAGATTATGGGCATTGTCCAGTTTTATCTGCACCAGGAAAGCACGGGAAACAGGATCAACTGCCTCAGCCACATAAGTAAGGCTGGTCTTCATTGAATCATTGAGATCCGGGAAAATCAGCGTCACATGATCACCTGTTTTCACTTTACCCAGGTAGTTCTCACCCAGGTTGGCTTCTGCTTTCAGTTTATCTGTATTAACTACCCGTATACTTTGTGCTCCCGGCGCTGTGGCATCTCCTGTTTTCAGGTTCATCTGGTCAACAACTCCGGATATAGGCGATATGACGCGGTACATATTCTTCTGAGCTACGAGAGCAGCCTGCTGGCTTTGAGCCGATTCATAATTGGCTTTGGCCTGCAGCAGCTGCACCTCTGTGCCTATATTCTGCTTCCACAGGTTTTGCTGTTTTTCATATACTGTTTTTGCCAGAGTCAATTGTGCCTGCTGGCCCTGTATTTGTTGTTCAATTCCTGCCGCATCGATAGTAGCCAGTACCTGGCCCTTGCTCACATGCTCACCGGCGTGCACCAGCACATTGTTTACAATGCCCGGAGCCTGAGGGCTGGCATAGATATTCTGGTCGCCGGTTATCTGGGATTGCACATTGATAGTGGCCACAAAATCTGTAGGTTGGACCTGCATCATAGAAACAGGCGTCGCTTTTTTGGAGCTGTCGCTTTCAGGGCCTTCCAGCGCCTTTATTTTCAAGTCCAGTTCGTTGCGTTGTTTTTTAAGTTCTACCAGTTCAGTAGACTTATCTTTCTTTTCACCCCCGCACGAAGCAAAGATTACAGCAGGAATCAATAAATAAAATAGCCTTCTCATTTATGGTGTGTTTTTTATTGTTAGTCTTAAGTATTTAGTCTTTAGCAGAAAATTATGACCTGCTACCTGATTAATAATATCTGTTTTCTATTTCAGCAGCCCCAGCGCTTTTTTAAGGTCAGCTTCGGCGTTGATAACATCAAGCAATGCATTAAAATAATTGGTTTGTGCCATCAACTGGTCAGTTTGTGCCTGAGTAACCTCGAGATTGCTGCCTACACCAGCTTTATATTTTTTCTGTGCCAGGTCCAGAACATCATTCGAAAGGTCCATATTTCTGTGCTGGCTCTGCACCTGTAATATTGCATTCTTCAGGGTGGTGCGTGATGTGGCTACACCAAAATCAATGCTTTGTTTTGCATACTCAATACTGTTTTTCGATTTTTCAATATTCAGCCTGGCCTCGTTCATCTGGTACTGCCTCAGAGATCCGTTGTAGATAGGTATGTTTACCTGGAGGCCCACCAGAGAATTAAAGGCATAATTGGAGAAGGAGAAAATTTGATTAAATTTATTATCGCCATAGTTGTACCCCGTTGCACCAATTAAATTTACAGATGGCAGACCCGCAAGCTGATAACGCTTCAGGTTATATTCATTCAATTTAAGAGAGCTGATAGCCAGATTATATTCAGGTATTCGCTCATAACTTCCTTCCCGCATCAGCAGATCACTTGCAACTTTCCTGCGCTCTTCAATATTAGTATCAATCAGTACTATCTGTGCACTCATATCCATTCCCAACTGGTATTTCAGCACATCTTCTGATACTTTAAGCATGTTACTAATCCTGATGCTGTCTGTAGCCAGGTTATTTACCTGAACACTGGTACGCTCTACATCAATTTTCTCAGCAAATCCATTTTCCCTGGTTACTTCAATATCATGCTCCAGGCTTCGTGCATATCCCAAAGAGCTTTTTATTATGTCATACTGCCGGTATGCAATTACCAGAGAATTATATGCTTTGTATACATTGTAACGGATATTCTCCTCCGTAACCTGGCTGTTCTGTCTTGCAAATTCCATCACAGCGGTGCGTGCTTTAAGTGCAACAAATACCGAACCATCAAACACTATCTGGGATGCACTGATACTCGCGGCCCCTGTATAATTCAAAGAAAAAGGGAATCCGATTATGTGACCCGATTTAAGGGAAGGATTAAAGGAACTTTCATCGATAAATGATTTCTGCGGATTGAGAAAATCATCAATCTCTAACTTGCCATTAATGTGCGGGTAAGCCGCTGCAACCGTTTCATTATTCTGTACTTTTTGTATCAGCACATCAATCTGCGCATTTTTAATATTGTTATTGTGCTTCAGTGCATAATCCATACAATCTTTCAGGCTCAGCCTGGTTACTTCCTGTGCGGTGATGGTGTTTGAAACAAGAACGATGCTTATTAAGGCCGTAAGAATTCTGTTCATAAATTATTTGATTTTCAGTAATCAGGCAAATACCTGGCTATTTTGTCCTTTTAAATATATGGTTTTATACTTCTGGTATTGGTGTTCGCCCTTCTCTGTCATGATGCCATAAAGAAAATGTTCGCCTATCTCCAGTGCCACACTCATCAGGTTGTTACGGTCATTTACCAGCAGGTTGGGTTGCAGTATGAGCAGTGAAGTTTCCAGCCTGTACCTGGCCAGCAGGTCGGCATTGATATCCTCCCTGTAAAGTCCTTCCTTTATTCCCTGCAGCATATTATCCCTTATCATCACCACATCCCGGTCCACCAGCAGGTCACGGAAGGTTTTATATGCTTCCGGAAAAAACCGCTGCAGCTCAAACATAGCCATAGGGTTAATGCGTTTGTTCATATTATCAAAAAATGCCAGCATTTTTACCATTGCCTCAATTGCATTTTCAGAATCCTTGAGCACCATGGCACAACTTTCGGAAGTATTATTTTTATACCATACCACCGATTCCTGCACCACCTCCTGCTTGTTGGCAAAATGCTGGTACAATGTTTTTTTTGAGATACCTGCCCTGCGTGCAATATCATCCATAGTAATTGTCTTAAAGCCATACTGGCTGAACAATTCTGCTGATGCACTCAATATTTTAGTTAATGGTTCCATTCCTCTCAGATCAGGGAGCAAAACTATGGAAACATTTTTTACGAAAAAAGTTTCCGTGGTATTTTTATTAGCTATCCTGCTATTTGCAGAATTGATATGACCGGTCAACTGACCAGAATAATGCTGGTATTAAAGTCCGTTTCCTGGCTCACTTGTGATTTTTCAAATTGTCTATTATCTTTACCCCCATGAGTTTTATAAAAGATTTCAAGGCCTTCGCAATGAAGGGCTCCGTTATTGACCTCGCAGTGGCTGTGATCATAGGAGGTGCATTTGGAAAAATTGTATCAGCAATGGTCGATGATATTATTATGCCACTTGTGGGCACGGTAACTGGCGGTAAGCTGTTTACTGATAATTTTTACGTGCTGAAATATGCAAAAGCCGGGGATCATTATGATACGCTGGAGGCTGCAAAAAAAGCCGGAGCCAATGTCTTTGCTTATGGCCACTTTATACAGACCATTTTCGATTTTCTGATCATTGCCTTATTTATTTTTATTGCCATTCAGGGAATGTCTAAACTGAAGAAGAAAGAAGAAGCTGCCGCTCCTGCACCCGCTCCGGAACCATCATCTACCGATAAATTACTAATGGAGATCAGAGATCGTCTGCCACAGAAACCCTGAACAGGGACCCGGCATTAAACGGGGTTTCATTAATTCGGCATAAATAAAAGATTTTAAGCATTATTTTTGCGAAAATTAAAAACTACAAATGCCGCTCAATAAAGAACAGATAGCAAAACGCATAGCTCAGGAGCTGAAGGATGGATTTTATGTGAACCTGGGAATCGGCATACCTACGCTGGTGGCCAACTATATTCCGGAGGGGGTAGATGTGGTGCTGCAAAGCGAAAACGGCCTTCTGGGCATGGGCCCGTTTCCTTATGAAGGTGAAGAAGACCCGGACCTGATCAATGCCGGCAAGCAGACGATTACAACAATCCCCGGTTCGGCATTTTTCGACAGCGCCATGAGCTTTGGTATGATACGCGCCGGCAAAGTGGACCTTACTGTGCTGGGCGCAATGGAAGTATCTGAAAACGGTGATATTGCCAACTGGAAGATACCGAAGAAAATGGTAAAAGGCATGGGTGGCGCCATGGACCTGGTAGCCGCGGCCAAAAATATAATAGTAGCCATGCAGCACACCAATCCAAAAGGTGAAAGTAAACTCCTTCCGGCATGCAGTTTACCGCTCACCGGAGTAGGCTGTGTTAAGAAGATTGTTTCTGATCTTGGCGTATTCGATGTAACATCAGATGGTTTTGTTTGTATTGAATATGCGCCTGGCGTAACTATAGATGAAATCAAATCAAAGACTGCCGGGAAATTGAGGATAGCTGATGATGTAAAGGAAATGGCGGTGTAATATTTAGTTTCAACTTCATTAATAGTTTCACCTCTTTTGATAGTAGCCCCGGCCTGAAGTCCGGGGCTACTGTTTTCTTTACTATTTAATAATTTTCACTACCTAAATATATAATCATTGCCCCCAATTACCATCTACCATAATGCCCGCTGCGGCAAAAGCCGCGGAGCTCTGGAAATCCTGCAGGCTCAAAATATGCCCCATCAGGTTCGTTTATATCTTACAGATCCACTCACAAAAAAGGAGCTTAAAACTCTGCTCAAAAAACTGAAAATGCAGCCTTCTGAACTGGTACGTAAAAACGAATCCACTTACAAAGAGCTCTTTTCACAAAGGGAATATACCGAAAAAGAATGGCTCGATATTCTGGTTAAAAACCCGGTATTGCTCGAACGGCCCATAGTGGAATTTGAAGGGACAGCAATAATAGCGAGGCCGCCGGAATGCCTGTTTGAAATAATACCCAATAGTTAAATCTGATAACCAGATGATGCCTCAAACGATCTTCTCTGTTCCGCTTTGCATTATTACTTAACTTTACGGGTTACCAATACAACCGGATGAAGTATCTGTTTCTTTGCATCTTACTGTTACTGAGTTTATCGTCTTCGGCAAAAAGGCATAAAAAAGACCGTGGTTTGCCAAGAACTGAGGTCGGGCTCATTAATAATATGCTCGGGTGCCTCAGCAATAAAGATACCGCCAATTACTTCAACCTCTTTATACCTTTCGATACGCTGTGGCAATATGTAATACATAATCCCAATCAATCGCCGGAAGCACTTGCACAACTAAAGAATCTTAAAGAACACCCCAGGGCTTTAATCGATTTCGACCCTGCCTACAATGGTTCTATAATAAGGAGGTTTGGCGATGTATTGAAAAAAGGGGAAGACTCCGGAATTCACTGGAAGGAGATAGTGCTGCAGCATTATCAATTATATAAAGAGACAATTACATCACGCAGTCTGCAGGGCTATGACCTGATAGCTCCGGAGCGGTTTATGGGCTATATATTTGTACGTGATGTGCTGGGCCGTACCACCTTTTGTATCAGTGTATCAGAAATACAGAAAGTAGAAGGTTTCTTCTTCGGCGGACAGTTGCTTAATATTCTAGAAGCATCAGGCATAGACCAGTTCCATGAGAAAGAGCTGGCAGAGCAAAAGTACTTTGACTGGCTGGAGCAGAATATGAAGAACGAGGAAGCTCATGCCGATTCTCTGAAAAGAGGGCTGATTGACTCTACAGCAGCCGACAGCATTGCATTGGTTAATTCAAAAACGGCTCTGGCCGATGACCCGAATGAAGAGGACACACTGAAGAAAAGAAGGGAAATAGTAGACAGAAGATACTATGAAGGAAAATTTGATGAGGAAATTCCTGTAAAATTGTATGTCAGATATATGAAAGACCTGCGCACCAATAAAATTACCAGCTATGATGGCCTTTATAAATTCGGTGACCAGGTAGAGTATGCCAAACTGAACATAACCCGCGACAAAGACGGTATCTGGATAATGGATGATGACCCTCCGGTAGGAACAATGGAACTGGAACTAAAATACAAAGTCTATACCGGCTCATGGACCAACAACGAAAATCAGACGGGATATGATGTGGTCCTTAATCAGAAGGACATACCTTCGGCAAGGTTGCAGCAATTTGATAAGATGCTGGAATCGGGCAAATTAGGCAGTGTTGCCGGAGAAACAGCTGCACCTAAACCACCGGCAGAACCGGTTGTAGAGGGCATGGAGAATACAGCCGATCCGGAACCGGCAAAAAAAGAAGAAAAAAAAGCACCTAAAAAGAAAAAGGAAAAAGTGGATTCCGATGAGGAATAAAAACACTCGGGCCATTTATATAAATTACCTACTGTAAAGACAAACAACAAAAGATGACCAGACCGGAAATAAAGAACTTTGGAGAATTGAAGAAAGCAGGTTATGCTTCGAGACCCATTAAAGATGAAATACGTACCAACCTCATTTCTCTGATTACCAGAAAGGAAAGCCCCTTTCATACCATACTGGGATATGAAGACAGTGTGATACCCGATGTAGAGCGCGCCCTTCTTTCCCGACACAACATATTGTTCCTTGGCTTGCGGGGCCAGGCCAAAACCCGCATGGCGCGCGAAATGATCGGACTGATGGATGAATGGATACCTGTGGTGGCAGGAAGCGAAATAAATGATGATCCTTTCGCGCCAATATCCCTTTATGCGCGCAAGCTGATGGAAGAAAAAGGCGATCATACGCCAATAACCTGGATGCACCGCAGTGAGCGCTACAGCGAAAAACTGGCTACTCCGGATGTGTCTGTTGCCGACCTGATTGGCGATATTGACCCCATAAAAGCCGCCAATCTCCGCCTCAGCTTTGCCGATGAACTGGCGTTGCATTACGGTATCATTCCCCGCTCGCACAGGGGCATATTTGTGATCAATGAGCTGCCCGACCTGCAGGCACGTATACAGGTATCTTTATTTAACATACTGCAGGAAGGCGATATACAGATTCGTGGTTTCAAGCTGCGGATGCCACTTGATATATTGTTTATTTTCACCGCCAATCCGGAAGATTATACCAACCGTGGAAGTATAGTAACCCCTCTGAAAGACCGTATAGAAAGCCAGATCATCACCCACTACCCCAAAACAATTGAGATCTCTAAAGCCATTACTGAACAGGAAGCCAGCCTGCTGCCAGAGCAGGCCGCAATGGTAGAGATACCCGATATATGCCGCCTGCTTATAGAGCAGATAGCTATGGAAGCCCGCAAAAGCGAGTTTGTAGATCAGAAAAGCGGCGTATCGGCCCGCCTTACCATATCGGCTTACGAAAACCTGGTGAGCACAGCAGAACTACGCGCACTGCAAAACGGACACCCGCATACCATTGTGCGCATATCCGACTTTCTGGGCGTGGTGCCCTCTATAACCGGTAAAATAGAGCTGGTGTATGAAGGCGAACAGGAAGGGCCGCTGAATGTAGCTTACCGCCTGCTGGGCCTGGCCATCCGCAGCCTGTTCATCAAATATTTCCCTGATCCGCAGAGTCTTAAAAAAGGCCGCGACCCCCAGAAAGCTAAAGCGAAACCCAGCCCATACCAGCAGGTAATAGACTGGTTTGGCAAAGGCCACGACCTTATATTGCTGCAGAATGAACCAGACAGCAAATGGCTTACCGGCCTGTACAAAGTAGACGGGCTGTATGGCGTGGTGAAACAATACTACCCCCATGCCACCGACGAGCAGGCTGGCCTGCTGATGGAGTTCCTGCTGCATGGTCTCAGTGAGTTTTCGCTCATCAGCAAAAAGGGCCTTGAAAAAGGCGGCTATGCTTTCGGAGATATGCTGGGCAGTATGCTTAATATGAACCTTGGAGGTGAGGAAGATGATGATTTGTAAAGGAATTTCTAGATCCATAGTTCCTAATGCTATTAAATCTGGTTTATTGGCTATCAGACCGTAATAATTTTCCGGTGAAATTGAGGGTTTAAATATAGTTTCAGTATGTATCGTTGTCTTAATTGTATAAAACCGAATATCATGTTTAGAACAGGGTGTTGCCTTATTGTTTTATTCATTTTCATAACCAGGCTACAGGCCCAGGTTGCAGCGCATGCTGATAGCAAAATGCCGGCAGCGCCTTTTTACCGGCATTATACCGGCACTATAGGTAATCATAAAGCAGTTATTGACCTTCGCTATAGTTACGAGGGGGCATTGAATTATGGGGGAAGTACCTGCTATTTCACTGATGAAGGCGGGCTCAATTTCTTTCTCATCAGTAAGCCGCCCTCATTTTCAGACACCGAGGTACTGAGGGCTCAGGTTTTTCCGGAAAATATACCATTGAAAGAGGTGAAGAACGCCTACAGTATTTTTGTGCAAACTTCCCGTTTTGAATTTACGCTACCCCATGACTCGCTTAAAGGCAAATGGTATGTTCAGAATGCACAGGGGCCATTAATAATAGCCCTTAAAGAAGACTACGGTGCTGCGGTGCCGCTTATTTTTAACCATGCCGATGATTCTGAAATGGCCACCGGCAGATCTAATGAACCATTAAAGGCAGTTGCGTCTTACAATGGTATTCAGCCCTCACCCAAAGTGAAAGAAAAAGAAGCCCAGTTTATTAATAAAGCTGTTACACAGTTGCTGGGCGGTGGCGGCAAAAGCAGCAGTGATGCATATAATCTTGCTCAGGCAGTATTTCAGCAGTTCTTTGCAGGATTTCATTCAGCGCTGAATAAAAAAGAAAAACCTGATGGCAGCAACTTCAGTGGCATATACACATTGTTCCCGGTTTATAACGAAAACGGTTTGCTGGTGCTCCAGATTGGCGGATACCAGTACGATTTTGCGAATAAGGAATACACCGACCGCAACCGCTACCTGTGCCTTGATGTACAAAATAAAAAACTACTGAAACTGGATGATATTATTGAGCCAAACAATGATTTACTGATCAGTCTGCTTGAAAAAGCCTTCAGGAATAAATACCAGCTGGAACCCGGCCGAAAAATAAGTGAGTTGTTTATTACTGAAAAAATGCCCCGCACCGATAATTTTATTCTGGTAAATAAGGGCCTGATATTTTCCTACTATCCGGCTAAAATATTCCGTGACAGTGAAGATATATCAGAGTTGCAGGAAATGCGTCTGTTTCTCTCTTACGATGAATTGCAGAACCTGCTGAAACCTGATTTTAAGGCACGGATGGGATTAAAATAAATTGCTGCAATCATTCTATTCAGTTGGGGTAAACGGTTGCTTCTAATGATTATAGTGAATAGGACATAACCAGATCTCATTTGCAGCCATATATTTTTTAATAAACATACACGTTTTTTCTTGTTTCTTTACCTTGTTTTATATCAGCAACATATCCAAAAATAGTGTCGCAAAAATTGATCAATTGTATATGGAATAATTAACGCTATGCTTTCTTAAAATAATTCGACGGAATTGTAACTTATATTTGCCACTCTAAATTATTATGCATCAATCAATTCCTCTGTTTAACTGGTCTTTAAGAAAAGCTCAGGATACAGAACCTGATAGTTTTATCAGGGCGAGGATATCAATTGCCTATACCATAATACTTTTTGCACTGCTGAAAAGCATTATAGTATTATTTATCAGCATTAATTCGGGGCTGTGGCTGCAGGTGCCCAGGGCTGCCTTCGTCTTAGCAGTATATGTGATAATGCTAAAGGTTTTGCTCTATAAACCATCCAGTCTGAAAATCCTTACGCACATTATGACAATAGTGGGCATCTTGATAATTGTTAGCAACATATATCTGTATACCCATAAAATCAATCTTATTTCTTTGCAGTTTGTATTTATGATAATGCTTACTGGTTTTTATATCCTGGGGAACGGATGGGGAATAATTTATTCATTAATCAGCGCCTTGCCCATAATTATTTTCCTGATCTTAAAAGGTAATCCGAACATCTACTTCAACAGTGCAAC
>Ga0364887_10318_pt1 | contig 28198 bp, 26 predicted proteins | sample ExccelJu500001D4_4_FD_206924 | JGI IMG/M metagenome (GOLD analysis project Ga0364887, IMG submission 206924) | Enriched cells from Trout Bog Lake Hypolimnion, Wisconsin, USA - BchlTB.July23.5000.01.D4 | ecosystem: Environmental > Aquatic > Freshwater > Lake > Hypolimnion/Profundal zone | place...
TAAATGCCTAGGGTATATGGTCTAATTGTTAATTGTTAATTGAATAATAAAATATGGGCTAAAAATACTTCTTTAGCCTTCGTAAAGTCCATTTCATATGGGTATAGGTTATTCCATCTATAAGAATATCTTTAACCTTCCTTAAGGCATTAATATTCCCAGCTGCTGGTAGTAATTTTTTTATAAATGTGGTGGCTTTATCCCTTAGTTGGTGAATTTGACCTATTCCAGTCCCTTCATTTCGGAAGTCCACCGCATTTGAGGATATGCCATCATTAGTTGTTGATATGCTCTCAATGCATTGATCTCGACTGATCTTAAAACTCACAATAGACTCGTAAACAGTAATCGAATGTATGCTCGAACGGAAAGGATGTGGATATTGTTTGATTGATGGAAATCTAGAGTTAATGCAATCGATAAGGGCTTTAGTCCACTCTATAAAAGTATATTTTGATGGGTATCCGAATTCACGAAAGTAGCTCGTGTGCGTATCCTCTACGATTAATATGCCTCCATTTTTTATGTTTGGGATACACTCGCTAGCCGTAACGATCTGTTGCTCATAAGAATGCCCGCCATCGTCCAACACAATATCAACTTCACCAACTTTATCAAATAAATCTTTCCAAAAACTAGAATCGGACTGACTGCCTATATAAATTTCAAAACCATACTGTTCCCATTTTTTAGCCAGGGGGTTTAGATCGACGCCAATTATGCGAGCCTTCTTCCCAAAAAATTCTCGCCACATGAATAAAGAACCGCCATTTAATACTCCAACTTCAATAAAGATTAATTCTTTATCTCTAAATCGCTCTAACAACTCCTCATATACAGAAAAATATGAGGAGTGCTTAATGGATAAAAATTTAGATTTTTTATAAAAACCCCATATATCCAGAGCTTCGATACTCTTATCATTCATAACTATTGGTTCAATCTTGGTCTTAATTATCATTTGTATTATATTAATATAAGGTTGTATTTGTTTGCATTGCTATACCTTCATATTACTGAGTGTATAAAAGAGTGAGCCAAACCCATCATCCTGTTTATAGCGTATTGTTTATGATGTCCTGGTAACTGCCGGCCTGCTTAATGCGCCCTTCACTCAAATCGATAATATGTGTACAGTTTTCAAGAGTGCTAAGACGATGAGCGATGATGAGAATAGTTAACTCTTTACTCAGCCCCTCAATAGACTTCATGATAGCTTGTTCAGTTTTATAATCCAATGCGCTAGTAGCCTCATCAAAGATGATGACATCTGCTTTTTTGTATAGCGCACGTGCAATACCAATGCGTTGACGCTGTCCACCAGAAAGGCGAATGCCATGCTCCCCGACAAGCGTTTTATATTGCGCTGCCCAACTCTCAATAGTGTCGGAAATTTGCGCTTGCTCTGCAGCTTCTCTAACGCGAACATAATCTATTTGATCTTCCGAAACGCCAAACGCAATATTTTTTTCGATCGTAGCATCAACTAGAAAAATTGCCTGCGGTACATGCGCTATATGAGCTTGCCATGCACGATTATTGGCCGGTGTTATAACTTGATCATCAATTTCTAAAGCGCCATTGGTAGGCTGCAAAAGCCCCATAACAATATCAAGCAATGTACTTTTACCGCTACCAGTTTTGCCTATAAATCCGATGCGCGCGCCCTTTGGAATAGTTAAACTGAGTTGATTCAACACATATGGCGTCTCTAAACTATAGCGAAAGCTAAGTCCCTTCAAGCTAATATTGCGCTCAAAGGGTAATGCTTTGGGTGCAGGTTGATCTGCGTAAAAAGGAAGGGGTTGGTCTAATAACTTTAAGACGTCCTGTAGTGATGCTCGATTACTATTGATTTGCGTCCAAGATCCGTAAACTTGCTGCAACGCCGGCAATAGACGTTGTGCACCAAGAGCCAGTGCCCCTAGAATTGGGATCCCTTTTGCCAATCCTCCAGGTTGCTGCTCGATGTAATACGCTAGTGTAGCCATTAGTAACATTCCCAATGTTTCCAAGGCATAGCGTGGGCTAGTTGCAATAAAGGAACAATCAGCTTGTGCACGCCTCATCCGAAGATCAGCATTGCGGTAAATTTCACAGTAAGAGGACTGACTACCATCAATCAGAACGTCGCGAATTCCACCTAAACCCTCCTGCAACAATTGAATAACATGTGTAGACTCACGAGCAAAAGTTTGACTACCAATCGACAACCTCTTACGCGACATTCTTATAATAACTAAGTAAATTAAACCAAATGCACTGAAAGCCGTTAATGCGATAGTTGGATCTATTAGTAATAATGTAATGAGAATAGAAATAAGTAGGACAGTGGAACTCAGTATTGTTAGTGCCGGCATAATTACGCTATAAATAACTCCATTTGCCTTACCCGAAATTCCATTAATAACTTCACTGCTATTCCGAGCGCAGTGCACTTCATAAGCTTGATATAAAGTACGCCTATAAATATTTATACTGAGATCAGCTCCTGCAGCAAAGGAGAGTCTAGTGCTAGCCCAGAGTAACAGCATACGAACGACCCCGGCGATTAACGCAGTTAATCCAAAAGCAATTGTGAGCGGCAAAAGTAACTGTGATGGGTTTGTTAGCTTTAGTGCCAGGATAACTGGCTGAGCGTAAGGTAGTTCAAAAATACGCTCTGGCATTGTTAAGACCCCAAGAAAAGGCAGTACTGCGCCAATGCTTACAATTTCTAAAAACGAAGCTATTAATATAAGGACCAACAGCAAACCAAACTGACTGCGATGTCGCTGGTTAATATGCCCCCAAAGGCGCTTTAATAGGATTACTAGCGACTGTTCCATGCTATAAATTTTTCTGGAAAGCCCAAGCACTACTACACATATCTTTTAGAGTTCTGCATGCGCTCCATCTTAAATATATATTGGCTTTATCTGCATTGGAAAAACAACTAGCAATATCGCCATTGCGCCTGTTTGCAAAGTTTAAAGCTATAGATTTGCCACTTACCTCTTGAAAAGCTTTTATAATTTCAAGAACACTAGTGCCTTTGCCAGTTCCCAAATTAAATACCCATATTCCCTGCTGCCCTTTTAAAAAATTTAAAGCAGTTCGATGCCCTTCCGCCAGATCAACCACATGAATATAGTCTCTTACCCCGGTTCCATCCACGGTATGGTAGTCATCTCCATAAACGTTTAGATGGGGTAGCTTACCTGATGCCACTAGCGCAATTAAGGGCATTAAGTTATTCGGCAATCCACTAGCATCCTCACCTATTAATCCAGATTCATGGGCGCCGCCAGGATTAAAATAGCGCAAGCACGCAATTTTCCAATTTGCATCTGAATTAGTTACATCCTCGAGCATCTCTTCAATGTGGAGCTTGCTTCTTCCGTAGGCATTCGTTGCGCTAGTAGGGTGATTCTCATCAATCGGCAAATACTGAGGGTCGCCATATACAGTGGCGCTTGAACTAAAAACCAAGGTTTTAATGCCTGCTGATTTCATAGCCTCTAAAAGGCTAATGGTGCCCTGCACATTATTAGCGTAATACTCAATCGGCTTTTCAGTCGATTCGCCCACTGCTTTCAATCCCGCAAAATGAATCACAGCATCAATTTTGTATTCTCGCAAAACCTTCTCAACAATGTCAGTATCGCGCACATCTGCTTCAATACAAGACAAGGCTTTACCTAGGATTTTCTGAAGCCGCTCTAAAACACTCTTACGACTATTACAAAAGTTATCTAAAAGCACCACTTCATGACCGGCTTGCGATAGCACTACGGCGGTATGACTACCAATATACCCAGCACCACCGGTTAGAAGAATATTCACAAAAATTACTTTTTTATTAGAGTGAAAACTACTTAATATTTACTCAAGCCCGCTAATGCCCGATCTCGTGCTGGCATTTGCTCTCTAGACTTCACTTGGCAATACCACTTTTAATGCTGACCCAAACGCGTTGCCCTAAGAGCGCCAAAAGCATCAAGAAGAACGCTGCTGCCAATCCGCCGGCGGTCGACTTGATCATGCCTTTTTTGCTCGCGGTTGGGGCAGTGTTGGCCTCTAAACCCTTAGTAAAGCGCACCTGAATGGCGAGCAATTGGCTGTGCAATTGATCGAGTAATTCTTGGCCGTTGGCATCACCCTTGGCTAATTTGCTGCGCAGGGAGCCCTCGATTACTAGCAGCTGATCATCGAGTGCTAAACCATCAAAGGTCTGGTCTTGTAGCGGAATAGCCTGTTCGATAAAGGCTTTAATGAGGCCAATTTGCTCTACACGTTTTTGTAGTCTGGCCAAAGTTTCTTTTGAGCTATTGATGTCGTTGTTGACCGCCACAATTTGGGTTGCTAGCGGGAGGTACTTGGCTCCCGAGTCCTTGGGGTCAACCACTTGGCCGCTGACATTGGCGCCGCCGGGGAAACGCTTGTGCAGCTCCTCTAAAGACTTGGCGCGCTCTTGCTGGTAGCCCATCTCGATTTGGGTGCTGGTGATTTTTTGCTGCAGCTCCGCTGCGGTACTAACCGTTTGGCTCTCGTAGCCATTGAGTAAAGAGCGTATCTGCAGGTAGGCACTACCTGAGCGTAAAAATTTTGCGCTTGCTCGGACATTGACAATCGATTGCTCTTTAGATGAGCCGCTGGCGGTCAAGGTGAGATTGAGGATGGTGGTCGAAGCCGCGTCCAAGTCCTTGCTAATTCCGGCCAGGTCTTTGGTGTCCGCTTTGGAGAGCGCATAACTGGGCAGTACATTTTTTTGCCACCACTGCTCGTTGCTCATGGCCCTATACAGAGAGGCCTGGTCCTGCGGGGCTTTATTTTCTTCGACGACTTGCGCAGCCAAGTTTGGCAGGCTCTTTTGCAGCATCTTCCAGGAGACGAGGTCAAGGGCGTAGCTATTATTATTATTATTATTATTATTATTATTATTATTATTCAGTAAAACATACTCTGCCTGGTAGCTACCCAGGAAGTACCAGTTACCGAACCCAAGCACTGCACCGACTACCGCGGCAATGGCGAGTTTTTTCCAGGCACCAGTCAGAAAATTGACGATATCAAGTAGGGAGATTTCAGCGCCGCCATTAGAGTCGCTTTCACCTGTTAAAGATTGGGTTCTGGAGGAGTGATTTGGCTCGGTCATCAACTGGATTTTCTAAAAAGTAATGCTCACATCGTTCGGCAGAATCGCGCCATCGAATACTTGCTTTTTGATTATCTCATTATAAATATTACAGCTATCTATTGGCCAAGCTGGCCTTGAGCTATTTGCTCAACCATGGGGATTACCCGCTATCTTATTTTGAAACCCTAAACCTACGCCCGCACCTAAGGTCAGCCACAAAATGAGGGCGTCAAAATAGACCTTTTGACTAATCTCGGTGGTGCACCACATGATGAGTGCGCTAAAGAGCGCCCACCAAACCATGGTGACATAAGGATTTGGGCTTGTAGGGATATCCTTTCCTAGTCTGCCTAATTGATAGAGCAAGATCAGCAAACTTGTCAGGATCAGCGCGATTCCAGGGATACCCAAACCCAAGACCAAATCTATCCAACCGCTGTGACTTTGGTGCAATTTGGAGTCGGGCCAGTTGAGTTTGGCGAGATGCCCAAAGGAGCGCTCAATCAAGCCGTAGCCCAGGGGATTTTGCATGGCTAACTTGATGCCCTCTTTTGCCCAGGCCATGCGTTCGTAGTTGGTGGCTGAGACCATGGTCCCCAGCTCATTATTGGGATAACCCTTCTCGCCGTTGTATTTCCACTGCTGGTAGGTTTGGGTGTCTCTGGCAATCTTGGCGTCAGCGCTAAAGGTTCTCCAAGAATCATTGGTTTGAATGCTGTTGGCCACAAAGAGAACGCCGATGGCTAAAACCACCCCCAACACCAGCAATTTAATAGCCCAATGGCGGCGAAAGTTGCGAAATACCAGCACCCCCAAAAAGAGCAGGAGAAGCGCAGCGCTATAGACCACCCCGTTTTTAATGTTCTCACCATAAAAGACAAATAAGACCGCAGGAATGGTGGCCAGGTATACCAAATTAGCCCATTTAAATGGCTGATGTTGATGAATATTGCGGGCCAACTGACCTAGGGCAACACCCAGAGTAGGCAGGCAAAAGCAGACATAGACGGTCTTGGGAATATAAAAAGGGAGTGAGCCGTAATATAGCTTCCAATAGTCAGGGACTACCCAGCCCTTTTGTACCCCATAGTTTGTCAACACATACTTCACAATGTAAATCAGGGTTGGTGCCAGCAGGCCTATATAAATCAAGGTCCACAGAGCATTCTCTTTGGAGTCTTGCTTCCGGGAGTAGCTAGATAAGGCGACACCAAAACCCAGTGCAAAGACAGCGCCAATAGCTGTACGTTTCCAAATGCTGGTGTATTCCTCATACTGCGCAGCAAAATCGTTCGACAGGAAAAAGAGGTGAAAGCTCGCCCATGCAAAGAGAGCGGCTATTAGCCAAACTGGAATAGATTTTTTTTGGAAAAAACTTTTTCGGTATTGATAAATAATCCAGAGACTGAGTAAGGCCCCTACTATTAAACAGACATGGCGAATGAGGATGGTTTCAGGGAGTGCCCAAATAGCGTAAAGAGTTGAAAAGCAAATGGCCTGCACCCAGACAATCCAGCTGGGGATTTGAGGAAGGGATAAGGTCTGTTGATTCATATTTTTTAAGGTTTGCTTCTTACCTAGTATTGCTTACATTGCGCTGCTGGTTACATTTTGCAGAAACTTTTTTAGATTCCTAAGACTAGGTATTTGGGTCATCAGTGGCTCTTCCGCATAAGCCTCTAAAAGCGCTTTGGAGTGTAATCTTTGTTCCAGCTCCTCAAAGCTGTTTTTGGCCATTGGTCCTAAATTGATGAATGCCTTGGGATTGAAATCAACGCTCACAGACTCATCAACAAAAGTAATCGGCAAACACCCAGCTGCAAAGGCTTCGGGGATCTTCTCAGTAACATACCCCGGGTGAATGCCATTTTCTGGGCATAGATTAAAAGCATAGGATTGAAGAATATCCCTCTTGTTAAATGGACTGCTGTGATGATCTTTTATCTGGCTATCAAAGTAAGGCCCCATGCCATCGACTGGCATCAGCTTTTGTAATGCGACTAAGCAGCTGGCTCTTGGCTCTCTTAGGTGAGATGTCATGATTACTGCTTTTTGTACTCGTTTGAGAAATTGATCTCCGAGTGGGGCTTGTAGTGTGCTGAGTTTTAGTAATTGACCATAGCGAGGATTGCTATTACCAATCAAGCCCTCGTGCGACCAATCGATCATTTCTATCCAGTAAGGCAGGCGAATATGTTTTTCTGATTCAATCCCTAAATCATGTGAAATCGCAAAATCTGCTTTGATGTGATTGTGTCGTAAATTTTCACCAGTATGAAAGAGCGTTACCGGAGGAATCGCCCTGCTGGCTAGTTGCGTTTCAATGGCATCAATCAATTTCCCGGCACCTTGTCTCCAAGACCTTGGCAACCAACGCAGCCTAGGAGCGTCGACATCATAAAAAGAGCCGTAGATAATTAGATCAGCTCGTATAGGGTTTACCCAGTCAATTTGAAAGCCTAGTTTTTGAATCATGAGTGGCACCAAGCTAGTGCGGTAATCGCCTGGCGTTCCCAGGCAAGCAATCCGAATGGATTTTCGGCTCATCGCATTATTACTCCGCTAATCACGTTTTGCTCTCAAATAAGTTAATTCTAATGATCATAAGGGTTTTATTTCGGGGGAGTAACAGGTAATACAATATCAATTTACCAACATCTGCGCCCTTCAGTTTATATGCCCCCTCTATTCACCATCCTCATCTCACTCAAACGCTCTGAAGATAGGCAACAGAAGGCAATAGAGACCTTAAAAACAAGCCATTTTTTAGATTGGGAGATGCTAGAAGGCATCGATGGACTCCAACTTCAAGGGACTCCGCCCGAGTATCGCGAACAAAAAGTTGTTAGATTATTGGGATTTGCATTAACCGCTTCTGAAATCGGCTGCTTTTTATCGCACCGTCTTGCTTGGGTAAGGTGTGTGGAAAAACAATGCCCCACCCTTATTCTTGAAGATGACTTTTCTTTTAAGGAAAATTTTCATCAAGCCATCTCCATTCTCAATACCGAATATCAAGATTGGGACATTGCAAGACTGCAAGGCATCGTGGCAACCCCTGATTCAACCCTACTTGCTGGACCGGACTACCGAATCGTCTCCAATCATGAAGACCCATTGGGAGCCACCGCATACATCATTAAGCCTGCTGCGGCAAAAAAATTGATTCAATACTCTAATGAAATCTTTGAGCCCTTAGATCATTTTTTAGAACATCAAAAAATACATCATCTAAAAATCGTAGCCTTCAAACCATATCCCATCGAAACCAATGGGGTAGTATCTACGATGCATGATCGGACTGATAGAGCACCTATTACGGGTCTTAAGAAAAGATTGAGAAGTCTGAATCGGGCAATGGATCGCCTCTTTAATGCGAAACCATGGTTTCCTAAGTAATGCATGCTTTAGATTATTTGATCGTTTTACTTTAAGCACATGAGGCAAGCGGATTCAATCTAGAACCACCTTAGCCATGAAACTATTGCTCAACTTTGCTACTACCAGTTTCCAAAAGGCTCAGCAATTCAATTCCAAAACAGCGCTGAGGGTTGGCGGCTTTGATCGCGTTTTTAGCGTAGGTCCAGATCTCATTGATGAGCGCTTTAAGAAAGAGCATAGTGCCATTCTCAATCAAGCTAAAGGCGCTGGGTATTGGCTTTGGAAGCCTTATTTTATCTTGCAAGCGTTAAGCCAGTTACAAGATGGCGATGTACTCATGTATGCGGATTCTGCCTCGCACTTTATTCGCTCAGTCGATCCATTGCTAAATCTTCCCAGCATTTATGGCCAGGACATCATTCCATTTGAGCTTGAGTTATTAGAGGGCGATTGGACTAAGCGTGATGCTTTTGTCTATATGAATGCTGATGAGATGGGGTTTGAACAATCACGGCAATTTTTAGCATCATTCATAGTCATCCGAAAGAGTGCAATGAGTATTCAGTTTGTCGAGGAATATCTTCACAACTGCTGCAACCCACATATCCTCACCGATCTAGAAAATCAATGTGGATTTCCTAATTACCCAGGGTTTACAGCCCATCGGCATGATCAATCGGTATTTAGTTTGTTGTGTAAAAAATATGGCTTGCAGGGATTTCGTGACCCTTCTCAATGGGGTAACCATCGAGGTTCGGAATACGCCAACTCAAATTACCCACAAATTCTTGAACACACTCGGCAAAGATCCCCGAAGCAAGCCAAAATACTTTATAAAATTAAACGCTTTTTCTTTCCTAAATAAAGCGCTCAATACAGAAGCTCTTGCCACGGCAAGCGCCTTGTAAATTCTGTAGGGCTTTGGCGAATTCTGTGAAAACACAGTTTTTTATCTGAGTCTGCCTTTAGGGTGTTTTCAACAAAGTGAATAAATGCCGTATCGATGGTGTGGATTTCTTGTGCGCCCAAAACCAAATCAGTCCAATCAAAAATATTATTCGTCGCAGGGTGCACTTCAATCACCAGCAAACCACCTTGATTAGGCAAGTTTAATTGATGGGCTTTACCACTGGAGTCCTTTTTGCAAACTAAGAGGAAGGGACGATGTTCAGGGTTTAATTGGTTTAGTAAATGTTGAGAGTTGGGTCCAGCAGGCGTTGTTGCCAACTCCCATCGCTGGTCAAACAAGACCTGATGCTGCGCATAAAAGAATTCATCAAATCTGCGAATATCCACATCGTGAATTCCAATAGGAAGATAGGTCGCATTTTTAAATTCCGCATATTGACGCGCCTCGCGCCCACTATTGACTGGTATTGGAAAGACATTATTCACGCCCTGCAGCATCCAGGAAACCGAATGGAAATAACTTGGCAAGCAGGCGTAGTAGAAGGTTTGGGTTGGCTCTCGTTCTGCAATAGTCTTTATCAATCCCAAACAAATCAGACTATCGCCTAAACCCATGTGCGGCTCTAACACGACGCAATTTTTGCGCCTGGGTAAAAATAGGTTTTTAAATGCCAACTTAATATTGGAATCTTTAAATGACATCTGAATTTAGCTCATTGATTTCGTCTGAAAGTTCCACACGCTTTCACACATCTCATCGAGTGAACGTTTTGCGCTCCACCCTAAGAGCTTTTGAGCCTGATCAACCGTAGCAAAGTAGACCGGCAAATCTCCAGGACGGCGACCTACAATTTTCCTAGGAATCGCTTTACCACTCGCCTTTTCAAACCCAGTCACGAGCTCCATCACGCTATGGGGCTGACCCGTACCCAGATTAATCGCATGCCACCCAGAATGTTTCTCTAAAAAATCAATCGCCGCCATATGACCTTCGGCTAAATCCATCACATGAATGTAGTCACGCTCCCCAGTACCGTCCTTTGTGTCATAGTCATTGCCAAAAATGCTCAACTCTGGCAAATGACCGCTAGCTACTCTTGCAACATATGGCATGAGGTTATTGGGAATGCCGCTGGGATTTTCGCCAATCAAGCCTGATGGGTGCGCGCCAACTGGATTGAAGTAACGCAAACAGGCAATACGCCAATCTGCATCTGAGCGAGATACATCGTGTAGCATCTCCTCAACCTGCAATTTTGTCTGGCCATAAGGATTCATTGGCTTGAGGGGATGATGCTCATCGTATGGCAAATACTCTGGATCGCCATAGACCGTGGCACTAGAACTAAAGACGAGCTTGTTTAACCCATTAGCCTGCATAGCCTCTAGCAGGCTAATCGTTCCTTGCACATTATTGGCGTAATACAGTATTGGATCTTCCACCGACTGGGCGACAGACTTTAAACCCGCAAAATGGATCACCGCCTCGATGTGATGTTCGGTAATCACTTGTGACAGTAATTGGGTATCGCGCACATCCCCCTCAATAAACGGGATTGTTTTTGCCGTAATTGCTTCAAGATTGGCGATCACTGATTTTTGACTATTGGACAAATTGTCAAAAAGCGTGACCTGATGCCCCGCCTGCGCTAAAACCACAGCGGTATGGCTAGCGATGTAGCCCGCACCTCCAGTCAGCAATATATTCAAAGTGGTACGCCATAAAGTTTGATTTGGTCAAATTATCCCATTGTTTACGCTCAAAATTGGCTTTATGGGGCGTGTCTAGGCAACAATCTGACTTAATCACAGCTAAAAACGCCGCTTAACTCAAGAATCCGCAAAACCCCTCAACGAGCATGACAAGGATAAAATACCCCCTACAGTCCACGATGGAAAATATCCTATGAAAGCAGTTCTTTTGGCCGGTGGTCTTGGCACCCGAATTTCTGAAGAAACGAATCTGCGCCCGAAGCCAATGATTGAGATTGGCGGCAAACCGATTCTCTGGCACATCATGAAAATGTACTCAAACCATGGAATTAATGATTTCATTGTTTGCTGCGGCTACAAGGGTTATCTCATCAAAGAATATTTTGCTAACTACTTTTTGCATACATCTGACGTCACCTTTGACATGCAAAAAAACAGCATGGAAGTACATCAACGCTTTGCCGAACCCTGGAAGGTGACTTTGGTAGATACGGGTGAAGACACAATGACGGGTGGTCGCTTAAAACGGGTGGCTGACCATATCAAAGCTGAAGAGGCCTTCTGCTTTACCTATGGTGATGGTGTTTCTGATATTGATATTAGCGCCTCCATTGAATTTCATCGCCAACAAGGGGTGCAGGCTACTTTGGCGGCTGTTTATCCCCCTGGCAGATTTGGTGCGCTCGATATTGCCGATCATAAGGTCACTACTTTTAAAGAGAAGCCCAAGGGTGATGGCGGCATGATTAACGGGGGATTTTTTGTTTTATCTCCCAGTGTTTTATCTCTCATTAAAGATGACTCAACCGTTTGGGAGCAAGGACCCCTTGAATCTCTAGCACGTGATCATCAGATTGCGGCTTTTGAACATACTGGTTTTTGGCAGCCGATGGATACACTGCGCGACAAGAACCAACTCGAAGAGCTTTGGGCATCTGGTAAAGCGCCATGGAAAACATGGTCATGAGTTTGGCTAGCGTTAATCCCGAATTTTGGAAAAATAAATCAGTATTTCTGACTGGCCATACTGGCTTTAAAGGCGGCTGGCTCGCTTTATGGCTCAGCTCAATGGGAGCCAAAGTCACTGGCTATGCCCTGACACCGAATACTTCTCCAAGCTTATTTGAAGCGCTGTCTCTTGATTCTGTTTTAGCCACATCACACATTGCCAACATTTGCGATTTAGATCGCCTGCAAAATGCAGTGGTAGCATGTAAGCCTGAGATTGTGATTCACATGGCGGCCCAACCTTTAGTGCGCTACTCCTATGCGAACCCCGTTGAGACTTATATGACCAACGTCATGGGGACGGTGAATGTTCTAGAGTCCATCAGAAAAACTGATTCAGTGAAAGCCACTGTCGTTGTCACCACGGATAAATGCTACGAAAACAAAGAATGGGTATGGGGCTATCGTGAAAATGAACCCATGGGTGGCTTTGACCCCTATAGCAACAGCAAGGGTTGCGCTGAACTAGTGACATCAGCTTATCGTCAATCCTATTTTTCCAGTTCTGCTTCTATTAATAAGATCGCATCAGCTAGAGCGGGTAACGTCATTGGCGGTGGAGACTGGTCTGAAGATCGCCTGATTCCAGACGCTATTAAAGCTTTTGAATCTGGCAATACCTTAATGATTCGCAACCCTTTAGCTACTAGGCCCTGGCAACATATCTTAGAACCATTATCTGGTTACCTGATCTTAGCGCAATCCCTATTTCAAGACGGTGAGAAATTTAGCTCTGCTTGGAACTTTGGACCCAAGGATACAGATAACCGCTCAGTTCAAGAAGTGATCAGCACCTTGTGCCAACAGTGGGGGCCAGATGCGAAATGGCAGCAAGATAGCAGCTCACAACCTCATGAGGCCGGCCTCTTAAAATTGGATTGCTCTAAGGCTAGCAAGCAGTTACGCTGGGAGCCTAAGTGGAATTTAGAAACTGCCATTGAAAAAATTATTCAATGGCATAAAGCGTATTTAGCCAAAGAGAATATGCAAGCGCTAACACTCAAGCAAATTGATCAATACATCCACACGAACATTTCCTAATCATGATGAATACACAAACCATTGACCTTAAAAAATTAGAGCAAGAAAAGTTACGCAAACAAATTGCCGCCCTAGTGGATCAATATGCTGCCATTGAGTTTTCTCCAAAAGCATTTGAACCAGGCCAAACCGTTGTGCCGCCATCTGGAAAACTCATTGGCGCACAAGAGCTTAAAAATATGGTGGATGCCTCCTTAGATGGCTGGCTCACTACTGGCCGTTTTAATGAACAGTTTGAAAAGAAGTTAGCAGCGTTCATCGGCGTTAAATACGCTATTACCGTGAACTCGGGCTCATCTGCCAACTTAGTCGCATTTTCTACATTAACCTCACCCAAGCTGGGTGAGCGTGCGATCCAGCAAGGTGATGAAGTCATTGGGGTGGCTGCGGGATTTCCGACAACAGTCAATCCCATCATTCAATTTGGCGCTGTTCCAGTATTCGTCGATGTGGATAAATACACGCACAACATTGATGCCTCACTTATTGAGGCGGCGATTAGCCCTAAGACCAAGGCGATCATGCTGGCCCATTCGCTTGGTAACCCATTTAATCTAGATGTCGTGACAGCCCTTTGTAAAAAGCACAATCTCTGGCTAGTGGAAGACTGCTGCGATTCACTGGGTACGACATACAAAGGTCAGATGGTTGGCACCTTTGGTGATATTGGAACTTTAAGTTTCTATCCAGCCCACCACATTACGATGGGTGAGGGTGGCGCTGTCTTTACCAATAATTCTGAGCTCAAACAAATTGCTGAAAGCTTTCGAGATTGGGGACGTGATTGCTACTGCCCTCCAGGTAAAGACAATACCTGCGGTAAACGGTTTTGCTGGAAATTAGGCAACCTACCGGAAGGCTACGACCACAAATACACCTATAGCCACTTGGGCTATAACCTCAAGATTACCGACATGCAGGCAGCTTGTGCTTTAGCGCAATTAGAAAAAGCACCAGCGTTTATTCAAGCGCGCAAAGATAACTTCAAGTTCTTAAAAGAACGCCTGAGTACTTGTGAGGAATTTTTACAGCTTCCCGAGATTACCGAGGGATCAGATCCTTCTTGGTTTGGCTTTCCGATTACCGTAAAAGAAGGCTCCCCAGTCTCTCGACTGGATCTGACTACCTATTTAGATCAAAACAAGATTGGCACACGCTTGCTTTTTGCCGGTAATCTGACAAGACAACCTTATATGGTGAATGCTAAGTATCGCGTTAGCGGAGAATTAACCAACACTGATAATGTCATGAACAACACCTTTTGGATTGGCGTGCAGCCTGCACTGACTCCAGAAATGCTGGAATTTGTGGCGAGTAAAATTGAAACCTACTTAGGTCTAAACTTCTAACCGACCACCCCATGACCAATCTAAGTAAATCCTTTCATGCTCCCGACTTGCGCAAAACCGTGCTGGACATGGCGTATGCAGGATCTGCAGTGCACATTGCTTGCGCCTTCTCCATTATTGAAATCCTAGCAGTTTTGTATCGTAGCCACTTACGATATCCAGATAACAAGCCCAATTCTGCATTACGTGATTACCTTGTTCTCAGTAAGGGGCATGGCGTGATGGCGCAGTACGCCTGCATGCGTGAACTGGGTTGGTTATCAGAAGATGCTTTTACTCAATATTTTTCTGATGGTAGTGATCTAAAAGGTTTATCTGATTCTCGTATTCCCGGTTTAGAGGTCACTTCGGGCTCGCTTGGTCACGGCTTCTCAGTGGGCGTCGGACTTGCTTTAGCGGCAAAACTGAAAAAGACCGATCAAAAAGTATTTGTCCTTGTGGGTGATGGAGAAATTAATGAAGGGCCCATTTGGGAGGGTGCCTTATTTGCCGCACATCATCAGTTAAATAATTTCATGGTGATTGTGGACGAGAATGGCTTTCAGGCAATGGGTCTCACCGATGAGATTCTCAACTTGGGGTCTATTAAAGAAAAGTTTGCGAGCTTTGGGTTTGACGCCATCTCTGTTGATGGTCATGATGAGGCAGCACTTGATATCGCCATACAAACGCTCATGCAAAGAAATCCTCACCAACCTAAAGCGCTTATTGCAAAAACCATCAAAGGCAAAGGAGTGCCTTTTATGGAAAACAATAATGCCTGGCATTACACGCGCTTAAATGACTCTAGCTTTGAAGATGCTATTGCAGCCCTCAACAAGGATGCCAAATGAGAGCGGCCTTTTCCAACGCGATAGTGAAGCTAGCCAAAAATGATCCTCAAGTGTTGCTGCTCACAGGGGATCATGGTTATGCCCTGTTCGATGAGTTCCGCAAGGCATGCCCCCAGCAATACATCAACGCAGGTATTGCCGAGCAAAATATGGTTGGCATGGCAGCAGGTCTTGCCAAGGCTGGATTTAAACCAATTGTGTATGGACTGAGCGCTTTTGTTCCCATCAGAGTACTTGAGCAAATCAAGCTAGATGTGGCTCATGATCATCTGCCCGTCATCTTTATTGGCGATGGTGCTGGCTTTGTCTACAGCCACCTAGGTACTAGCCATCAATCGACTGAAGATATTGCCTGCGCTAGAGTTATTCCCAATCTTTCGGTTTACTCCCCCGCTGATGCTCATGAGCTAACTGCCTGCATGGAGGCGGCTTATCAATCCCATTCTGCTGTGTACATCCGGATGGGAAAATCAGACCGAGATGAAGTGCACGCTGCCCCGCTATCGCCTAAAACTGGTGATTTGCTAGCTATCAAGCAAACGCCTCATTCAACACTGGCCTTCATTGCCACTGGGTCACTGAGCTCGACTGCGCTGGCCTTGGCCAATACTAAATACCCCAAGGCTTCCGTGTGGAGCGCACCCTTCATTAAGCCCATCAACAGCAATCAAGTGATTGAAATTTGCAAACAACATCAGCAAATCGTCACCCTGGAAGAGCACTCTGTATTTGGCGGTCTTGGCTCAACTATTGCAGAAATCAGTAGCGCGCACAGTCCTAGCCATATTTTAAGAATTGGTGTGGAGGACCGTTTTTCTACTCACTGTGGTTCATATGAGTATTTATTAAAAGAGCATGGCCTAGATTCAAACGCAATCATTCAAAAAATTGATCGCTTTCTGGCGCAAAAATAATGATGCGCGTCGCTATTTTAGGGGCTACTAGCGAAATCGCAAAAGACGTTATTAATCTCTTGGGCAAATATCCCCAATATGAATTGGGCCTATTCTCCCGCCACCCCGAGCTTGTCTCTCAATGGGTCTCTAGCCTCAATTTACCGACGCAACCTCAATCTCTGGCCTTGGATGAGTTCAATCATTCTCGCCATTTTGATGCCATCGTTAATTTCATTGGGGCCGGCAATCCTCAACGCATTCAAGAGATTGGTGATGAGATTGTGCATGTCACGCAGCACTATGACAATATGATCATGAACTATCTGGAGCGTTTCCCGCAATGCCGCTATATTTTTCTCAGCAGCGGCTCTATTTTTGGTCCAGACTTTGCGCTTCCTGTCGATATCCACTCTCGTGCAAACCTTCAAGACAACGCACTATTAGCATCAAACTGGTACTCCAAGGCCAAACTAGCAGCAGAATGCGAGCATCGTTTACACAGTCATTTATCAATAGTAGATGTGAGGGTGTTTAATTACTTTAGCCGCAGTCAAAATCTATCGTCTAGCTATTTAATGACCGATATTGCAAGGGCCATCAAGAATGGTGAGATCCTTAAAACGAATGCGGCGAATTTAGTGAGGGACTATATTCATCCTAGCGACTTTAGTCATTTATTAATGGCGATATTCAATGCAGCGCCACTCAATACCGCCTTAGATTGCTATAGCCAAGCACCTATTGATAAGTTCAGCTTACTCAATGCACTAAGCGAACAATTTAATCTGGAGTTTGATATCGCAAAATCAGGTATAGATGAGAACCCAACTGGCAACAAGAGCAACTACTACTCACTGAATAAGGCGGCAGGCAGTCTTGGCTATGTGCCACAGTACTCGTCCTTCAGTGGCATCCTTACAGAAATGCAAGCGCTAATGTCTGGCTTAAGCCACTTTTAGCTGAGCGCTGATTTTTCGAACGATAGCATCGACATACTGGTCGGCATTAAATAATTGCATTTGGGGGCCTTGCAAAAATTGCGCAATGGCGTCCTGATATAACTGATATTGAGACGCGTCAATTCCCTTTAAGAATGCGTGTAGTACTTCCATACTGTCAAAATCCCGACGATCAATAAAGCACTCTTTGGGGATGTAGTTTGTGACATTGTTCGCACCCCAATAGATAGGTACACAACCCGCCATCATGGAATCAAATATTTTCTCGGTAATGTAATTAGGTAAATCTTTTACATTTTCATAACAGAAGGAAAATTTAGCATTTAAAAGTACGGTGTCTTTATTGGCGATGGGGCCAACGAAGCTTGGGAATGGGCGATATCCTAATAATTGAGAGCGCAGTCGATTTACGCGTCGCATCAGCTTTTCTGTTGTGGTAAAGGCGGGGCTCGGCTTATCCCAGCCCAAACCGTAAAGCTCAAAATCGCATGGGTGATGTGCCTCATACCAGCGAATCACTCGGAGCCGCTCTTCGTACAAATCATTCTCTTCATCCGTCTTAAAACGCTTGTTGGCATTAATCAAGCAAGAAAAAATTGTACGCTCCGCAAAAGTGGGGATGGCTTGCGTGCGTACTTGATTGGGCACCATCAAGACCGTGGCATTGGCTAACTCACCAATGTAGGGATTCCAGGTAAAAACATGGTCGAATTGAAGGCAGTACTCTTTGCTGGTATTTAAAGAGTTGATGAGCGGGTTTTCCAAGGCCAATAAGTATTTAGGCACTTTTCTCTGGGTTAATGCCTGACCTTCAACATACATCTCAAATTCAATATCCTGATCAACATTTCTATCTAGGGTATTAATCTCTATCCCGATATTTCTAAAGCCAGATCTTAAGCGCCGCATTAAATAAGTGGGGTTATATAGGTGATTGGGATCATTCTCCCTAAAGAGCGAGTTATCCCGATGACCAGCAGCGAAAATACTAGCGTATCGCATGCGACCGGCCCAAAGCCTTCATGATGAATAATTCAATTTTCACTTTGCACTTAAAAAATAAAGGATTTAGGTTAAACAAGAAGATGCGCATACGATATAAAGGCGCAGTCATAAATCGACCCAATACTTCAGACCTTTTCGAACCAATCAATATCTCATTTGAAGAGAGTATTTTTTTATACAGAAATCGGCGATACAAGGTCAAGAGCAAAGAATGCTCAGGTAATTTATTTTGCTTTAAATAAGCCAAAAATCTTAAGCGATCACGCCTAGACTCCAAATTGCTATCGTTTCCCTGATGGTGTTGATAGACGCCCATTGCGCTATTAATCCAAACCATGTCTCCCTTATTGGCCAAATCCAATAGCCAAGCAACATCCCCATATTTTCCAAATTGTCCTGAAAAGTGCATATTGCCGATGGCATGCTTGTTATAGACATAGAAAGGGAAAGGTGCAATCCCGAGTTGATGTTTGCCAAAATACCGCCATGCTAAATTTTGCGCGGCAATAGGTCCGCAATATTGTCTGCTACTGACAAAAGAAGGTTGTTCTAGCCCACTTAAATGCCTAATCTTGGCATTACAACCAAATGCTATCGCATTGGGGAACAATTGCTGAGCGCGCCAAAACTGCCCCACATAATTGGGCATGACCAAATCATCATCGTGAAGCAATGAAAAGTATTGCGTTTTTACTTCGGAGATACATAGATTAAAGTGTTCAAATGCGGGAAGGCATGCACCGTCATCATTGCGGTAGATATACTCCAAGGAAGGCATCAAACTACCTAATAATGCTGACAGCTCGTTATTATCTGAATTGTCAGAAACAATTAATTTAAACCGCCGGTCAGATTGAGCCAAAATAGAACGAATAGCCTCAATCGCCTGATGGGGGCGATTGTGCGTAAGGAGATAAATTGATAAAACATCAGCCATGTGAGTCAAATTACTTGAAAGATATGGGCTAGTATGCACTCCTTTTTCTTGGCCATGAACCCCTCTGCCCGCAATTCACTATAAGCTTACTTATTTTGCTAAATCAAAAGACTATTTCGAAAATATCGCCTTGGCTGTTGGTGCTCTTAACCTATGCAAGCATGGTGCTGTTTGTGGCGCCCAATAAAGGTGGTTTTTGGTTTGCGGATGATGGTTTCTTTTTGCAAATGGCATGGAATGCAGCCTATGGATACGGGTGGGACTATGCGTTACCCCAAAGCCCTAGCTATTTAGTACATGCAAGTTTAATGCGCCTAGGGATGGTTGAATATCTGCATTTCCGCTACTTCCACTACACCCTCATGTTGGTTGCATCTCTGATATTTTTTTGCGGGCTCAATAAAGGAAGGACTCAGACCACCGTTCTGCCAGTAGCGTGCTGCTTAGGTATCTTAGTAAGCTTAAATTCAGTGCAATCACCCAACTCACTCGTCATCACTTTTTGGATGATGGGATGTGGACTATTTTTCTTGGCATGCTCAGCTTTAAGACTTAGCAAGAATGGATTGTTTTTACTGAGCGGCCTCTTTTTTGCAATCGCTGGGTTTATGCATGCTGCTGCTGCAGTTGCGGTCTTGCTAACAATCCTATGCATTGTTTTATTAGCAGAAAAATCATGGGGTAAATCTTATGTATTCCTACCCACATTCATTGTTGGATTCCTACTGTTATGGGGTTGGTATATACCTACCATAGGACTAGAAGCGCTACTAAGCCATCCCGTTGGTCACGATGCTAGCTTAAGACAGCTTTTAATCCGCATTGGTTTAATTCTCACTTACTTCTTAAAGGCGCTGCTGATTTACAGTGCTTCTGTTTGGCTAGGTAAAAAGTATTTAAAGCTAAGCACTCAGACCCTGAGAGCCATTCTTTGCCTTGGATCAACGATGGTCGCAATTTCTGCGTTGTTGAGCTATTTAATGCCAACCCAATGGCCAATCAGGGCGTTCGTTGAGCCACTGAAGATTCCTGGTGTCATCTATTACCCACTTTTCTTTATCTTCTTTGAATTTGTCACTGCATTCAATATTAAGCCAACCGGCATTAGAGGGATTCTGACAATGAACACCTCAAAAATATGTTTATGGATTAAGCGTCTTGGGGGGACGATCTCCAATTTGACATGGGAGCAAAAAAAATTCCTCATCTGTTTTGCTGGATTTCTACTGTTACCGGCATCTTTAGCCGTTGGCAGTAATACTGCAATTATTGTTGGTTTAGTTTTTTTTGCGGGACCAGCTGCCGGCCTAAGCATCATGACCTGGGACTACCTCAAAGCAGATCATCAAAAATATTACTGGGTACTGCCCTTATTTTCAATTTGCTGGGTATTAGTATTTTTCGGCGTATCGTTTTCTTATAACCACCCCTCTCCCGAGCGTTTATTTGGTGCTAAAAAAGTATTGCTGACAGCTACACCTATGGATGGCTTACGCGTTTCGGAACGCTATCAGATCTCTATGCAAGAAATTCTATCGGCCTACCAATCGAGTCATTGCCAAAACCGTTATTTACTGATTTTGGACTACCTGCCAACCCTGCACTTCTTACTACAACACCCCGCACCACAAGAAGGCCTGCAATACGGGGTTGTCAGACCGATGTTGTTTTTTCCAAGTGACTCAATCTTGAAAAAACTAGACAAAAATACTGGATGGTGTGTGATAGACGCTACTGGCATTGAAACCGAGCATGAGATTCAAAAAAATGGTGGGATTGACATTCGCGAACCAGTGAGAACTTTTTTAAAGAACAACAGTAGCAATATCTATGAAATAAATAGTCCAGGCCCAGAAATCGTCGGAAAAATCTATTTTTATTCCTATTAAACCAGTATGATATTTTCACTTTATGGGCAAGAGTAATCTACTGAAATCAGCCCAAATCAGAGGGTTTTATGTCGGAAAAAAAGATCATCAGCATCGTTACACCCTGCTTTAACGAGGCAGATAATATTCTTGAACTCAATACACGCATTACTGAAGTGATGCAGAGTTTGTCTTATGATTTTGAACATATCTATATTGACAATTCCTCGACTGATGGGACTGTCGAAATAATTAAAGCAATTGCACTTCACGATAAGCGCAGAAAATTAATTGTCAATGCTAGAAACTTTGGACACATTCGCTCTCCTTACCATGGAATTATGCAATCCTCAGGAGATGCTTGCATATTGATCGCATCCGATCTGCAAGATCCTCCTGAAATTATTCGTGAGTACATCAAACACTGGGAGGCTGGATCAAAGATTGTGATGTCGGTAAAGCCGGAAAGCGAAGAATCAGCGCTCATGTTTTTAATTAGAAAACTGTATTACCAATTTATCGACAAAATTTCTGAAGTGCCACTCATCAAGAATGCTACAGGAGCAGGACTCTTTGACAAGGACGTCATACAAATACTGCGCAAGATCAACGATCCAAATCCATACTTTAGAGGGCTACTTTGTGAGATTGGCTTTCCCATTACCCAGGTACCCTTTAAGCAACCCCGCAGAAAACGTGGCGTCACTAAAAACAATTTTTACTCACTATATGACCTAGCAATGATTGGCATTACCAATCATTCAAAAATTCCACTCAGGATTATGACTATTGGTGGATTTGGCCTATCCTTTTTAAGCGCCCTAGTGGCGGTTGGATTTTTAATTGCTAAGCTGATCTTTTGGAACTCCTTCCAGCTCGGCACAGCTCCCATGCTGATCGGTATCTTCTTTTTTGGTGCAATCCAGACATTCTTTATTGGTGTCATCGGGGAATATATTGGCTCTATTCATACGCAAGTGCGCAATATGCCCCTTGTTATAGAACAAGAGCGCATTAATTTTGATTAATTGGGGTTATCCAAGCCATTGCCAATTAAAATAAGTCTTTCCTTTTAACCAACTGCTTCTTTTACATTTCCCTGACATGTCACTCTTTAAAAAAATAAAGCAGCGCTTAAAATACCGTGCTGACAAAAAAGCCTTTATCAATGCAGGGGGCTCAATCAAATTAGATCACCCCATCTATGATGACTTTTATAAACAAGCAGGAACTGCTAATGGTCATTATTTTCATCAAGATTTATTAATAGCCGGCTTTATTCATGAAGCCAAACCAATCCGGCATATGGATGTAGGCAGCAGTATTGAGGGCTTCGTTTCACATGTGGCCAGCTTTAGGAACATTGAAATCATTGATATTCGCCCTCTCAAAATTACCGCCCACCCACAGATCACCTTTACCCAAGGCAACCTCATGTCCTTGGATTCCTCGCTCATAGAAGTATGTGACTCCCTGAGTTGCTTGCACGCATTGGAGCATTTTGGCCTTGGTCGCTATGGCGACCCAATTGATCCTCAAGGGCATATCAAGGGTTTTAGCAATCTTCACAAAATGCTCAAGCCTGGTGGCATGCTTTATATCTCCTTTCCTGTCGGCGAGAAGGGAGTTCACTTTAATGCTCACCGCGTTTTCGATCCAAAAGAAATATTGGGATGGAGCGCTAATAAATTTAGTCTAGAAAGATTTGACTTTGTGGATGATGCGGGAGATCTTCATAAAAATATCGCCATTGACCAAGCCCCCCGCTCTGAATATGGCTGCGGAATCTATACCCTTAAAAAATTAGCCTAGTAAAACCATGAACCTTATTGATAAAAAAATTGATCGACTACTGCTAAGCTTTAATAAAAAGTATCGAAGGTTTATCGATACAAAATTTCATAAAATACCAGCCTCTAAATCGGTGCTGGGGTTTTTATTTTCAGGCAATGAGTCCATGATTAATGGCTCATTTGAAGTCGAAGAAACCCACTTAATCAAAAAACTACTTCAATCTGTCGATGTATTTGTCAATGTCGGTGCAAACATTGGCTATTACTGCTGCCTATCCATGCAGGAGAAAGTTCCAGCCATTGCATTTGAACCAGAATCTCAGAACCTTAAATTTCTACTAAAAAATATTCAGGCCAATGGGTGGGAAAATGATATTGAAGTCTATCCCCTTGGTGCTGGGCGCTCTGTAGGCATCGCCAATATGTATAGCGAGGGAACTGGGGCATCTCTTATTAAGGGCTGGTCAAAAAGCAGTAGCGACCTAGTGGCTTCAATACCCATTTCTAGCCTCGATCTCGTGATTGGTGATCGGTTAGAAAATAAGAAAATTCTTGTCTTAATTGATATTGAAGGGGCAGAATATCCGGCCTTGTTAGGCTGCTCAAAACTAATACAGCAAAATATTAAGCCGATTTGGGTTGTTGAAATTTGTACGACCCAACACCAACCTAACGGGGTTCAAATGAACCCCCACTTTCTGGAGACCTTCTCCTTTTTTTGGGATAACGGTTATGCGGCCTACACCGCTACACTTCCCCCAAAAGCCATTAGTAAAGATGAAATTCTCAAAATTCATTCTAGCAAGACCGATACTTTGAAAGTTCATAATTTTATTTTTGTCGAACAAAATATCAATATCAACACCCTCCTTTAAATCTAGCTCAGCCCCTCTCTTAACCCATGTTTAACATCACTTCGTTTTTTCCTTTCATACCCCAGAAAGAAAAGAAAGTGATCGTCGCCTTCACGGGCGGCATGGGAGCGCAGATTATCAGCGCAGCCATTTATTTTGCAATGAAAGATGCGGGCAAGGAAGTTTATGCGGACCTGGCTTATTTTGATAATCCAGCCAAATTGGCGACCGAAGGAGAAATAGGTCAGCCATCTCATTGGGGGTGGCAACTTGGGCCTTTTGGGATAGAGCTATCTGACTTTCAAATATTCACTGGGGTCAATCCCAACAAAGAAGATTTAATCGTTGATGGGCCTAGAAAATTCCACCTCGGGTTAACTGCTCTCCAAAATAAGGAAATTCAAGCGTATTTCTCGCTAGACAATTTTCCCGCTGGTGAATTTGGTCTAGAGGGCACTAAGTATATTTGCGCCCATGTCCGTCGCGGAGACTACCTCAATGTTGCTACCCATCTCATGGCAGAGGGGGAATTTTTAAGTGCTGCGAACAAATTCTCGTCACTATGCGACACCCTTGTCGTGGTATCCGATTCCAGCATTTCCCAGTCCTTAAAGACTGGTTTTTCCGCTCAATTTAAAGAGTGTATTTTTTTAGACAGTATTGACGCCCTCGCAACACATTGCATTATGCGAAAAGCCAATGCCCTCATTTGCTCAAATAGTCAATTTAGTCTTGTAGCAGCCGCCCTCAATACAAAAGGTATAGTGCTTATCCCAAAAAACTGGGGTGAAGATCATGACATTGCAAAAGCAATTAGCCTGCTTGGTCATTTTCAAACTCTTGATTCTTAAGTGTAACTATTTAAAGTCTTGCGGAAATTACAAAGCGCTCTTATAAGCAGCATATGCCTGAGCCAAGCCCAACTCTAGCCCAACCTGAGCCTGCCAACCCAATGCATTCAAGCGATCTGAACTCATCCATTTGCGGGGTGAGCCATCTGGCTTGCTAGCATCAAAACTGATTTTTCCTTGATAGCTCACTGCAGCGCCAACTGCTGTTGCCAGCTCAGCAATGGTGACATCTGAGCCAAATCCCACATTAATGTGACTTTGCATTGGTTCAGTTTGACTGTCGTAAATTTCCTTGCTTAACTGCATCACAAATACAGAGGCTGCAGCCATGTCATCAACGTAAAGGAACTCGCGCCTTGGTGTTCCCGTACCCCAGATCACGACTTCAGGTGCGTTAGCAATTTTGGCCTCATGAAAGCGCCTAATGAGCGCTGGAATCACATGACTATTTTCAGGATGATAGTTGTCGCCAGGGCCATAGAGATTGGTGGGCATCACTGAGCGGTAATCAATCCCATGGGATTGGCCGTATTGACGGTTATAACTCTCACACATTTTGATGCCAGCAATTTTAGCAATGGCATAAGGCTCATTAGTAGGTTCTAACTTACCCGTGAGAAGGGCATCTTCGCTCATCGGCTGTGGCGCAAGTTTAGGGTAAATGCAACTAGAACCCAAGAAAAGTAATTTTTTAACACCACTGACGAATGCTTGATGAATGACATTGCCCTGAACCATCAGATTGTCATAAATAAACTCTGCTGGGAAAGTATTATTCGCATGAATACCGCCTACTTTAGCAGCAGCCAAATACACTTGATCTGGCTTTTCTTGTTCAAAAAAAGATTGAACTGCCGCCTGATTGGTCAAATCTAGCTCAGCGTGAGTTCTCGTGAGGATATTAGCAAATCCTTGCGCCTCTAAATTTCTGACGATGGCTGAGCCCACCATGCCGCGATGGCCTGCTACATATATCTTTTGATTTAAATCGGCTGGAGCATTCATTTTTTACTGTTTATATTCATGCTCTAGGTTTAATTTTCTTTTCCAACTGCAACACTAAACCCATGCTGACTCAATAATGCATGCTGTTTAGCTTGGTCTAAGTCGTTGGCTACCATCTCAACAATCATTTGGTCGAGCGTGATCTCAGGTACCCAGCCAAGCTTTTCTTTAGCTTTAGCGGGATCCCCTAAGAGGGTTTCTACCTCAGTAGGGCGGTAGTAGCGCGGATCGATTTGCACAATGACATCACCCACTTTTAACGCCGGGGCTTCATCGCCCTCAATGGCAGATACAATGCCCTGCTCCTGCTCTGCGACACCCTCAAACCTGAGGCTGATACCCAGCTGCTTGGCACTGCGAATAATAAATTCACGAACTGTGAACTGCACGCCTGTGGCAATCACAAAATCGTCTGGTGTATCTTGCTGCAACATCAACCACTGCATGCGTACGTAATCCTTAGCATGACCCCAATCTCGCAAGGCATCGATATTGCCCATATAAAGACATTTCTCTAGGCCCTGAGCAATATTTGCTAAGCCACGAGTGACTTTACGAGTAACAAAGGTTTCGCCACGACGTTTAGATTCGTGGTTAAAAAGAATGCCGTTACAGGCATACATGCCATAGGCTTCGCGATAGTTCACGGTAATCCAATAAGCATAGAGCTTGGCAACTGCGTATGGGCTTCTTGGATAGAAAGGGGTCGTTTCTTTTTGTGGAATTTCCTGAACCAAGCCATAAAGCTCAGAAGTCGACGCTTGGTAAAAACGCGTCTTCTTTTCCAAACCAAGAATACGAATGGCTTCAAGCATACGTAAGGGGCCCATCGCATCAACATCTGCCGTGTACTCAGGAGATTCAAAAGAAACTGCTACATGGGACTGTGCGCCAAGGTTATAGATCTCATCAGGCTGGCACTCTTGAATGATGCGCACTAGATTACTAGTATCCGTTAAATCACCATAATGCAAAATCAAATCCCGATGGTTCACATGCGGATCTTGATACAAATGATCAATACGGTCGGTATTAAAAGAAGATGCACGACGTTTAATGCCGTGAACAATATAGCCTTTTTCTAACAAGAACTCAGCCAAGTAAGAGCCGTCTTGGCCAGTGATGCCTGTAATTAAGGCGACTTTTTGTTTGCTCATATGCGACTCTTTTGCTTTTAAATTACTTCAATCATTAACTACGGCCATAAGTATCTTCAAAACGCACAATATCATCTTCACCTAAATAGCTACCAGATTGCACCTCAATGATTTCTAATGGCGCTACACCGGGATTAGAAAGACGATGCACTTGACCTTGCGGAATATAGGTGCTTTGATTTTCAGTAAGCGTAATGACTTGGTCACCATTGGTGATTTCAGCAATGCCCTGAACCACAATCCAATGTTCTGCGCGATGATGATGCATTTGCAATGAGAGGCTAGCACCCGGCTTTACTTGTATCCGCTTCACTTTAAAACGCTCGCCTTCATCCACGCTGTCGTACCAACCCCAAGGACGGACGACCTTACGATGCAGGTTTTTTTCTTCGCGGTTTTGTTGCTCAAGCTGATAAACAATGTGTTTCACGTCTTGGCTATTATCTCGATCGGCCACCAAGACCGCGTCAGCAGTTTCCACAATGATAAGATTTTCAACGCCTACTGCGCTCACCAAACGACTGCTGGCATGCACTAATGAATTCTTAGAATTGCTAATCAAGGTATCGCCGCTAGTGACATTACCTGCTAAATCTTGTTTACCCACTTGCCATACCGCATCCCAAGCGCCTAAGTCACTCCAGCCAGCATCAAGCTCTACCATTTTGATGCCGTAGCGACTACCAGGGCATTTTTCAATCACAGCGTAGTCAATTGATTCGCTGGGAATGGCATTAAAGCTTTCTTTATCCGGACGCAAAAATAGCGCATCACCTGCATCATCTTGGGTTTTAGCTTGATAAGATTTTTCGGTGGCAGCCAAAATATCAGGACGAAATTCTTTTAGAGCGGCTAGCCATACACTGGCTTTCAGCACGAACATGCCGCCATTCCAAAAGTAGCCCCCTTCTTCTAAATATTGTTTAGCGGTTTGGACATCTGGCTTTTCAACAAAACGCTCTACCGTCAATTGGCCGCCTCTTTTAATGTAGCCATAACCAGTTTCAGGGGCGCTTGGGGTTATACCCAAGATAGCAATGGCGCCTTCTTTGGCTATTTCTACAGCCTCTTGCAAGGCCTTGGTAAATACGGCGCCCTCTTTGACGGTTTGATCTGCCGGCGTTACCACCAAGATCGGATCACCAAACTCTTGAGCATAAAGCGCTGCAAGGGTTAAGGCTGGAGCTGTGTTTCTGCCAGAAGGCTCTAACAATAGGCTTGCCTGAACATTCTTTAATTCACGCAACTGATCAAGTGCTAAAAAGCGGTGCTCTTCGTTCGTGACGATGACCGTCTTGCCCAGCTCAATTTGAGGGGTGGCAATTGTCTGGATACGCTCAATGGCCTGTTGAAAAAGGCTTTTTTGAGAGCCATCGCCTGATAGCACCAAAAACTGCTTTGGAAAGCCAGAGCGGGATAAAGGCCAAAGACGCGTTCCGGATCCGCCGCAAAGGATGACTGGTAAAACTGTGGTCATGGATTTAATAAATAGCCTTGCTTATTCTTTTTATCGTTAGCTA
>Ga0364887_10321_pt1 | contig 27804 bp, 22 predicted proteins | sample ExccelJu500001D4_4_FD_206924 | JGI IMG/M metagenome (GOLD analysis project Ga0364887, IMG submission 206924) | Enriched cells from Trout Bog Lake Hypolimnion, Wisconsin, USA - BchlTB.July23.5000.01.D4 | ecosystem: Environmental > Aquatic > Freshwater > Lake > Hypolimnion/Profundal zone | place...
CCCGTTGCGACATGCTGCCTTGCAGACTCGCAATGTTTCTGTTGATCGTCAAAGAAAATATCCGCTCCGAATGCTTTCAAGAATTTCCCCTTTTCCATTCCGCCAAGGAATAATGCTTCATCAATACGAATATTCCATGCGCGCAAGGTGCGGATAACTCTTTCGTGGGCGGGTGCGCCGCGTGCGGTGATGAGCGCGGTGCGAATCGGTGAGGTAACAATCGCCCCCTTCACCATCAACTCGCTGAAGCCGGCGCAGAGTGCAAATTGATGAATATCGACGGGAGAAAAATAAAAATCCGCCCGCTTCAACTAAGCGCTTAATGGCGGTTTCCCAAATACTGGCTGAACTGAAATAAACGGTGTTGGTTGAATCAGACAAGCTAGCAACCACTTCGAATGTCAAACGCTCTGGCGCAAGCAATGCCGCCAGTAGTACATTGGTATCGAGCAAATATAAGTGTGCTGCTATTTATTTTTTCAGCTCAAACATGCCGACAATTTCGGAGGCAGCCGAGCTGTCGAAGTTTTCTGGAAAAGTGAATTTCTTTTTACCTAACACCCGCTTGCGCGGTTGTGCGGAGCTCGCCAGCGCGACCAAACGTGCCACTGACTTGCCCGCACGTGCGATAACAATCTCCTCACCCGCTTCAGTTTGATCGACAAAACAATAAAATTGGGTTTTGGCTTCATGGATATTGACGGTTAACATGAGACGACACCTCGGCTTAATTAAGTGGACTAACGCTAGCCCAAATAAAACCGTTCAGCAAGTGGGCATGAATATATTACATATCCCAGCGAAAACCCATCGACATATATTGCCGAGTCGTTTTCGAAGTATCCAGATTGCTGGTTACACCCTTGGTAAGATCAAAGCCAAGTTCCGTTTCTAAAATCAGCGAACTAAGGGCCCGGTAACTGAATTTTGTTATCAGCGAAGAGGTCGCCTGACTTCCGCCAGTGCTATCAGTTTGCCAGTACTGGCGAACTGTTTCATCAAATATCCAAGCGTCACCTGAAAATAGACGGCTATTCAACATCAATGTTTTACCCACTACAAGATCGCTCTTGTTAAAACTCAAAGTACACATCGAAACATCCCGGCTGGCAAGTACACCATTTCCGATCAACCTCTCGCTAAATGTCCAGGCATTACCAGTCGGGGCGACTGCCGCCACATAACCTTCCAAGCCCGTTGTTCCATCTGAAAGTAGCGTACCGCTAGCATCTATACCTCCGGTATTAGAAACAACGACATCACTACCAAGTTGCCATTGGTTATTGTTAAAGTGATTGGTCATTCCCAATTGAGCCATATTCATATAGGTACTACGCAACTTAGCCAAGGCGATCAGGTCTTCGGTAGTCCAGCCATTTTGAACGAGCGTGTCAACAGATGCGGTCGTTCCGTTGACACTGCTCGAAATACTAAGCGATGTCGTTCTTCTGCGATCCAACAGCATATTGAAATCGGTTCCTGATTCACCATTTATAGTACCTTGAATAGTCGCCATGTTTAGCGCGCTGAATTGCGTGTCGTAATCGACCATAGCGATAGCTGTTTTACGCTGATCAAAATACCGGAGGGTACCGCCTACTGCTCTACGATCTATGAGACTTCCAATAGTCTGATTGATCATATAGAAAGAACCACCGATACTGCTTTGAGTGCCAAAATCAATACTGCTTCCATAAAATTTAGGAGCAGTTCCAATCGTGATGTCGGATATTTGTCCTGTCACAATATTGACCTTCCAACCCGGCGTAAAACCGTAACCGGCGGTAATGCCATCAAATCGTCCCAACACTCCGCCGCCCATTGCGGATTGACGTCCGATACGAGCCGAGTAGTTATCAAAGCGATTTTTTACATCGTAATAAGCTGCGCCAAGGCGATTCCGATCAAGGCCGGTCGGTAAAAGATTTTTGGCATAGAAGTCTTGCAGTACTAGGCGGTTATCAAATTCGTTATTGTAGGCACGGGCAGTTGCAGTTACATTGCTGATGAGCGACGACTGATCCTTTGCTGAAAAACTGGTGGGAACTTGAACTCCACCAGCAGTCGAGATTGTATCGGTCTGGGTCTTTCCGTAATAGTAATAGGATGAAAAACTACCATATTGCGTCACTTGAAAATCTGTACGCTGAACCTTGGCTGGCTGCGGTTTATTGGCAACGACATTTACATTCAATATCGCATTTAGTTTCGCAACGCGATCCTTAACCCAATTTGCCGCAGGCGCATCCGGATAAAGCTTCAAATAAGTTTCATATTCCAATTTTGCTTTGGCTAATTGACCCGTTTTCTCTCTGGCAATCCCAACCCACAACTGCGCATCTTGTGAATACTTGTTAATAGGTAGCTTTAAAATCTCGTTAAATACCGCAACGGCCCCAATCATCTGACCGGCAGCTAGTGAATCTCGCGCTTGCCCCATCAACACGCCCCCCTGACTATTGGCACGCTTGATCGTCTCGTCTAGCGAAAGCCCTTCGGCGGGTTGACTATTTGCCACAACGACCGGAACATTTTCAACCACTGGAAAAATAGGCAATCCATCTTTTAACGGGATTTGTGCTCCTGCCAACACAGGTGCGGGGACTACTCTATCCGGACGCACATGCAGTACTAAGCTTCGCCCATCCTTGCCCTGACTAACGCTGAATTCGGCTGGGCGATTGAATTGAATATCAACTTTGGGGCCCGTTGTTAAATCACGGGTAGATACCGTAAAGCCCACGATCAAATCGGAGGGAGGAGATCTGTGCGACTCGTAATTTTGCCACTGATCCGGGGCGACATTATCCAGAATATTAAAATATATTCCCAAATAAGGTGCTTTCTGTTGCGGAAAATTCCTTACGTATTGAATAGGGACATTGAATTTTATGATCGCATCCACTTCGCCATTGCTATCAGTCTTCAAATAGATGTCGTCCACAATATCAGCAGATGCATATTCCGATGCGGTTCCCGCAACAAGGGCGAATAGTAACAATAAGGCATTATGTAATCGCGTAAAAATTTTCATGGCCATCCTTGATTTCTAGTTACGCCAAGTTGACTTCATAAAAAATCAGCTTGGCGAATAATGTATGCGCTTAGACGCTAGTTCCAACTGGAGTACGCCTTACCCTTGCCCCCCAACGGCGCATGGCAGCTAGAATTCGAGCAGTCTTTAGAAGTGCTTGCTCCGTTATGGCTCACTTTTTGTGCCGAGCCCATATAGGTGACGCCGGAAAGATGGCAAGTCACGCAATAGATGGGAGAGCCACCGCCTTTGGCACCATTGTGATTCATGGTTTCCGTTACCCAAGACATCGAAGTGATCGTTGTGGCAACTGTGATCTTGTGGCAGGTGTTGCAATCCAAGCCACTCGTGATAGTGAGTGGAATGTGGGTCGACACGACGGGTTGAGCTCCCGAGGTACCTTGAGTCGAATACGAACCATTATGGCAAGCATCGCAACGCGTAGCCGATGTCAGCACGTGATTTATCGTACCGCCGGCAAAGGTAAGAACCGTCGTACCGTTATAAACCGCATGGCATCCATCACATGACATGGTTCCCGTTGGAATATGCCCGGTCGAAAGACCTTTTGCAGAGGTACCATTATGGCAAGAGGCACAAGTACCCGCCGCTATAGTGGAGTGATCGACCGTAGAGGCTCCCAAGAAAGTTGTGTAGTTGCTGGTATTGGTCTGCGTATGGCAAGCCTCACACGACAACGTGGTAACCATATGAGTTGAAGGCTTACCTACGGCAGTCGTCCCGTTATGGCAAGTCGGGCAGGAGCCCGCTGTTGGCGGATTCGGACTATGGGTATAAGTTGCCCCGAGGAAAGTTGTGTAACTGCTAGTGTTTGCCGAGGTATGACAGCTTCCGCAGTCAGCCGAGGTCGCCAGATGACCTGCGTTTTTCCCCGTAGCAGAGACTCCGTTATGACAAGTCGAGCACGCCGCAGTGATCGTCCCATGTGTATAGGTAGCCCCGAAGAATGTCGTATAGCTGCTAGTATTGGTTGAGGTATGGCAGGTATCGCATTGAGCTGAAGTGGCAATGTGGTAAGTTGGCTTTCCCTGCACATTGGCAAATTGTCCCGTATGGCAGCTTGAGCAAATACTGGTTGGTGAAGGGGTCGCATGCCCGTAATTGCCCCCCAGGAATGATGTATACCCACCAGTGTTTGCTGCAGTATGGCAAGAGTCACATTGCGTCCCATAGGTAGGAATGTGTGCTGATGGCTGAGACATAACTCCGGCTAATTGCCCCAAATGGCAAGTCGAGCATCTCCCCGCTACCGGTGGCGACGCCAGCGCATGATTATATAGCGCACCCAAAAATGTGATCGTACTGGAGTGACAAGTCTCGCATGCTGCAGTTGTTGGTACGTGAGCTGTTGGCTTCCCTACAACGCCCACATACTGACCGCCATGGCAGGATACGCAATTGGTCGTTAAGCCAGTATGATCCATCTTCCAACTTAGGAATGTATTGGTATTGGTATGGCATGACTCACAGGGCAACAAGGTTGGAAAATGATTAGTCGGCTTGCTTAACACCCCATATGACTGGCTGTTATGGCAGCTCGTGCAGCCGCTCGTAATGCCGGCATGATTAAAACTTCTGACTAGGAAACTGGAAGGGCTGCTATGACAGGTATCACACGCATTGGTTGTTTGAACATGATTGACTGGTTTAGGAGTAGCCCCAATACGACTCCCGATCGAGTGGCATCCTGCACAATCTTTGGGTGTATTTTTAAAGATACCATCCACATGGCATTGCTCACACATTAAAGTGGTATGGGCATCTCTTAGCAAAAAACCAGTCTTAGTATGGTCGAATGTTGCTGTGTTTAATACCGACTCGGCCTGAACTAGAGAAGAAAAACAGAGTGTTAGGAATACTCCCGTCACCATTGTCATTTTTAGCAATTTAGTTACCCATGCATTCATTCTTTGCCCCCGATCTCGTCCCGTTAAATAACGAGTAGTCAAATTTGTACGGGAATAGTCTATTGCAAAGAATTTGCTTAGGTAAAATCCACATGTCAGATATGGATTTTCATCATTAACGGCTTATTAGACCGACAAGTGGTATCTAATCAAGAATAAACGGAGGGCATAAATTATGATTTCCGTGATAGTCACTAAACAAGAAAAAGCTTCTCTATGATTCGGAAATTCCTTCATCCAAAACGAGTAGAGATAAGACCATCATCGTTGAATTAGAATCAAACCAGTTTTCAATGAACTCAAGATAAAGTAGCGCCCATGAATCGGGCGCGAGATGAAGTCAACCCAACATACAGGTATAACAGTTAATACAGAAAGCTTATTTATTGATCCACTTACTGCTTCCTACTTTAATCGTTTTCCATGACAACCCGTTATGGCAGTGTTCACACTGAATTCCATATTCGCCATTATGCCGATCATCTTTGTCGTGGCAAGTGATGCAATTGGCTGCTAGACTAATTTTCTTAGTTACCGGTGTTTTATGGCATTCAATGCACTTAATATCCTTATGTTTGCCCTGCAACGAAAAATTGGTTTTGTCATGATCAAAGTCCCAATCTTTCCAATCTCTGGTGTTATGGCAAGTCTCACAGGCGATACCCAGTGTGTGCTTATGCGCATCCTGTTTTTCGTGGCATGACCAGCAGTCCGACTTGGCATCCTTAAATTTGGGAGAGACATGGCATTTTTTACACTCTGTCACCAGATGCTTTCCGGTAAGCGGGTAGCGCGATAAGCGGTGGTCAAATACGGCCTTTTTCCATGACTGTTCATTATGGCAAGACTCGCATTTTTTACCTTCCTGTCCCTCATGTTTATCATCTTTCAGGTGGCATGAAATACAAATAGTCTTCAGCTTATCCTTGTATAAATCACCTTTGTGGCAGCTTATGCACTTGACGTCATGGTGCTTGCCCAGCAACGGATACTTGGTCTTTTTATCGTGATCAAACAAAATTTCTTTCCAGCCCCGATCCACATGGCAATCTTCGCACTTTGGCCCGAAGTTTCCTTTATGCTTGTCATCTTTTTGATGGCACGAATAACAATCGGTTTTAAGTTTGTCCTTGTACACATCGCCTTTGTGGCAACTTGAGCATTTAATACCGTGATGCTTCCCTAGCAACGGAAATTTGGTTTTCTTATCATGGTCAAACAATAGCTCTTTCCATTCGCGCTCGTTATGGCAACTTTCGCATTTGGGACCAAAGTTCCCTTTGTGCTTATCATCTTTCTGGTGACACGAGAGACAAGTGGTCTTTAGCTTATCCTTGTATAGATTGCCCGTGTGACAACTCACACATTTAGTTTCATGGTGCTTTCCCAACAGTGGATACTTCGTTGCTTTGTCATGGTCAAAGGTGATTTCCTTCCATTGCCGATCCGTATGACAATCTTCACACTTGGTGCCGAAATTTTCTTTGTGTTTGTCATCCTTCTTGTGGCAGGCATAGCATTGCTTCGGAGTATCTTTGTAGCTTTCAAGCAGATGGCAATCTTTGCACTTTACGTCTATGTGTTTACCCGTAAGCGGAAAGTGAGTTTTGCCGTGGTCAAAGTGAGTGGTCTTCCAGTCTTTTTCCTCATGACAACTCGCACAGTCGGTACCAAGTGAACCTTTATGCTTATCATCCCGCTCATGACACCCGTTGCACTTGGTCGGAGCCTGACGATATTTTTTCAACGGAGAATGGCAGTCTTTGCACAGAACCTTGCTATTTAAATGCCCGCCTTTTAATACGAAGCCGGTGATGGAGTGATCAAAATCCGTCGTAATCAATTTTGAAATATTGGCATCCCGCCCTTTATGCTCGGTGTGACACTCTTTACATTCCTTCTGTTCTTTCATCAATCCATGAAAACCATGCTTTTCAATCACATCCTTGGCGATCTCCTTGTGGCAGTCTTTGCATAACCCTGACTGCGCGGCTTTATCATAAGGCTTATGACAGCTAGCACAGTCGCTTTCATATTTCGCATGCCCCTGAATCACTTGGCCGGGAAGCAGCAAATCATTGGATGAGTCGGCCAGAACCTCCGTGGCAAAAACAAAGGAACAGGCTACCCATAAAGCGACTTTAACGAATGTTGTCATGAGCAAAATTAAGTCTATTAATATTTATGAACCGCAATCACGTGCCATATCCCACTGAATACCAGCATAAATACCAAGGGGACGTGGAAGATATGCCACAAGGAAAAAAGTCGTTCGTATGTTTTAAACTGTGCAATATCTTCAATTATCTGAATATATGACTGAATAAAAGTCTTATTCTGATCAAATAGCTGATCAAGAACTTTCATTTGCGCCTTATTCCAGTTTCTTGCTTTCGCATCTGCATACATAACCTTTTCCAAATCGGAGATCAAGGTTCTGGAAAACACCTTGGCGCGTATTCCCAATGTTATAAATTGCCATGGGTTAATTTTGTCTACTTTAGCCGGATCTATCGTGTGGTCACGGAACTCAAGCAATCGTTGCTGTATCGCAGGAGCAAAACTAAATATCGATTTAACATCTCCCGCCCCGTCCAAAAAGTCTTGCAACTGGTTGTATGAAGCCTGTCTACCATAAAGGCCATGGTGAATCTTAGTGTAGAAAAATCGACCGAATATTCCGCTCCCGGAAACCAACATCATGCACACTAAGGCAACTCCCGCATTGATAGACCCAATGCGAAATGTAGTGTGGAACATAATGAGTGCCGGCCCCAATATTCCAAATACCATGTGCCATTTGAACCAATTGGGCAGCAATCCCCAATTTTTTAGGAAACTCATGCGCTTGCGCAGCGGATAGATCAACAAAGTCACCATCATCAACCCGCCAACCAAGCCAATGTTGTACCCTATTTTGTCACCGGCCTTGTACAGATGATCTTTTGAAATAAAGAATCCGGCAATCATCAGCACGGTTATCACTATTAGAAACAGTGTCCAACCATAATCGGGAATATTGTTGCGGGTAGGCTTTTTGCGCCTCTCTTCCGATAACGGAAATTGTGTTTTTTCAGACATCAATATTCAATCCAATAGCCATAAGACGAGTTTATGCTACCCATAAATCCCCCTGCTGGCTATGCCGTTAATCGGTTTATTTGCCTCACAGACGAACGCTTCAAAATAAAACCTGAACGTGGCCAAAGCATCACTTAACGTTCCTCAATCATCCCAAAAGTCAATCAACGCAATAAATATGCAATGAAGGCACGAATAACAAAAATTAATAAATCCAATTAATAATCAATTTATTAAATAACCCCCCGCTGTTTTTATGTTTATCGGCAAGCAATACAATCGAAAAAATATTTTAAACGTATCGCATTTTTTTTATTGTTCGTAAATTTATACGGTACCAGCATTCCTTTTTTGCTACAAAATTGCATAGCCTTGTCAACGCAATAAGAGATGGGGCGTTATTGGCGCTGACACTAGTAGTGTCATAAACGTTTATCAACTACTAAAATGGAGTCTTACATGAAACTGTTGTCCACATTGATCGCTGCTGTATTCGCTGTTGTTTCTTTCTCTGCTGTTGCTGCTGATGCTGCTGCTCCTGCTGCTGCCGCTGCTCCTGCTGCTAAGGCTGCTGCTCCTGCTGCTGCCGCTGCTCCTGCTGCTGCCGCAAAGGAAGAAGCTAAGCCAGCAAAGAAAGCAAAGAAAGCAAAGAAAGCAAAGAAAGCAAAGAAGGCTGACGCAGCTGACGCAGCTCCAGCTAAGTAATATTGCTGTAGTTAAAAAAGCAGGGGCGACCCTGCTTTTTTTTCGCCCTATGATTAAGCAATCAGTCAACCAATTGGCGCATTATTCGTTTTAGCCTAGACACTCTTGGTGTCGTAAACGTTTACAAACCCACTATTACTACGGAGCCTTAATATGAAACTGTTGTCTACATTGATCGCCGCTGTGTTCGCTTTTGTTTCTTTCTCTGCTTTTGCTGCTGATGCAGCTCCTGCTGCAGAAAAGAAGGTAGAAAAGAAGGCTGAAGCAAAGAAAGACGAAAAGAAAGTAGAAAAGAAGGCTGAAAAGAAGGAAGAAGCTAAGAAGTAATCTTTTTGCATTCTAAAAAGGCAGGGGAATCCCCTGCCTTTTTTTATTTCGTTTAAAATCCCACTATGATTTGGAAACCACACGTTACTGTCGCCGCAGTCCTCGAACAAGAGGGAAAGTTTTTGCTGGTAGAAGAACATACCTCGCAAGGCTTGTTGTTCAATCAACCAGCCGGTCATCTAGAACCCAATGAATCGCTAATTGCCGGGGTCGCGCGCGAGGTATTGGAAGAATCGGCACGAGAATTTGTGCCAGAATATCTAATTGGCATCTATCGTTGGCACTCTGTAGCTGCGGAAACCACTTATCTGCGTTTTGCTTTTGGTGGTCGTGTTATTGCATATCACCCTGAACGCCCATTGGACACAGGAATCGTGCAGGCCATTTGGATGTCTCCGGATGAAATACGTGCCACCCAATCGCGCCATCGCAGCCCGCTGATACTGCGTTGTGTTGAAGACTATTTAGTCGGCAAACGCTATCCGCTGGAGATTCTTACGCATTATGACTAAATCCTGCGTAGTCGTCGGCATGTCCGGCGGAGTGGACTCTGCCGTCACGGCTTTGCTCTTAAAACAACAGGGATATGACGTCATCGGCTTGTTCATGAAGAACTGGGAAGATGATGACGATAGCGAATACTGCTCGTCCCGTCAGGACTTGATCGATGCCGTTTCCGTGGCAGATACCATTGGTATCCCCATTGAAGCAGTGAATTTTGCCAACGAATACAAAGATCGTGTATTCAGTTATTTTTTGCGTGAGTATGAAGCCGGGCGAACCCCCAACCCTGACATCCTATGCAACTCGGAAATCAAATTTAAAGCCTTTCTGGATCACGCTATTCGCTTGGGAGCGGATACCATCGCCACCGGCCATTACGCGCAGGTTCGCGAATTGGACGGTTTCCACCAATTGCTTAAAGCTCAGGATGCAAGTAAAGACCAAAGCTATTTTTTACACCGACTGGACCAACATCAGCTTTCCAAAGCCATGTTCCCCTTGGGGCAATTACTCAAATCGCAAGTGCGCGACATCGCCCGCGAACACGGCCTTTCCAACCATGCCAAAAAGGACAGTACAGGTATCTGCTTCATTGGTGAACGCCCGTTTCGGGAGTTCCTCAATCGCTACTTACCCACTAAACCCGGCAACATGGTGACGCCTGATGGAACAGTAGTAGGCCAGCATATGGGACTGTCTTTCTACACAATCGGACAACGCCAAGGACTGGGCATAGGCGGTTCACGCGAAACAACCGGAGAACCCTGGTTCGTTGCACGCAAAGACATGCAGCTCAATCACCTGATCGTCGTTCAGGGACACGACCACCCGTTATTGCTTAACTCTCAATTAGACACATTGGAAATGCACTGGATCAAAGGCGCCCCTCCAGATACGTCACGCGGCTATGCCGCAAAAACGCGTTATCGCCAACAAGATGCGCGTTGCCATATCGCACTATTGACCAATGACACTGCGCGTTTCACCTTCGATACACCGCAGTGGGCTGTAACACCGGGACAATCTGTCGTGGTATATGATGGGAACGTATGTCTGGGTGGAGCTATCATCAAATAACCAAGATACTCGCGAAAGAAATGTTATGACCGATAGCCTGAGTCCTGAAATCATCCGTTTGTTGTTGGTACTCGTTGCCACTATTACGGCACATTTCATCGTGCGACGTATTTTGCAACAAGCCGAAAAGATCACCTCGCGCAGCAACAATATTTGGGATGACTCATTGGTTAGAGCGGCGATCAAACCCGTTCCCGTATTAGTTTGGCTAACGGGAATCTCATTCGTACTCCACTTGATCCATCGCCAGACCGGGGAACAATTACTCGAATATATACCCCCTGCGCGGAACATTGGTGTCGTACTCTGCGTCGCATGGTTCTTACTCAAACTGATACGAGAACTTGCCGAAAAGATAATAGTTGCACGTACCCGTGCAGATGAAGAAATAGACCGCACTACGGTAGACGGATTAAGCAAGGTTTCGCGCATCATCGTCATTGTGGTCGCCGCGCTGACTATCATGCAGACATTGGGCTTTAGTATCTCGGGAGTATTGGCTTTTGGTGGGATGGGCGGAATAGCTGTCGGTTTCGCATCTAAGGATCTATTGGCAAATTTCTTTGGCGGTCTGATGATCCATCTGGATCGTCCATTCAATGTGGGCGAAACCATACGTTCGCCGGATAAGCAAATCGAAGGCAAGGTTGAGCATATCGGCTGGCGCCAGACACGCATCCGGGCCACAAATATGGCACTGGTCTATGTGCCCAATGCCCTATTCACATCCATCGTGATCGAAAACCCATCACGTATGTCGCATCGGCGTATCCGCGAAACCATTGGACTACGTTACAACGACTTGGAAAAGATTAATTTCATCGTCGATGAAATTCGCTCCCTGCTAAAAAACCATTCGGACATCGATCAGGCAACGGATGGCGAGCAAGCCATCGTTGTCGCCTTCAATGAATTCGCTGACTCTTCTGTCAATCTCATGGTTCAAGCGCTCTGCAAAACGACTAATCTGGCGCAGTTTCATGCAGTTAAACAGGAGATCCTACTGGCAGTTTCGGCCATCATCGCCAAGCATGGCGCTGAAATGGCTTTCCCAACCCGCACACTTCTTCTACATCAAGCAGCAGCCTGACTCTGCGAAATTTTCCGCTTTAACGTAAAATGCGCAACTGAAACTTTTCCAGCCGACACAACATTATTATGACGCTCTCAACTCTCACAGCACTTTCCCCATTGGATGGACGTTACCATGGCAAGGTCGAACCTTTGCGCGGCTACTTTAGTGAATATGGTCTTATTCGTTTTCGAGTGTTAGTAGAAGTCGAGTGGCTCAAAGCCCTCAGTGCCGAAACCGGCACCAAAGAGCTTCCACCATTCTCTACTGCAACCATCGCACAACTCGACCAGCTTGCCGCACAATTCAGTGTGGCGGATGCTGAACAAATCAAAACCATCGAGCGCCGCACCAATCATGATGTCAAAGCAATCGAATATTGGTTGCGCGATAAACTGTCAGATAATCCGGAAACAGCCAATGCGCTGGAATTCATTCATTTCGCCTGCACCTCGGAAGACATCAATAATCTAAGCCATGCGCTGATGCTCAAGTTCTCGAGCAAAGAAGTCATGCTGCCCTCACTTCAGGCTATCATCGACAAGCTTCATGCTATTGCACATCAACACGCCGAGCTCCCCATGCTCTGCCGCACCCATGGACAGACAGCCACCCCGAGCACACTGGGGAAAGAAATAGCCAACGTGGTTTACCGCCTGCGTCGCGCATACTCGCGTATCGCCGCAGTCGAAATTCTTGGCAAAATCAACGGTGCGGTTGGCAACTATAACGCGCATCTATCAGCCTATCCCGACATAGATTGGGAAGGCTTTGCCAAACGTTTTGTCGAAGCTCGCGGCCTGACGTTCAACCCTTACACGATCCAAATCGAGCCACATGATTACATGGCCGAACTATACGATGCATTTGCAGCTGCCAATACCATCCTCATCGACCTGAACCGCGATATCTGGGGCTATATTTCGCTTGGCTATTTCAAACAAAAAGTAGTCGCCGGAGAAGTTGGCTCCTCCACCATGCCGCACAAAGTAAATCCGATCGACTTTGAAAATGCCGAAGGCAATCTGGGCTTGGCCAATGCGCTGTTGAAACATCTTTCGGAAAAACTGCCCATCTCGCGCTGGCAACGAGATCTCACCGACTCCACTGTATTGCGCAATATGGGCGTGGCGTTCGGCTACACCTTGCTGGCCTATGAGTCCTGCCTAAAGGGATTGAATAAGCTGGAAGCCAACCCGCAGCGCTTGAGCGAAGATTTGAATAACAACTGGGAAGTATTGGCGGAACCGATCCAGACGGTCATGCGCCGTTACAACATCGAAAACGCCTATGACAAACTGAAAGAACTTACCCGCGGCAAGGATGGCATCAACCGCACCTCATTGCACGCCTTCATTGATGCACTGGATATTCCCCAAGTAGAAAAACAACGCCTATTCCAACTTTCGCCGGACTCCTATATTGGCAAAGCGGCCGAACTGGCAAAGCGGATTTAATACTCAGCATAAAAAACAAGCCAGCCCCGCGGGGCTGGCTTATTTTTTGCGACGCTCACTATCTGTCGATTGACTATTTTGCCAATTCAGATAATGCCTGATCCGCATCTTTACGTAACGGGCTATCCGGATGAGCTTTGATGAATTCCGAAAAAGCCGCTTGAGCCTGACTAGTTTCACCGGCGGCGCCAAGATCCATCGCCTTTTTGAATTCGGCCATTTCATCCGCATCCACTACTTCATGCGTTACTTCACCTTTCCAATAAATATCATTCGCATCCGCCAGTGCGCCTCGCACGCCCCCGACCGCATTGGTAGCACCGATCTTTTTCTGCGGGGTAAAGGTTTCTATTTTCTTGCGTAACTTTTCCCACAGACTGACTGGTTTAGCATTATTCTCGGCAGCAAAAACTTCCAGAGACGCGAAGGCACACGCCAGTATAAAAATCAAGGCAAATATTTTTTTCATGACAACCTCCATTACATTAAATGAGCAAAGCCAGCATCCTACAAGGTATTCGATAATTCCAATGCCAGTGCCTTAAATTTTTTCTTGATAGTCGGATCCAAACTCTGCGCTTTATCAAAAGCTTCCTTTGCCTCTTTGGTTTGATTCAGCGCTTTGTGTGTTTTAACCAGATTGATCAATATATAAGGATCATCCGGGCTCGCCTTCGCCGCTTCGCGATAGGATTTTTGAGCTTCCGCATATTTATCGTCGATCAGAAACAAGTTACCACGATTATTCAGTGCCGCAGCATTATCAGGCTGCAAGCTGATTACCTTGTCAAAATATTTCATTGCTTCTTGCCGATCACCCAGCTTGGCCAAAATGATACCAATCTGTAAATGCGAGTCCACATCATCCGGATGTTTCTCGATATATTGATGATAGTGCCGCGTTTTAATATCCGCACTGATCTTGAGCATTGACGAAAATTCTTTGGGGAATTTTTTATCGATACTATCTTTGCCTACATCAGCCTTCCATTTTGATTCCGGCAAACTCGCTGGTTTATACGTTTGCCATGCCTGTGAAACATCGAGTATCTCCAGCCCTTTATCTTTCCACTTGTAATAGTTTGCGGCCCCTGTCTCCCAGGCTTTAACAAAGGAGCCCCCCACCAGCGTGGTTTCTACCGGTATCCATAAGGTGTCTTCATAGATGACATACATATCATCCATGTTATATCCATCCGAATCCGCTTTAACGCCCGTTGAGAACATCATGAGCAGATGATCCGGCACTTCTAACACTCGTGTAGCGATGCCTAAACTCTCCAGCGCAGCCACATAAACACCGACCAGATCGACACAATCCCCCGACTTGCGCTCTAGTGTTTCTCTGGGAAATTGAACATAATCCACCATATTCGTCTTGCCGGACTTTACCTGATAGGGGTCATTCGGATTTGGAACATAGGTCATCCCATATACGCTCAAGGCATTGAACAGGATAGATGCAAGCTGAGCCTCATCCTTGGTATCAGGATACTGAGTAACGATCGAGCGTACATAAGACATCAATGGCGGATCTTTGGGCGTGATGAACGAAGCATAGCGTGCGGGTTCACTCCACAATAATTTGTGTTTTTCATACACGCTGACAGTCGTATTTTTGCTATACGATTCGCGTTTTCCGCTATCAAAATAACTTGCCTCCAACATGGTTTGCACCGAGGTATCTTCGGTCACGTTGAGAATATTATTGTTAAATACCGCTTTGAGTTTGACCTCCACACTTTTCCCGGAGGGTAGTTTTTCGATTTTGCTCTCCGTGGCATAGTCCATAAAATCCTTCAACATGAAAGATAACGTGACACTTTCCATTTCTTTATCGGTGTTATTGGTAAGCTTAACGGTGCCCACTCCATCCTTCTCGTAAAGCTTATAGCTGTTTGAAAAAATCGGCTGCAAACTTACCACCTCAATTTCCAATGGTGCTTTACTGAACGACTGTGTGGATGTTTTCACCTCGAACTTTTCCGCCTCTGTACCATCTGTACTATGCGCCGCGATGTAATAGGTATACTTTGTATTCGGTGTAAGTCCATCCTTGGTAAATTCCGGCGTGATAGCCTCTCCTACCTTGGTAAAGGTATTTCCCTCTTTTTGGTAGACGATGTACGAATTAACGAACTCCGATTCGATCGGCTTCCATGTCATCTTGATCTGCCAGGAAGAAGGCTCAACATCGACGGCAGTCAGCGCAGGGGGGGTATAACGCTTTGAAGTACCACTGACCAAGACACTTGTTGCCCCCTCATATCCCGAACGGGTCTCCGCCGCGACCCGATAAAAATAGTTTCCATCCGCCTCAAGTCCCCGGTCAATAAAATGGTTATCGTTACTCGGACCAACACGCACAAAACCAGTATGCTCATCTTTTGAACGATAGACCCGATATTGTTTAACATACGGCAATGGCAAGGCATCCCAAGTTAACTCAATACTGTGCAGACCTCCCTTTGCCAGCAAATGCTGGGGGGCACTTGGTTTGTACTGCGTCACAAAAGTCTGTATCCACTTATTTGATCGCTCGGCAATAAAAAACGACATATCATCTTTGGCCGCAATGGCAACCGGTTCACTCAACTCACCCGGATGCCCTCCTTTTGCACCAAAAGACCGAACATAATCTCCCTTATGGGAATAGACCTTTACCCTATTTCCATCAAGCACATAGATTTCCTCCAGAGTGGACATCATTGCTATCGGCTTGGACAAAAAACCGGGGGTGCCTTCCTTGGATTTCCCCACATTCCCTATCAGCGCTCCTTGTGCGGAATATATCGAAATCACTTTATTGGCATTTTCCAACACATAAAGCGTCTCTTGCGCATCGACAACTATATTCACGGGATCACCCAACTTGCGCACTGCATTCAGAAACTTCCCAGTGCCATCAAATATTTGAACAGAACTTGCCCCTTTGTCAGAAACATAAATCTTACCAGAGGAGGAAATCACCAAATCTGTTGGCACATCGAACTGACCGTCGCCACGCCCCTCACTACCGAAACTGGAAATAATTTTTCCAGTGGCATCCAGTTTAATCACCTTGTATTTTTTCTTATCGAGAACCCACAAATTGCTATCGGCATCCACCGCAACCGCAACCGGAGTGACATCAGGTAATTTGATCGTCTTTTCCAGTTTGCCGTTGCGAATCACGACGATCGCCTCTTGATCGGCATCAATCCCGTATATCGTATCCTTACCATTCCACACAAGTTTCTTGACGACGAAGGGAATGCTACCGTCGCTTTGCTCAAAGACCTGCGTTACCGATTTAGGCACCACCTCGATCGGCATACCTGAATCTGCGACAAAAAAATCCACTACCGATTTTTCTGAGTCCTCCAAAACGACTTGCCGGTCTTTGGCCACAGCCAATGCGGACAAGTTTTTAAGTTGACCTTGCCCGTCTCCCTTGGCGCCAAAGCGATACATAGGCTTGTCATTGAAGTCGTATTTCTGAATCGTACTATCAACTTTTTTGGCTACATAGACCCCGTCTTGAGCGATGGCAAAGCCGATCAATTCTCCATCCCATGGAAGTGCACGCAAGTACTCACCATCTGCACTATAGACCTTGACTACTGCATCTTCTGAATCCAAAACATACAAACGCCCGGCACCATCGACCTTCAGATCAACAGGGGTGCGCAATTTAAATGCCTCGCCCTGACCTTTTGCCACCTTAACAGAAACGCCGAGTCTAAGGTCAAGAGGACTTAAAAAAACGCCATTACTACCAAACGTCAAGATTCTCTTTGATCCGCCGTCCAGCACATACACGATACCTTCATGGAAAGCGACCCCGCGAGGTTTATCCAGTTCTTGCTCACCTATACCGGAAGAGAACGTCGCACCTCTCTTTGAGCCGAAGCTGCCCAAGTATTTTCCCTCGGCTGAGAACATGACGATCTGATTAAGTTCACTGTCTGCCACATAGATAACGCCCCCGCCAAAAGCGACTGCTTCTGCCTTTTCTAACACGGCATCGCCATCTACTTTTGCTTGCAAGGAACGAAGCAGTTTTCCGTCAAGGTCGGTCACCGCAACAGCGCCGTCTGCCATCGCAAAAAATAAACTGTCGCCGTTACTGTCCAGCAACCTTTTCGCCCCCTTCAAGATGGGCACTGATTTTACGAACTCCGCCTTCCCGAGCTCCGCCGAAGGTGCGACTTCTGCCGCATAGCCCCAAGAATGGACAAATGAGCCCAACATGAAAAAACAAATCGTAAGAATACGCATCATGGATACCTTAATTAAAACTTATATTAACTACGCATCATTCCTGCATGCCAAGCGCAAATTGTACTAATTATAAACCACTTATTTTTCATCCCGGTTAAACACCCCGTCCCATTCATCCGGTGGCGGATTACCGGCAAAATACTCGCAACGCTCGATATATATTTTGCAGGGTTCGTCGTCGGGAACTTGCCTGCTTATATCCACAAAATGTTGTTGAGCTTCACGCCACTTCCTATCCCGATAAAGCGCCAAAGCCACATTAAACTGATCGACCCGAATCTCATCCATTCCGGCAGAAAAACCTGCCGGCTCATATATTCTAACGGGCAACTGTTTGCCAACCACACGTATTCTATCCAATTCGCGGTAACGATAGATTGAAGATGTCAGCTCGTAAGTGGACTCCCCCACCAAAAAGCTTACACCATAGTATTTGGCGGAACTTTCCAAGCGCGCTGCTTGGTTCACCGTATCACCGATCACGGTATAGTCCATCTTCTTTCCTTCAAAGCCAATATTTCCGGCAACCACTTCACCAGACTGAAGCCCCCCGCGAATATAGAAAGGCTCCACCCCCTCGTTTTTCCATTTGACTCGCAAATCATCCATTTTTTTCCGCATAGCGTGAATACACGCCACGGCCAGCTCGGCGTGATCAGGCTGGGTAAGCGGTGCGCCCCAGTAGATCATCACTCCGTCGCCGATAAATTTATCTACCGTACCGTCGAATTGCTCCACCAATTTCACCATCTCGCCCAAATACTCGTTCAGCCTAGTGACTACCTCCTGCGGTGTATGCTTCTCACTATATGAAGTAAATCCTTTGATATCGGTGAATAATACCGTTACTTCTTTATTGTCCCCGCCCAGCTTGGCCGCATCCGGATCCTTTTCCAAACGGGCCACCAGCTTGGCCGATAGGTAACTTGAAAACATCGCTCGCATCTGTCTGGCGCTACGTTCCAGCACCAGAAAGCGAAAACTCGATCCCACCAGTAATGCCGTAAATGCCGCTATAGGTGGATAGATCATACTGACCCAATGCCCATGCAAGAAAAACTCGTAGCAGACCCACACATATCCGGCGGAAAGTACTAACGTCACCGGTAATGCACTATACAAACGTAACCGGGTAGTCAGCCAATAGGCGATACTGCCCAACAACAGGATGAAAGAAATATCGATTAGCGCTTCCAATCCCGTCTGACGAACGAAGCGATTGCTGATAATGTTATCGGCAATAGTCGCATGTACCTCAACCCCCGGCGAATTGCCATCAAAAGGCGTGACGCGCATATCGTAGACACCCAATGCGGTTGCCCCGACGAAAAACACCTTACCTTTCAGTAACTCCGGCGCAACTCGCCCGTTCACCACATCGGAAAAAGAAAAATGCGGAAAAACCCCGGAAGGGCCAAGAAAATTGATCCAAAGGGCGTAAACCCCCTTTGCAGGATAGTCCGCTCTCACCGGAATATGACGCTGTCCCAACGTGACGTCGAACGCACCCGGCACAAATTCTTTTTCCCCCAAGGCCACCATCGCCCCCTTCAATCCCAACGAGGGGGTGAATTTATCTCCATCCCCGATCAGCAACATGCTGCGTCGATTCACACCATCTGGCTCGGGCAGAAAATTGACATGCCCGATCCCGCTAGCCGAGCTCTCGATTTCCGGGATCGAACTAATGCGTCCGGTGATATTGAACTCTTTATCAAAATCGAATGATGCCCCCAATACCACATTCCCAGCCCGCTTAACCGCATCGGCAAATATCTTGTCCGCCTTGGCATTCTCGTGCTCAGGGAAAAAGATATCAAACAACACCGCCTTTGCTCCGGCTGCAGAGAGTTTATCTATCAAGCGTGCATATTCGGTGCGAGTCCACGGAAAACGGCCCAACTCGGCGATACTCTTATCGTCTATCGCAATGATCGCAATATCGGAATTTGGCGCAAGCTCACCGCGCATGTTGGTGAAACGCAGATCGTAGGTTTTAGCCTCAAACGCTTCAAGGAAAGGATTTTGTGTGTAGTACAGTAGCGTTACAAAAAAGATCGATACAAAAGCCAGCAAGATAGAGACAAGTTTCATCCCTTGCCCCGGAGATTTTTTTTTCACAGCAGAAAGGCTCATAAAACGCTCACTGAACTAGTTTTCCAGCGCATATTCTACCTCCCTGTCATTAATCCAAGGCGAATTTCCGAGGCAAATTTATCGTTAGTTTGTCTGCACCGGAATCTGATCGCGTTGCGCGATGATATTGTTCTCCCCGTCCACGTACACCAGAGAGGGGTGAAATCCGTTTAGCTCGGCTTCGGAGTAGCTGGAATAGGCGGCGATGATCAACACGTCTCCGGGCTTGGCCCGATGCGCGGCAGCTCCATTCACTGAAATAGTACGGGAACCACGTTTCGCACGAATGGCGTAAGTAGTGAAACGCTCACCATTGGTGACATTATAAATATCGATCTGCTGATATTCCCTGATTCCGGAAGCATCCAACAAATCATCGTCGATGGCGCATGAGCCTTCGTAATGCAACTCCGATTGCGTCACACGCACGCGGTGCAATTTCGCTTGTAGCATGGTTCGTTGCATATCTGACCTCCTGCAATACTAACCCTTTAATATCGGGCTTCAATAATGTGGGCGCGCATTATAAGTTGCCTACCCGGAAAGACAAGTCACTACTCGATATTAATCTCGATATTAATCTCCAGATTATCGATCAAGCGCGTCGCTCCCAGCCGCGCAGCAGCCAGAACGATCAATTCGCAATCCTCGTCCTTGGGGTGTTTTAACGTTTCCCGCGTGCGTACAGTCACATATTCCGCCTGCCAGCCGCGCTTGGCAAGTGCGGCACTCGCAACAGCCTCCACTTTCGCGCAGTCCCTTTCCCCATCAAGGATGTCCTGACGCAGCTTATTCAATACCTGTTGCAGAAAGACCGCCTCAACACGTTCTGCCGCAGTCAAATATTGATTGCGTGAACTCAATGCAAGCCCATCTGCCGCCCGCACCGTTTCGCCGCCAATGATTTGAACCGGCAGATTCATCTGGGCGACCATCTGGCGAATGATATGCAGTTGCTGATAATCCTTCTTGCCAAACAACGCCACCTGCGGTTGCACGATGTTTAGCAGTTTTAACACCACCGTTGCCATACCGCGAAAATGCCCCGGACGCGACGCCCCGCACAATTCATTGGCAATCGGCGGAGGTTCAACGAACACCGTTTGTTGCAGCGGATACATCTCGCTCACCGATGGTGCAAACACCACATCGGCCAGCCCTTCCAGTTTGGCGCAATCCTCAACCAGTGTGCGCGGATATTGATTAAAATCTTCAGTAGGGCCGAACTGCAAAGGATTGACAAAAATACTTACGACGACACAGTCAGCGTGAGTCCGCGCTTGACGCACTAATTCGAGATGCCCCTCGTGCAGATTACCCATAGTCGGCACGAAAGCGATCTTGGCAGCTTTGCCTAACCGTTCGCGCAATTCCATGATATTGGAGATCTGTTGCATCAGAAGCTATGCTCCTTTGCCGGGAAATCGTTGGACTTCACTTCCCGCACATAGTTCCTTATCGCCTCGCCGATAGAAGCGGCACCCTGCATATAATTCTTCACAAAGCGTGCTTTTTTACCCTGATAGATATCGAGCATGTCGTGCAACACCAACACCTGACCGGAACAATCGACACCGGCACCAATACCAATAGTGGGCACTTGCAGTTTCGCCGTTACCCCGGCAGCCAAGGCCGCAGGCACTGCTTCCAACAACACCATTCCCGCACCCGCCCGGGCAACCGCTTCAGCCTCACGCAACAATCGTTGCGCATCATGTTCGCTGCGGCCCTGCACCCGATAGCCGCCCATTTGATGCACTGATTGAGGCGTCAAACCGATGTGCGCACAAACAGGAATGCCGCGACTGGCCAGAAAGGAGATCGTCTCCGCCATCGCTTCGCCGCCTTCGATTTTAACCATGAGCGCCCCCGCCACCATCAATTTGGAGGCATGCACAAAAGTTTCGCGCGGACTCACTTGAGAAGTACCGAACGGCATGTCCGCGATGATGAAAGCCTGAGTCGATCCGCTCGCCACACAAGCCGTGTGGTAAGCCATCGCATCGAGCGTCACCGCAAGGGTCGATTCACGCCCTTGCAACACCATACCGAGCGAATCCCCCACCAGCAACACATCCACGCCGCTTTTTTCCAATAGCGTAGCAAAACTGGAATCGTAACAAGTCAACATGGCGATCTTTTCATTCTTGTCGCGCATGCCCTGCAATGTAGAAAGTGTCTTGCGCATCATCATGCTCCCAGACTAAAAAATTCACGCGACCCGCGCATATTTTGAATACGCTCCATCAGCAAGCCGAAGTCATCGTCATTATCGACGAAATTCAAATTGTCGCTATTCACAACTAATAATGGGGCAGCATCATAGTGATGAAAAAATTCGCCATAACTTTTCGCCAGTTTAACCAGATAATCGTCACTGATACTACGTTCATAACGAAAACCACGGCGCTGCACCCGCTCGATCAATGTGTCGGTCGACGCCTGCAGATAGATGACCAGATCGGGGGTCGGTGCCTGCGGTGCCAAGCTTTGGTAGATAGCCTGATATAACTTGAATTCATCCTCGCTCAGATTGAGCCGCGCAAACAAAGTATCTTTGTCGAACAGATAATCTGAGATCGTGCGATGACTAAACAAATCCATCTGCGTCAAGTCACGCACTTCGTTGATACGCTGAAACAGGAAAAATAATTGCGTCGGCAAAGCATACCGGGCTGCGTCCTGATAAAAGCGTTCCAGAAACGGATTATCCTGCGGTTTTTCCAACAGCACTTTCGCCCCGACATGATCTGCCAGGCGTTGCGTCAAACTGGTCTTACCCACACCGATAGGGCCTTCCACCACGATGTAGCGATATTTTTCTAACAGCATTATCCTAATCCTTCAAATCGCATGTAGGAGCGTATGGCTTGCGCGCCTACGCCAGCCGTTCCACTTGCTGTGCATCACATTGCCGTGCCCTTTCAACAGCTTTGCCGATCCCCGGAATAACACAATCCGGCGCAATTTCCAGCAGCGGCTGCAACACAAAAGCCCGTAAATGCATCTGTGGATGCGGAATGGTCAAGCCATGTTCGTGATGTTGTAAATCGTCATACATCAACACATCCAGATCCAGCGTGCGCGGCGCATTGACAAACTCACGCGTGCGGCCACACCTGTGCTCCAAAGCCAGTAAAGTATCGAGCAAATCGCGCGGGGACAACGTCGTTTTCAGCTGCACTACCGCATTAATGAAATCGGGCTGATCAACATACCCCACCGGTGCACTGCGATACAAAGACGAACGCTGCACCAGTCGTACCTGCGGCAACGTAGCCATTTCCCGCATCGCCTGCAACACCTGCGCATGCGGGTCAGCCAGATTGCTGCCCAAACCGACAAAAGCTGTATGTTCTATCACTCGCCTGCGCTCAATCTATGGGTAACTCTGCCTGAACCGACGATGTATCAGGTTTTTTGTTACGCCGACGCCGCTTCTTCGGCGCAGTGTCAGGTAATAACATCTCGGCACGCCGCTCCTCGGAGGCAGTCTGAAACTCAGTCCACCATTCACCCAACTCCGGATCTATCTCGCCACTTTCGCAACGTAACAACAAGAAGTCGTAAGCCCCGCGAAAGCGCGGGAGCGCCAGCAAACGTAATGGACGCTGCCCGCCGCGTTGTTCAAATCGGGGCTGCAATGACCACAGCTCTTTCATTACCGTATCATAACGTCGAGGAATAGCCAGTTGAGCGCGCTGTCTTTCCAGCACTTCATCCATTGCAGCACTCAAGGCAGCGATGGCACGCTCACCCGCGGCTTCACGCACCTTCCAAACGGCGAGTACTTCATGCCACAACAAAGCGGCGAACAAAAATGCAGGAGAGGTCGGCTTTTCGTCACGTATGCGTTGATCGGTGTTCTGCAGCGACAGCATAACGAAGCGCTCGCCCAGCGGCTGCTCCAAGATCACATCCAGCATGGGCAACATGCCGTGATGCAGATCCATGGCACGTAATTTTTTAATGCATTCCAATGCGTGCCCGGACAACAATAACTTAAGCATCTCATCGAACATGCGCGCTTCCGGCACGTTTGCCAGCAAGTCTTTCATCTGGGCAATAGGTGCGGCAGTGGCCGCATCCAGTTTCATGCCCAGCTTGGCCGATAAACGCACCGCCCGTAGCATCCGCACCGGATCTTCGCGGTAACGCACTTCCGGATCACCGATGATGCGCAAAGTATTGGCGCGAATATCGGCGTAGCCTTCGTGATAATCGAAAATCTCTTGTGTGGATGGATCGTAGAATAAGGCGTTAGCCGTAAAGTCTCGCCGCGCCGCATCCTGCTCCTGATCGCCGAACTCGTTGTCGCGCAACAACCGCCCATGTTCATCGGTCTGCGCATCTTCCGCCTCGATCATGCGGCGAAAAGTGGAAACCTCCACCGTCTCATCGCCAAACATCACATGCACCAAACGAAAACGCCGCCCGATGATACGTGAGCGCCGAAACACACGCCGAACTTCCTCGGGCGTGGCATCTGTCGCCACGTCAAAATCTTTGGGAGGACGATCAAGCAACAGATCCCGCACCGCACCGCCAACCACAAAAGCCTTGAAGCCCTCCGCCTGCAAACCGTCGGTTACCCGCCTTGCACCATAGCTGATGCCATCGCGGCTTACCTTATGCACTGAGAACGGAATAACGGAGGCAGAGTCAGGTGCCTTTACTTTGGCAGACTTCCCGAATACCCGCTTAAACAGTTTTTTTATCATCACATCCGACTAATTGATTGCGGCAACGCCACCGCAAATTCCATGGGGACGGATTATACACCCATGGAAACGATTGACCTTTTTGTCAACGATAGGCCATTTATCCGAAACTGATAAAAGAATCATAAAGTTTGCGTACTCTTCCGCCCTGCGTTCTCTGATCGACTCAATGACAAGCAGACTAGTCCTAGCAAACTCTGAAAAAAACAAGATTGTCTGATGGTATATTGCTCTCCATTCTGGGATTATCCCCCTCCTACTAATAATAGAAGTGGTGGCTAGATGAAGCAGGAACAAGTAAGTCGCATATTAATAGCCGATGACCACATCGTCATTCGCATCGGCCTGAAAAACCTTTTTGCACTGAAGAACGACATCACCGTTGCAGGTGAAGCCAACAATGGTGCGGAAGTGCTACAAATTCTCCAACAAGAGAACCATTTTGACCTGATATTACTCGATCTTAATTTGCCCGATATTGACGGTTTCGACCTGATCGCCCGTATTCACTCCCAAAATAGATCACTCCCTATCCTTATTTTTAGCATGCATAACGAATCGCTCGTGGTCAAACGTGCTTTTCAAGTCGGGGCTTCCGGTTTTATCACCAAGGGTTGCACACAGGAAACCTTACTGACCGCTATTCGCAAGGTAGCCTCTGGAGGGCGCTTTGTCGAGCCCGCGTTGGCCGAGCAAATGATTTTTAACGAGTCGGATACCTCCAAAGAATTACCCCATGACAAGCTTTCCGAACGTGAACTACATATACTAAAGTTATTTGCTTGCGGAAAAACCGGCAATGAGATCGCTCAACACCTTTCCATTAGCAAAAAGACCGTCAGTACACACAAAGTCCGCTTGATGCAAAAATGAACTTTCAAAGTATCGCTGAACTGGTACTTTATGCCGCAAACTACGCCTTGATCGATTAGCCCGAACAAAGTTAAATTCATACCAATACAACCACCATTGTTCCATTACTGGAACGACCTATCCCACTTACATGCTTTATCTAATTGGGCGAAAATTCTAATATACAATCGCTTTCTGCTCAGAAACAGGAACTTGAATTTAAATTAAGAAAGTCAGGACAGCGCTGTTCTGCTGTGTATTAGAGGTTTTCTTTATCGAAGCCGGAATCATTCAGAGGAATCAAACATGTCCGAAAACAAAGCTCACATCGCTCAAAAAGCCCCCTATGCCGTAGAAGTTGAAGCCGGCAAAAGCTACTGGTATTGCACCTGCGGCAAAACAGGTGGTCAACCTTTTTGCGACGGCAGCCACAAAGGCAGCTCGTTCGTACCTAAAGAATATAAAGCTGAAAAATCAGGAACTGCTTATTTCTGTGGATGCCGCCATAGCAGCAACGGCGTCACCTGTGACGGAAACCACCAAAAGCTGTAATCACAGCATTCAGCTTAAATTGCTGAATAACAGAAAGCCCTCACCTAACTCAGGCGAGGGCTTTTTTTTCGCAGGAACAAAATTAAGCGCTGCCACCAAGGCCAAGAAATAAACCGCAATTCCCTTTCCCTCTATTTAACTCCCGTAGGGTGTGCTTTGCCCACCATGGCGCATGGGATACCCCCTAGTGGGCGTAGAAGCGCAACTCATCACGGAAGGCATCCTGAACTTAGAGGCATTTCACACCCTCTAATCGCGCGCCAGATTGAGGTTCAGCTTAAAATTTTACAAACTCAGTCTCATCATGCGCCGCATGTGCAAAAACATGTTTCGTTGTGGGCTTGAGAGGCTTTTTCGCTGGCTTGTTAACATCCGCATGGGAAACAAAGAGCTTCGCTACAGAAATACCGCTTCCGCCAACATTAAAAAATCCGACCAGCTCTTGCAACTGTTCCGCGCTGGCGCTCATTTCTTCTGCCGTGGCTGCCAGCTCTTCGCTGGACGACGCGTTCTGTTGAGTAATGGAGTTGAGCTGATTCATTGCAGTATTGATCTGCGCGGCACCGGAAGATTGCTCTTCCGAAGCGGCAGTAATCTCCTGTACGAGGTCGGAGGTCTTGTTAATGGCAGGAACAATTTCGTCCAACAATTTTCCGGCCTCTTCGGCTTTGCTCACACTACCACTGGCGAGTTCACCGATTTCCTGTGCGGCAATTTGGGAGCGCTCGGCCAGCTTGCGTACTTCGGCCGCAACGACTGCAAAACCTTTACCGTGGTCACCGGCTCGCGCTGCTTCAATCGCTGCATTTAGTGCCAGCAGGTTGGTCTGATAAGCGATGTCGTCGATGATGCCGATCTTGCCTGCGATCTGTTTCATCGCGGCGACCGTTTCTTTTACCGCCACACCACCTTCGGTTGCCTGCTTGGCTGCTTGTGCCGCCATGCCATCGGTGACCTTGGCATTTTCGGAATTTTGATTAATCGACGCCCCCATTTGCTCTACAGATGCACTGGTCTCTTCTACCGATGCCGCTTGTTCGTTGGTCGCTTGCGACATACTTTGGGCTGTCGCGCTGACCTCTTCGGAAGCCGACGAAAGATTAGTCGCGGAAGCGCGAATTTCGCCGACAATTTGCGAGAGCTTGCCTACCATTGCCTGCATCGCAGATAACAATCGGCCGGTTTCATCTTTCGAGCTCACTTCGATTTTGACGGTCAAATCACCTTCGGCTAAAGCATTGGCAACATCTACCGCTTGATGTAACGGCTCAGTAATGCTACGGGTAACCCAAAAAGCAAAACCAATGGCGATCAGAATTGCACTAATAGATAGAATAGCAATTAGGCGTTGCGCACCTTCCGCCGCGACTCTGGCTTCTTCGCCGGTCGTTTTCATCAATTCGGATTGAAAATCGACCAAACCCTGAACTGCCTTAATGTATTCGCCTTGAGTTTTACGCATACTGGAAACCATTAATTCAACAGCTTCATCACGCTTTCCGGATTTTTGCAGTTCGAGAAACTTGGTTTGCTCTTCCACAAAAATCTTGCGGGCCTCCAAGGCTATGGCAAGTTTTTTCTTTCCTTCCTCAGAGTGAATAGACTTTTCCAGCTTGTCAAAGTTTTCAGTAATTTTCTTACGTGCATCCGCTACCCTGTCGAGTTCTCCTTGCACTTGCTCCGGATTGACCAGCAGTGAATTGCGCAAGGCACGAGCAATTACGTTTATATTATTGACAACATTGTTAGCCCAAATGGTCTTGGGAAACTTTTCATTGACCACATCAGCAAGATCAGTGTTGATCTGGCTCATCCGCATATAGGCGGTTAGCGAAACTGTCGCCAATAGCAGCACCATGAGACCAAAACCGATCCCAAGACGGACACCGATACGCAAATTCTTAAACATAAACCCCTCTAAATGACATGACTATATAATAATTTAATTATATATGCGCAATACCCAAGTTCAATAGTCAGGCAATCCTAATATTGTTGTAGGGCGCCGGAGGGGGGGTAAGGATTTCCCTATCCGATGACAAGTGCGCGACACAAAATCAAAGTTTTATGTGTATAAACGGTTAAAGGGACTTGC
>Ga0364887_10315_pt1 | contig 27762 bp, 39 predicted proteins | sample ExccelJu500001D4_4_FD_206924 | JGI IMG/M metagenome (GOLD analysis project Ga0364887, IMG submission 206924) | Enriched cells from Trout Bog Lake Hypolimnion, Wisconsin, USA - BchlTB.July23.5000.01.D4 | ecosystem: Environmental > Aquatic > Freshwater > Lake > Hypolimnion/Profundal zone | place...
TTGTTCTATTGATAAACAGGTTGGTGAAAACATCACTTGTGAAATATTTACCGAAGGTGAAAAGGTAAGCGTTATCGGCACCACCAAGGGTAAAGGTTTCCAGGGAGTTGTTAGGCGTCATGGTTTCAGCGGTGTGGGCGAAGCAACCCATGGCCAGCATGACCGTAGCCGCGCACCAGGTTCTGTAGGTGGTTCATCTTATCCCAGCCGTGTATTTAAAGGTATGCGGATGGGCGGCCGTATGGGTGCTGACCGCGTAAAGATCAAAGCGCTCCGCGTTGTAAAAATATTCCCTCAGGAAAATTATATATTGATCAGCGGTTCGGTACCGGGACATAACGGATCTATTGTTTTAATTCAGAATTAATTTTAGTCATGCAAGTTGACGTTTTAAATACTAAAGGCGAAAAGACAGGACGTTCAGTAGAACTTCCGGAAGATATTTTCAATGTTGAGCCAAACGATCATTGTATTTACTTAGCAGTAAAACAATATCTGGCCGCTCAGCGCCAGGGCACGCACAAAACCAAGACCCGCGCAGAAGTGAAGGGTTCTTCTAAGAAACTGCACAAGCAGAAAGGTACTGGTGGCAGCCGTAAAGGTAACATCCGTAATCCTTTGTACAAGGGTGGTGGTACTGTGAATGGCCCGTTGCCGCACGGTTATGCTTTCAAACTGAACCGTAAGGTGAAGGACCTGGCTAAAATATCTGCTCTGGTTTATAAAGCCCGCGAAAACAGGATTGTGGTTGTAGAAGACCTGAAACTGCAGGCCCCTAAAACCAGCGATTTCTCTACAATGCTTGCAGCATTACGTGGCGATAACAGGAAGACAATGGTAGTATTGCCAGAGCACGACAGCAATGTTTACCTCAGCGGCCGTAACTTATCAAACCACCAGACTGTGGCTTTAAGCGACCTGAATACCTACGACCTGACACATACGCAGATTGTAATATTCACCGAGACAGCTGCAAAAATGTTCAGCGAAGAAGAAATTGAAGTTGTTGAAGCATAATTTAAGCAGCAGGTATTTAGGACAAAGCTGTAATTAATAAAATTTGTGTCTTTAGACTTAATACTAAAGACTATAGACTAAAAAAATAATAAAAATGAAACTATCTGAAGTATTGGTGAGGCCGGTGATTACCGAAAAGGTAAATCTGCAGATGGAGCGCAATGGCCGCTATACATTCGTAGTGGGTAAGCACGCCAATAAGCTGGAAATTAAAAAAGCAGTGGAAGAATTTTACGGCGTAAAAGTTGCTGAAGTGAATACACTGGTGGTTCCGGCCAAAAGCAAAACCCGTTTCACAAAAGCTGGTTTGCTTGCAGGACGTAAGCCATCGTATAAGAAAGCGATCATTACGCTGAACGAAGGAGAAACAATTGATTTGTTTGCTTAAGAACACCCGATCCGCCGCGGCGGAGCGGTAAGGTTTAAAAAGTATAGTAATAAAAGTTAAAGACTCTTTGGTAAGCCCCTTTAGGGGTAGGGGGTTAAAAATAAATAAAATGGCATTACGTAAATATAAACCGGTCACAGCCGGAACACGTTGGAGAATAGGTAACGCTTATGCGGAAATTACCACTAACGAGCCTGAAAAGAGCTTGCTGGAACACCAGAAAAACACCGGTGGACGTAACTTCCAGGGCCGCAGGGCTATGCGTTACAGTGGTGGTGGAAACAAAATCCAATACCGCCTCATCGACTTTAAGCGCAATAAAAGTGATGTTAAAGGTACTGTGAAGAGCATCGAATATGATCCCAACCGTACTGCATTTATCGCATTGCTGCATTATTCCGATGGTGAAAAACGTTACATTATTGCTCCGCAGGGCCTGCAGGTAGGTGCTGTAGTAGTAAGTGGCGCGGCAGTAGCTCCCGAAGTTGGTAATGCTTTATTATTAAAGAACATGCCGCTTGGTACTGTGGTTCATAATATAGAACTGCAGCCAGGAAAGGGTGGTGCACTTGCCCGTTCGGCAGGTACCTACGCTCAGCTTAATGCAAAAGAAGAAAAATATTGTGTACTGAAAATGCCTAGTGGTGAGCTGCGTAAAGTGCTGAGCACATGCATGGCAACGGTAGGTATCGTTTCCAACAGCGATCATGCGCTCCAGTCAATGGGTAAAGCAGGCCGAAACCGCTGGAAAGGTATCCGCCCACGTAACAGAGGTGTTGCAATGAACCCGGTAGATCATCCGATGGGTGGTGGTGAAGGTCGTTCATCTGGTGGACATCCACGTAGCCGTAAGGGTAAGTATGCTAAGGGCGAAGTTACACGTAGCACACATAAGGCATCGAATAAGTTGATTATTCAGCGCCGCAACGGAAAGAAATTAAGCGGCAGGTTCCATTAATAGTACTTCCGGGTGAGTGGTTATTGAAAATATAAATCATAATAAAAGCCTGAAAATCAGGCTTGGAAATAAAAAATAAAAAGTCAGGAAAATGGCTCGTTCAATAAAAAAAGGACCTTATGTAGATGCTAACCTTGAAAAAAAGGTATTGGCTGTAAGTGAGGGCAAAGCTAAAAAAGGTGTACTGAAAACCTGGAGTCGCCGGAGTACAATTACTCCTGATTTCGTAGGCCAGACATTTGCGGTGCACAATGGCAACAAATTTATTCCTGTATATGTTACAGAGTATATGGTTGGCCATAAGCTGGGTGAGTTTTCACCTACCCGTAACTTCAAAGGCCATAGCGGTCAGAAGTAAACCTGCTGTCCGCCGTGGCGGAGAAAGGAAGAAAGTAATAGTAGAATAATATAATTCAGGATACTCCGGTGAAGCCCCTTTAGGGGTTTGGGGTTAAAAAATCAAAAAAATGGAAGCCGTTGCCCGTTTAAGAAATTATCCAACCTCGCCCCGTAAGATGCGCCTTCTGGCTGATCTTATCCGTGGTAAGGAAGTGGAAGAGGCGCTGAATATATTGAAATTCAGCACTAAAGATCCGTCAGTACCGCTGGAAAAGCTGTTATTGAGCGCTGTTGCCAACTGGAGAGTGAAGAATGAAGGTAATGATGTGGCTGAAGCAGGATTGTTTGTTAAAACAATATTTGTAGATGGTGGCCGCGTTCTTAAGCGGATGCGTCCGGCCCCGCAGGGCAGGGCCTACAGGGTGCGCAAGCGCAGCAACCACATCACTTTATTTGTGGACAGCCGGAATGCAGTAACTGAAAACGCAAACACAGAAAACGAAAAAGTTCAAGCTTAATATATAAAGTAATGGGTCAAAAATGTAATCCTATAGGTAACAGGTTGGGCATCATCCGCGGATGGGACTCAATGTGGTATGGCGAAAAAAGGGACTTCGGCCAGAAACTGGTTGAAGACCACAAGATCCGCAACTACCTCAATGCACGTATCAATAAAGGCGGTATTTCCCGTATTGTTATTGAGCGCACACTGGGCAAGCTGATCGTTACTATTCATACTTCAAAGCCTGGTATCATCATAGGTAAGGGTGGAACAGAAGTTGATCGTATCAAGGAAGAGCTGAAGAAGCTTACCAAGAAGGAAGATGTGCAGATCAACATTATGGAGATCCGTCGTCCTGAACTGGATGCCATGATAGTGGGTGAAACAATTGCCCGCCAGATTGAAGGCCGCGTAAGTTACAAGCGTGCTATCAAAATGGCTATATCCACAGCAATGAGGATGGGAGCAGAAGGTATAAAAATTAAAGCGGGTGGCCGTCTTAATGGTTCTGAAATAGCCCGTTCTGAAGAATTCAAACAAGGCCGTACTCCTTTGCATACTTTCCGTATGGATATTGATTACGCTTCCACTTATGCCATGACTGTTTATGGTAAAATTGGTTTGAAAATCTGGGTTTGTAAAGGTGAAGTTCTGGGCAAGCGTGAGCTGAATCCTAATTTCTCTGCCAATTCCGATAGCCGTGGCAATCGCCCTGCTGGTGGATTTGCTGGTGGCGAAGGAGGAGGTCCACGTGGTGATCGTGACCGTGAGCGCGGTGGTGATCGCGGCGACCGCAGAGGCGGTGGCGGTGGTGAAAGAGGCGCCGGCGGCGGTGGTGACCGCAGAGGCGGTGGCGGTGCAGGCCGTGGTGGAGCTGGTGGCGGCCGTTCAGGCGGAGCAGCTGGTGGCGGTCGTTCGAATGGCGGTGGCTCAGCAACCGGTGGACGCAGATAATAATATTGTTTTAGAATACTTTAATAAATATTGTAACAATGTTACAACCAAAAAAATCGAAACACAGGAAAGCGCATAAAGGAAGAATCAGAGGTAACGCTCAGAGAGGCGCTATGATATCATTCGGTTCATTCGGCCTTAAGGCTATGGAACCAAAGTGGATCAACAACCGCCAGATTGAAGCAGCCCGCCAGGCATTAACCCGCCACATGAAGCGTGAAGGTAATGTATGGATCCGGATATTTCCTGATAAGCCGATTACCCGCAAACCTGCTGAAGTGCGTATGGGTAAAGGAAAGGGTAGCCTTGAATTCTGGGCTGCGGTTGTTAAGCCAGGACTGATCATGTTTGAACTGGATGGCGTACCAATGAAAGTAGCTCAGGAAGCGTTATTGCTGGCTGCACAGAAATTGCCAATCCGGACGAAGTTTGTTGTTCGTCATGATTATGCAGGTGAATAAAATTATAGTATCAGGCCTGAAGTAACATTATATTAGCTGTTACGTCAGATTAAGTAAAAATATAAAATTTGTCTTTAGACTAACGACTTTAGACTAACGACTAATAAAAATCAACAAAATGGCAAAAGCACAAAAGGCGAAGGTTGATGATTACCGTTCGCTGGAAAATGAAGCGCTGAATGAAAGGATTCTGGACGAAGAAATGCGCCTGAAAAAGACGAAGTTCAGCCATGCGGTTAATCCTATCGAGAACCCGCTATCAATCAAGACACAGCGCCGTGCAATTGCGCGTCTGAAAACGGAACAGCATAAAAGAAAATTAGGTTTCTGATAAAGTAATATTTTATGACGATGACGATTGAAAGAAAAAGCAGGAAAACCCGTATCGGGATAGTAAGCAGCAACAAGATGATCAAAACCATCACAGTAACTGTTGAAAGGAAGGTAAAACACCCGATGTATGGTAAGTTCCTGAAAAAATCATCAAGCTTCCATGCTCATGATGAGGCCAACAATGCCGGTATTGGCGATGTGGTGCGCATTATGGAAACACGCCCGCTGAGCAAAACAAAGCGCTGGCGCCTGGTAGAAATTATTGAAAAAGCTAAGTAACCATTCAAGATGATACAACAAGAATCCCGGCTCAATGTAGCCGACAACAGCGGAGCTAAAGAGGTACTTTGCATACGTGTGCTGGGCAACTCGGGACAAGATTACGCAGGTATCGGTGATAAAATCGTTGTAACTGTTAAGGACGCGCTCCCAGGTGGTGGTGTCAAGAAAGGCACTGTTTCCAAAGCGGTTATTGTCCGCACAAAAAACAAGTTGCGCCGCAAAGATGGCTCATACATCAACTTTGATGATAATGCTGTTGTGCTGCTCAATAACGCCGACGATCCGCGCGGTACCCGTATATTCGGCCCGGTAGCCCGAGAACTGCGTGATAAAGGTTACATGAAAATTGTTTCCCTTGCTCCTGAAGTATTGTAAAAATTAGTGTACCTTTGCAGCCCCTTAGAAAATAAGGTGCCTGAAAAGACAAAATAGTAAAAATGAAAAAGAGATTTAAACCGAAGTTCAATATTAAAAAGGGCGACAACGTGGTGGTTATTGCCGGTGATGATAAAAACCGCACTGAACCACGTGAAGTGCTGTCTGTAGATCCGTCTGTTGGCAAGGTCCTGGTTAAAGATGTAAATCTGGTAACCAAGCACCTGAAGCCTAACGCCCAGAATCCGCAGGGTGGTATTGTTAAGGAGGAAGCGCCTATTCACATCTCAAATGTGATGCTGTGGGATGCTAAGTCCAAAGCTCCGGCTCGTGTTAAGCGCAGCCGTACTGAAACAGGTTTTGTTCGTGTATCTAAAACATCAGGGGAGGTAATCAAGTAATGGCAACGGCAAAAACACCGGCAACTAAAGGGCCGGCAACTACAAAAGATAAAAACCCTAAAAAAGGGTCGACCAGCTCGGTAGAAGGTGGTAATCAGGCTGCATTGCCTGCCGGCTATAAGCCCAGAATGCAGAGTATGTACAGGGAGCAGGTAATTCCTGCTATGATGAAGAAATTTGGCTACAAATCAGTTATGGAGTGCCCAAGGCTGGTAAAAATATGCCTTAATCAGGGTGTGAAAGGATCAACTTCCGACAAGAAGATGATTGATGATGCAGTAGCTGAAATGACTATCATTTCCGGTCAGAGGGCTATTCCTACAATGTCTAAGAAAGATATATCCAACTTTAAGCTGCGTAAAAACATGCCTATTGGTTGTCGTGTTACACTAAGGCATGTAAAGATGTATGAGTTCCTGGATCGCTTCATTGCTGTATCACTTCCCCGTGTACGTGACTTTAAAGGTATCAGTGAAAAATCATTTGATGGCCGTGGTAACTATACTATGGGTATCAATGAGCAGATCATCTACCCGGAAATCAACATCGACAAAATTACACGTTTGAGTGGTATGGACATCACTTTTGTAACTACTGCCAAAACCAACGAAGAGGCATATGAGTTATTGAAAGAAATGGGAATGCCTTTCACCAACATGGAAAAAACAGGTAAATAGTTCAGTCGGCAGTTAAAAGCTCTGAAATAATATAACTCTTAAAAACGTCTTTAGACTAAATACTAAAGATTATAGACTAAAAAACATGGCAAAAGAATCAGTAAAAGCCCGCCAGCGCAAACGTGAACACATGGTTGCCAAGTATGCATCAAAACGTGCAGCACTTAAAGCAGCCGGAGATTACGCAGGATTGGATAAGCTTCCAAAAAACTCCTCAGCAGTACGTTTGAGGAACCGTTGTCAGCTTACCGGTCGTCCAAGAGGCTATCTCCGGTATTTCGGTGTATGCCGTCTGGTATTCCGCGATATGGCTCTGGATGGTAAAATACCAGGTGTTCGTAAAGCAAGCTGGTAGGATCCGGGTAGCAATACCGCCTTTGCATAAACTCTGGCGGTTAATGGAAGAAACGTTTCAAAGTCAGAACCATCAGGTGTCTGATACTAGTAACAAATATTAATCAATAAAACCTAATTTTTAAAATGGTAACAGATCCAGTAGCAGATTATCTGACCCGTATCCGTAACGCACAGATGGCCCGTCATCGTATTGTGGAAATACCAGCTTCCAACGTTAAGAAGCGCATCACCGAAATACTTTACGAAAAAGGTTACATACTGAAGTATAAATTTGAGGATGATAACAAGCAAGGTCTCATCAAGATAGCGCTGAAATATGACGCTCAGACTAAAGATCCTGCTATTAAATCATTAGAGCGCATAAGCCGTCCGGGATTACGTCAGTATGCTAAACCAGCTGATATCCGCAGGGTACAGAATGGATTGGGTATTGCAATTGTATCTACTTCTAAAGGTTTAATGACCGATAAAGAAGCCCGTACACAAAATGTAGGTGGTGAAGTAATGTGTAATATTTATTAATTTAGGTACATAACTGGTTATTGGCATTTATGCAGATAACCTTTTTAATAAAGAGTAAGGCCGAGAATTTAAGTTCTCTATACGGTAACTGAACACGGCTGGTTGTTTTTGAATTATAACTTTTGAATTAATTTATTATGTCTCGTATAGGTAAAAAACCAATTACATTGCTGAAAGGAGTAACTGCTTCAGTTTCTTCAGCTAATGAGTTGAAAGTAAAAGGGCCAAAGGGTGAATTAACCCAGGCCATTGATCGTGATATCACTATCAAAATAGATGGCGATCAGCTTCTGGTTGAGCGTCCTACTGATCAGATCCGTCACCGTGCTTTGCATGGTTTGTATCGTTCACTGATTTCCAACATGGTAACAGGTGTAACTACCGGATTTAAAAGAGAACTGGAACTTGTCGGTGTAGGTTATCGTGCTGCTGTTACTGGCCAGACTATTGATCTTGCATTAGGTTATTCTCATAACATTATATTTGAATTGCCAAAAGAAATCAAAGCTGCTGCCACTGCCGAAAAAGGACAGAACCCAAGAATTATTCTTGAATCAAATGACAAGCAATTGCTTGGCGCTGTAGCTGCAAAACTGAGGAGCCTGCGTAAACCGGAACCTTACAAGGGTAAAGGGGTACGTTACTCAACTGAAACAGTTCGTCGTAAAGCTGGTAAGTCGGCTGGTAAGTAAGTGATGGTGGATTAGTTGAAAGGTTGATAAGATTACCAAGGAATAATATAATTTAGTAAGTAACTCCGGTAGCTCCCGAGAATTCGGGAAGCCCGTAAAACTGAGATAAAATGTCACAAGACGCAAAAGTAATCCGTCGCCAGAAATTACGCTGGCGCATACGCACAAAACTACATGGTACTGCCCAGAAACCACGTTTATCGGTATTTCGCAGCAACAATGATATCTATGTGCAGCTTATAGACGATAATAATGGTTTGACCCTTGCAGCATCAAGTTCCCGTGAAAAGGATATTGTTGCGCTTGGTGGCAACAAGGTTGCAAAATCATTGAATGTTGGAAAAGCAATAGCCCAGAAAGCCAAAGCTGCAGGTATTGATACCTGTATATTTGATCGCGGTGGTTATCTGTATCATGGCCGCGTTAAGTCAGTGGCTGATGGCGCCCGTGAAGGTGGATTGAAATTCTAATTATCAGCATTACCTGAACAGGGTAGGGCTCAATTGAAAAATAATAAAAACAAACCTGCAATAACTATCAGTAACGGCAGGCCAATAAAAAAATAAAATGGCGAATTCACAAATCAGTCGCGTAAAAGGGGGAGACCTGGAACTGCATGAAAAAGTAGTGGCTATCAATCGTGTGGTTAAGACTACCAAAGGCGGTCGTGCTTTCAGCTTCTCTGCTCTTGTAGTAGTGGGCAATGGTGCAGGTGTTGTAGGTCACGGTCTCGGCAAAGCAAAAGAAGTTCAGGAAGCTATCACCAAGGGAATTGATGATGCCAAGAAAAACCTCATCAAGGTTCCGGTAATGCATGGTACTATTCCTCACGAGCAGTTGGCTAAAGAAGGCGCTGCAAAAGTGATGATCAGGCCGGCTGCACATGGTACCGGTGTAATAGCCGGAGGCAGTATGCGTGCGGTTCTGGAAGCTGCAGGAATTACCGATGTTCTTTCAAAATCACTGGGTTCTGCTAATCCGCACAATGTGGTTAAAGCTACATTTACTGCATTAAGTATGCTGCGTGAGCCAATCAAAGTGGCGAAAGACCGCAACATCAGCCTGAAGAAAGTGTTTAATGGTTAAAACCCCAAACCCGCCAAGGCGGGCTTTATTACTAATTACTTTTTGAATTGAATTGATATGTCAAAGATAAAAATTACACAGATAAAAAGCGGAATTGACCGCATGGCTCGCCAGAAGCGTACTCTAAAGGCTTTGGGCCTGCGCAATGTGCTGCATACTGTGGAAGTTGAAGCAACACCTCAGATATTTGGTATGGTGAATGCTGTGCATCATCTGGTAAAAGTTGAAGATGCCAGTGGCAAAACTTTATCCCAGTCGAATTTTGTTTCCGGAAAGTAATTGGATAGTACCGGAATATCCAAATAGAATTACCAGATTTTCTAACTGATTTGCGAGCGGTTATACATTCCGCGCAAGTTCAAAAATTGTAAATAATGCAACTGCACAATCTGAAACCTGCTGAAGGTTCGACAAAAAAAGGTAAACGTATTGGTCGTGGTGAAGGTAGCGGCCATGGTGGAACAGCTACTAAAGGTAACAAAGGCCAGCAGGCCCGTACCGGTTATCAGTCCAAAAGAGGTCATGAAGGTGGCCAGATGCCTATTCAGCGCCGTATGCCTAAGCGCGGGTTCATTAATCCTTTCCGTGTTGAGTACAAAGTTTTTAATCTCAGCCAGCTCGATCAGCTGATCGAAAAATATGAGCTGAAGGAATTTACTCCTGATGTATTGTATATTAATGGTTTAATTAACCGTACTGATCTGGTAAAGATCCTCGGTGCTGGTGAATTTAAAACCGTTATACCATTTAAAGTAAATGCAGCAAGCGCAAAAGCTAAAGAAGCTATAGCCGCTGCAGGTGCAACATTGGAGATTCTTTAGCATAAACAGGCGCATTTTTTGGTGAAATGCGTCTTTTATCGTTTATTCGCATTTCATTTTTGACAAACAACAGTTCCTGTGAAGAAATTTATAGATAAACTTAAGAATATCTGGAGCATTGACGAACTTCGTAAACGTATTCTCTACACTATTACACTGGTGTTGGTATATCGTGTAGGATGTTACGTTGCCCTGCCAGGAATTAACCCTTCCCGCCTCAGCGACTCAAATGGTCCCGGCGGTATCCTCGGTATTTTGAACATGTTTGCAGGCGGAGCTTTCAGCCGTGCATCCATTTTTGCATTGGGTGTTATGCCGTATATCTCGGCATCTATCTTTATGCAGCTTGCCGGTATTGTTATACCCCAGGTTGCCAAGATGCAGAAAGAAGACAGTGGCCGCAGGAAAATCAATCAGTATACCCGTTATCTCACAGTAATTGTTACCGCTTTCCAGGCAAGCGCCTATGTTGCTTATCTGCGTTCTGGTACTTATCAGGCAGCTCTTGCTCCCGACTACAGTCCTTATATGTTCTGGTTGAGCACAATTGTTGTACTCACTGCTGGTACTTTATTTGTAATGTGGCTCGGTGAAAGAATTACAGAGCGTGGAATAGGTAATGGTACTTCCCTTATTATCATGGTTGGTATCCTTGCTCGTTTCCCTCACTCTATTTTCCAGGAGTTCGACGCCAAGAATTTAGGTGGCGGCGGCGGTTTGTTGATATTCCTGATTGAGTTGGCTATTCTTATCGCTGTTATCATTGGCCTTATACTGCTCACACAGGGTGTTCGTAAAATACCATTGAATTATGCACGCCGTATAATTGGCAGCACCAATGCTGCTAAGGAAGTAAGTGGTGCACGTGATTTTATTCCGTTGAAAGTGAATTCTGCAGGTGTTATGCCTATCATCTTTGCCCAGGCAATGATGTTCATCCCTACTATTTTCACCAGTTTTGCAACCAATGAAAAAGCAGCGGGTTTTGTACATTCATTATCTGATCCAAGGTCATTGTGGTACAATCTTATCTATGCAATAATGGTTATCGCTTTCACCTATTTCTACACAGCATTGATATTCAATCCGACCGAAATGGCTGATAATCTGAAACGCAATAACAGTTTTATACCAGGTGTTAAGCCAGGTGAACCAACAGCCAATTACATTGCAACGATTATGGACCGTATTACACTGCCCGGAGCATGTTTCCTCGCTCTTGCAGGTATATTACCCGGAATAGCTACATTATTGGGTGTAACGAGTGGTTTCGCTTCATTCTTCGGTGGTACTTCAATGCTGATCGGTGTAGGTGTTATTCTCGATACATTGCAGCAGGTAGAAAGTTATTTGCTCATGAACCATTACGATGGTTTGATGAAAACCGGTCACATTGTAGGCCGTACAGCAGTTGCTCCGACCCGTGCATCAGCTTAACATCGGGATTTGGAGTTTAGAATTTGATTTTTGACCTTTAATTTATTAATGATACACATAAGAAGTAAAGACGAAATTGAACTGATACGTAAAAGCGCATTAATGGTTTCTGCCACCTTAACCGAGGTGGCAAAATTTTTAAAGCCCGGTATCACTACAATTTCAATCGATGAGATGGCCGAGACTTTTATCCGTGATAACGGAGGCATACCCTCTTTTAAAAATTATCATGGTTTCCCCTATTCTTTATGCATTTCAGTAAATGAAGTTGTGGTTCATGGTTTCCCGGGGAAATATGAATTGAAGGATGGCGATATCATTTCTGTCGATTGCGGCTTTTATAAGAATGGGTATCATGGCGACTCGGCTTATACCTTTGCCATTGGCAACGTAAAACCCGAAGTCCTGCAGTTATTAAAGGTTACCAAAGAGTCGGTATTCAGGGGTGTTGCGCAGGCTAAAGAACATAACAGGATAGGTGATATTGCATTTGCCGTCGAAAATTATACTTCCAGAGAGCATAGATATGGAGTGGTTAAAGAACTTGTAGGCCATGGAGTTGGCAAGGAGTTGCATGAAGATCCGCAGGTGCCCAATTATGGCAAGCGGGGTGATGGTAAGAAATTGAAAGAAGGGATGGTACTGGCAATTGAGCCAATGATCAACCTGGGTACAAGAGAAGTATATACACTTGACGACGGATGGACAGTAGTAACCCGTGACAAGAAACCATCCGCTCATTTTGAACATACCACAGCGGTGAGGAGAAACAGCGGGGAACCTTTATCCAGTTTTGCTCCGATTGAAGCTGCCGAACTGGTAAATGCTGAACTGAATTCCAGCTATTTCAGTATCCCTGTAGTGGCTGCAATTGTCTGAAACACTCATTGAATAAATATTAACCACAATGGTTACCAAAGAAATATTCGAACAGGCTGTTGCTGATAGCAAACAACTGACTTCCCGCCCCGATAATAATACTTTATTGATGCTTTACAGCCTGTATAAACAAGCCACAGATGGTGATGTAACAGGTGATGGCCCAACCAATCCGTTTGATTTCGTAGCCAAAGCAAAATTCAACGCCTGGGAAAAGCTGAAAGGCACCACTGGAGATGCTGCTAAGGCACAGTATGTGGAGATAGTGGAGAAATTAAAAAAATAGACTGTTTAGTTTATATCTTGGCATTTCCTATTTATCTTTGCATTTCAATATCTAATGTATGAAATGGTTGGCGGTTATAATAGTTTTGCTGTTTTGCGCTGGCTATATTGTGCTTGCTATTGAACTCAAGAACATTAACCCCAAACATTTTGGGTTTGTTATTGCTTCAGTTTTATTCTCCTTAAAAGTTATGGGGAAGTTTTTGAAAAATCACCCTTTATTGAGAAAACGGAAACCATTTCAAATCCTAAATTAATTTCTGCTTGTATTTTCTTGGATTTTTCTTGCATTTCGGTCTGATCTTAATGCTGTTTGAAAGGGTAGCTTTATTTTCAGTGTATATTGCAGTATGAAAACAGCCATAGTAATAGGCGCTACAGGTTTAGTGGGTAACGAATTGGTACAACTTCTTATTAAGGATTCCCGCTTCGAAAAAGTAAAAGTTTTTGCCCGCAGAACAACCGGCCTGCAACATAATAAACTTGAAGAACACCTTATTAATTTTGATGCTCCAGATACCTGGAAAAAGCAGGTTACCGGCGATGTATTATACTCTTCCATGGGCACAACAATAGGTGTTGCCGGCAGTAAAGAAGCTCAGTATAAGATAGACTATACTTATCAATACCAGGCAGCTAAAATTGCAGCTAATAACGGGGTACAGGAATATGTTTCGGAACTGTAAACTTATTGGATAATTAGGTAAAATTATATACATTTAAGGCTTAAAACCTAAATGTATGAAATACATAAAAATGGCTTGTTTTTTAATTTTCACAATCACACCGAATTTATGGGCAAAGCCTGCAATTATTTTGTTTTGCGGAATAGGTGCTTTAGTTATGTATTATTTTTCCGAAAGGGATAATACCATGTTGAAAATTAAATTCAGCATCAGTAATGATGAATTACAGGATAAATTGGCTGTTGAAAAATATAATAGATTAAAGCATTTATTTGATTTTAGTGAACGTTATCCTGATCTAGAAAAAAAAAATAAGGCATTTAATGAGTTATTTTCGGATAATGAAAAATTACGTTTGAATAAAAAGGGTGTAAAATTTATAGAATGAACCTTATAGAAATTTCTGAAAAATTCCCGAATGAAATTGACTGTATAGAATATGCAGAAAAGGTAAGATTTGGGAAGAAAGTAAAATGTGCCTATTGTGGCTCAAATGACCTTTCACAAAGGTTTTCAGATTTTCGGCATAGGTGCAAAAATTGCAATAAAAGTACCGCTGTTACTGTTCATACTCATTTGCACAATACTCGTATTACTCTTAAAACGTGGTTCTATGCTATTTCTGTCATTACTGATGCTAAAAAAGGAATGAGCGCCTTACAACTCCATAGGAATATAGGCGTAAGTTATCCGACAGCATTTAAACTCTATCATAAACTTAGAGAGATGATGAAGGAAGAAAATAAGGATTTACCCGAACTGGATGGTATTGTAGAAATGGATGAAACTTATATAGGCGGTAAACCCCGAAAATTTGATAATCCCGAATTTGGACCAAAAAGAAGGGAGTATTTAGATGATCAATTAGAAAAATACACTAATGAAGGATTCGACTTTACCCCACAGGGACACAACCCCGCAAAAATCAAAAATGATTCAAAAAAGGGGAAGAGGTACGGATAATATACCAGTTGTGGGTATTGTAGAAAGGGATGGAAATGTAGTAGCAGAAGTAATGCAAAATCTGACCTATGCCAACCTTAAAGAAATGGTTCAAAAGTATGTTGATGAAGATAACAGCGTATTGATTACTGATAATTACAAAGGTTATAACTCTATGAAAAAAATCATAGGACATATTGTAATTGACCACAAAGAAATGTATAGTTACAAGGGGCTAAATAGTAACAGTATAGAAAGTTTTTGGGCAATTATTGAACGAGGGATAATGGGACAGTATCACAGTGTAAGCCCTCACAAATTACCTAACTATGTAGCTGAATTTGTATACCGCTATAATAACAGAAGGGACACTGAATTTATGTTTCATGAACTTGTATTCAAACTACTTCAACCAATAACTTTATAGTTCCGATATGTTTTAATCTCAGCCGCCGGATCGGACCCTGGTTCTAAAATATTTTATTCAAGGATGAAAGGGGAGCTGGAAAGAGATATTAAAAAGCTGCCTTTCGAAACAATTCATATCATCAGGCCCGGAATGCTTGCCGGAGACAGAAAAGAGAAAAGAACAGGAGAAAAGCTGATGCAGCCATTAATGAACTTTATAGGCAGTATTCCCGGCTTAGGCAGCCTGAAACCCATTCAGGGAAGGGCTGTGGCACAAGCAATGATTAATGCCACCTTCAGGCATGTTGTGGGCATTCACACTTACAGTATGGGAGAAGTTTTCAAACTGGCAGAGTTACCAACGAAGTGACTTATGCTGCAACTGCCAAGATTTGACAACTTTTAAAAAGTTGTCAAATCTAATACAGTCTTACAATTCAATCGTTTATCGCCGCAATCCCCGGCAGTTCCTTTCCTTCAAAATACTCCAGCATCGCACCACCACCGGTCGATACATAGCTTACCTTATCCGCAAGTCCGAATTTGTTAACTGCAGCCACACTATCTCCACCGCCCACAAGTGAGTAAGCCCCATGTTTTGTAGCTTCAGCCACTGCAAGCGCAATAGCCTTTGTACCGTGCTGAAATTTATCCATTTCAAAAACACCCATTGGGCCATTCCACAGAATAGTTTTTGATTTACTTATAATTTTGCAGAATTGAGCTATCGCCATCTGCCCGATATCCAGCCCCATCCAGCCCGCAGGTATTTCATTGCTGAGTGATGATGAAGTGTCGGCATCCGCAGCAAATTTATCAGCGATGATACTATCGGCAGGCAGATGGATACAAACGCCCTTGTCACTGGCTTTTTTAAGCAGTGCAACGGCCATATCCATGCGGTCATCTTCGCACAGCGAGTTGCCTATCTGGCCACCCTCAGCTTTGAAGAAGGTATAGGCCATGCCACCACCAATAATGATGTCGGTCGCCCTATCCAGTAGTTGCTCAATGATCAGTATTTTGTCCGATACTTTGGCGCCGCCTATGATGGCAGTAAAAGGTTTCTGATTGTTGTGCATTACCTTTTCAGCCGCAATTACTTCACCCTCCATCAGCAGTCCGAACATCTTCTTATCGCCCGGGAAAAACTGAGCAATAACCGCTGTTGATGCATGAGCCCTGTGGGCGGTGCCAAATGCATCATTCACATACACATCACCCAGTTTGGATAGCTTTTCAGCAAAGTCCTTATCCCCTTTTTCTTCCTGTTTGTAATACCGCAGGTTTTCAAGCAGCAATACCTGGCCGGGCTTCAGGTCAGCGGCTTTTTTTGCTGCATCATCACTGATACAATCATCGGCAAACTGCACTCCAATACCCAGCAGATTACTTAAATAAGGCACAACCGGTTTTAAAGAAAAATCAGCCAAAGTAAGATTTGGCTTCTTCTCAATATCCTTTAGTGGCCTGCCCCAATGGCTCATGAGTATAACGCTGCCGCCATCGGCAAGTACTTTTTTAATAGTGGGCAATGCGCCCCGTATACGGGTATCATCAGTAATAACACCGTTCTTTACAGGTACATTAAAATCTACGCGTATCAGCGCTTTCTGGTTTGCGAAATTGTGTGTGGAGAATGTGGACATGTTATTCTATTTCTGTAATTTTATAATTATGTATTAAAATCTGATCAAGGCTTTTCTGAAAAGAATTTATTAAAAGTTTCTTAAGTTCAGCTTTTGATATGTTTCCTGTTTTAAGAAATATAATAAAAGGCGGAGCCTTGAAAGTATGTAAAAGCTGTAAAAAATCTTTATCCTTTGTAATAATAATAACACTTTTTTCTTTGCCTTTCATGAATATAGAATAATCACTGGCTGTATGGAAGCTTAGTGTATAAAATGATACAGCATCAACTTCAAATTCTTCCTTAGGCCATTTGGCTATTGCTGGGGAGATATGTATATCAGTCCATATGACTGGATTATTATGCGGTATTTACAAAAGGTGTATTATTGACAATAAAAGAAGCGTATAAAAGACAAGCTTCAATGTCTTTTGCTTCTAAAATCGGATGCTCTTCCAGAATCATATCCTTAGGCATTCCGATGGCCATCATCTCTAAAACATCATTCACGCGGAACCTGATTCTACGAATAATTGGCTTTCCTGCGAAGATGCCCGGATTGGTTGTAATTCTGCCCAATAATCCATTTTGATTATTTTCCATGATCAACAATTTCTTCACAAAAATATAAAAAAAGACCCTGAAAAGGGTCTTTTAAGTTTATTAAAGTTACATTTCATTATTACTTGATCAACCCTGCAAAATAATGAACGGTACGTACAAGCTGGCTTACATAGCTCATTTCGTTATCGTACCAGCTTACAGTTTTCACCAGTTGTGCATCGCCCATAGTCATTACTTTTGTCTGGGTAGCATCAAACAGCGACCCGAACTTAGTGCCTATGATATCGCTGCTCACAATCTCATCTGTATTATAACCAAAGCTTTCATTTGCGGCCGCCTTCATTGCTGCATTTACTTCTTCAGCAGTTGTTTTCTTCGTTAGTATCACAGTAAGCTCGGTGAGCGAACCGGTAACTGTAGGTACGCGCTGTGCCGAACCATCCAGTTTGCCTTTCAGCTCAGGAAGTACCAGACCGATTGCCTTTGCTGCTCCGGTAGTATTAGGAACAATATTTTCGGCAGCGGCACGTGCACGGCGGAGGTCGCCCTTGGCATGTGGCGCATCTTGTGTGTTCTGGTCGCTGGTATATGCATGAACTGTAAGCATAAGGCCGGTAACAATACCAAATGAATCGTTTAGAACCTTAGCCATTGGAGCCAGGCAATTGGTAGTGCATGATGCGCAGCTGATAACAGTTTCACTGCCATCAAGGATACTATGGTTAACATTGAAAACCACAGTTTTCATATCGCCTGTAGCCGGTGCCGAAATTACCACACGTTTTGCGCCAGCCTTAATATGGCCTTCTGCTTTTTCTTTATCAGTAAAGAATCCTGTACATTCCAGTACCACATCTACATCATGCTGTCCCCAGGGAATCTGTGATGGGTCTTTCTGGGCATAAATAGTAATGTCCTTGCCATTAACCGAGATAGAACTATCCGAGTGGGTTACATCCTGTCCGAAACGTCCCTGTGCGGTATCATATTTCAGCAGATGCGCCAGTACGTTTGGCTTGGTAAGATCATTGATTGCTACAACTTCAATGCCTTCCATATTGTATATCTGGCGGAAAGCAAGACGGCCGATACGGCCAAAGCCATTGATGGCGACTTTTACTGTATTCATTTTTGGAGATTAATTAAAGAACGTTTTTTAAAAGTGGCGCAAAGGTACGAAAATTCAAAATTCAAAAGTCATCCGTATAATTATCGGGGGAAAAAAATGTAGTAGAAAAAAATATTTGTACCTCTTTATTTCGTATATATTTTCAAATAGGATTAATGTATCCCCCTTGCATCAAGTGCCTTCTGGTAGGCATGGGCATTTTTCAATTGTTCATCATACGTTGATGCAAAATTGGAATAACCACTGAAATCTTCTTTGGCACAGAAATAGAGATAAGTAGTATTAGGAGCCTGTAGTACCGCCTCTACCGAACTTATAGCGGGCGTGCAGATAGGCCCGGGTGGCAAACCGGTGTACATGTAGGTATTGTAAGGAGAAGCATTCTGCAGCATAGGCCCGGTAATTCGCTGAATAGTAAAATCACCTTCTGCGTATTTCACAGTCGGGTCGGCCTGCAGTTTCATTCCTTTTTCCAGCCGGTTCAGGTAAACACTGGCTATATTGGGTTTGTCGGCATTTATATTGCTTTCTTCATCCACTATGGAGGCAAGTATTACAGCCTTTACAGGTGTCAACCCATGAGCCTTTGCCGCCTGCTTGTGTGCGTCATCCCAGAATCTTATATAATTGTCGGCTATCTTTTTAAATACTTTGTCGGCGCTCGTGTTCCATTTGAAAAAATAGGTATTGGGGACCACAGCACACAAAACCGTATTTGTATCCAGGTTATACCGCGCCAGCAGCACCCTGTCATTAAGCATTTGCCTTAGTGCATTCGAATCAGCCTCAAGATTGGTGCTTATCAGGTGAATAAAATCATCCTTGGTACGCAATTTATTGATAATCAGGTTCACCTGCACCTGCCTTCCCGATCGAAGCATCCTTACCATACCGAAATTGCTCATACCGCCGGTTATCTTGTATTTACCGGGATGCATATGTTCCGGCAGTTTCGCCGCCCTGGCTAGCAATTCAAAACTGATCATGTCCGATACAAAACCACCTTCTTTCAGCTCTGTCTTCAGTTTGTCATAATCTGATCCGGTATGTATATAAAGATACTCGCCCTGGCTAAAGGTGCCGGTATTGGGTGCAAATACTTTATAAATAGCCAGCAAAAACAAGATGAGAAGGGTTATTCCTATGATCCTTAGTTTGTTAGATTTTTTCTTTTTTGCTGCCATGCCGCGAATTTAGTTGATAAGTTGATTCGTTTAATTTTAATGAAATTAAAAAGACGAAGAATGGGTATGGGTGTTGTTAATTTTTCTGCAACTGGCAGGTTATTATTAAACTCAGGCACGATTTTTATGTTCTAATTCCTGTAACAAATCATTTAAAATATGAAAAACATCAAAAAGCTATTGCTTATTCTCAGCATTGCCTTGTTTTGCGCGTCAGGTAGTTTTGCGCAGATTTATGTACATGTACGGCCTGTTGTTCCTCATTATGTGCGAATAGAAGCGCCATCTCCGCGGCACGTATGGATTGATGAGGAGTGGGAACCAAGAGGTGGGTCCTATGCTTTTGTAGGCGGCCATTGGGCTGAACCACCATATGCAGGGGCCACTTGGGTATCTGGCCACTGGGCGCATCACGATAGGGGCGAATATTGGATTCGTGGTCACTGGCGCCGCAGGTAATTCTAAATCCAGTTAGTTTTTCTTCAATCCCCTTTTATGGGGATTTTTTTTATTTCTGACTGATAAGTTTTTCCCTGGCAGTGGGTACGGACAGGTTTAATAGGTTGTTAAATTCATTAGTTTTGTAATTTTACATTAAACTCTCAGTCCGTTCACAGTCTATATTCTAAACGAAATTTTATTTTTATGAAAGCAAAACATTTTTCAGTACTCGCAATTCTTATATTGTCCGGTAGCCTGATGCTTACATCCTGCTATCAGCACGATAACTATAATAACGGGCCTTATAACGGAAATAATAATTACAACCACGGAAACAATAACAATAACAATACCGGGGCCTTTACTTATACATTCGATGAAGAGTTTAATGGCGCAGACCACTATGGCTGGAATTTTACTGATCCCACCGATTCCGCTTATGGCACTATAACCAATGGCTCATACGAGTACGTAGATTACAGCACATTACTCTCGAGCATGGTGGTAGTAAACACAGGTTCCAACACATCCAGCAATTTCACGGTTACTGCCCGTATCAAATCAAACAAAATCATGGGCCTTATTTTCGGAGCCTCAACATCCGACAATGGCTATGCTTTTTATGTCGACACTGCAGGTAATTATTCATTGTATAAAGAAGGTACAGGCACAGCCACTTCAACTGTAATCATACCATCTACACAGGATACTCTATATGCCGTAAAAAACAACTGGAACACCCTGGAGCTCGACCAGATCAACAATACCTGGACCGGCTACATAAATGGTACCCAGATATTTAATATCGCCTCTCAGTCATTAAGTGGCTCCCAGTTTGGTTTTAAAGTATTGCAGGGAACTACAGGATTTGCCGATTACATTGTGGTAAAGAGCTATTAAAGCAATTTTATTTCATGTAGTCAGAATAAAGTATATTTTTGAGGATGATTTTCAGTCGTTCTTCAGGAATATACTTTTTTTGTGTTTTCGTAATAGTATTGAATGGGTTGTTGTTTTCAATATCCGTTAATGCACAATCCAGGTGGAAACCAGGCTACATTGTAAAGGCCGGTAGTGACACGGTTATCGGGCAGATTACTTATATGCATAAACACAGATCGCCAAAGAACATCAGGTTCAGGCGAAATGAAGGGGATGCAGTTACGATATACCGGCCAGAGGATATTATTATGTTTCAAGCACAGGAAAACGGCCAGTCTGTTTATTATCACTCCATTGCAACAGAACTGGATTTTTCGGAAACAGACATTTCAAGGATAAACACCAGTCCCAAATCTGAAATGGTGAGCAGGCATATTTTCGCCCAATTGCTACTGTCAGGTAAAAAAAGCGTTTATTTCTACCAGGATGACTCTATATGCAAAAGGCATTACCTGGTAGAAGACAGTGAGAATAAATGGTCCGATTTGCGCAATAAACGATATTATAACAGTGATGATAAAAGCAATCTGAGATATTCGCAGGAGTATGTAAAACAAATTTTGTCTTTTGTTGCCGATTGTCCCGCTATACCAGTTCAAAGTGTTTTCAATTGCGAATTCAGTGAAAAAAAGATACTGGCACTGTTTAAAAAATATAATAATTGCAGGAAACCTGCTACAAAGCCGGGTTATGAATATAAAGAAGAGAAGGTACATGTTAATATGGGTGCAGTAGCCGGAGGCAACTATTCTTCACTTAAATTCAGTGGAGATAACGGAATGCTCAATGCATTGAAATTTAAGTATGCCCGGGGAATTGATGCTGGTTGTTTCATAAATCTCATTTCTCCGCGCACTGATAGAGCTTGGTCGTTATACAATAACATAGTATTCACTCAGTATGATTTCAAAGGGCAAAATTCTGATCCTGCAGCGATTTTGGAAAGCGGTTTTGTGCGCGCATCCTTCCTGAAATTATTTACGCTTGTCCGCTACCAGTACCCATACTCAAAGATCAAACCACTTGCAGAAATAGGTTTAGGTAATGGTTATGCGCTGAACAGTGCCAGTTCTGGTCAATATGCTGCCGGGTACAATGCTAAAACATTCGGAGGTAATGATGCCTACCTCCTGCAATTCCGCAATTATGAGCAATCTTATTGCCTGGGCATAGGGGCGTGTTACAACAAGTTTACCGCTGAATTCCGTTTAGAAAAAGGCAATGGAATGTCGTCTGTTAATGGGATAAGTGCATCTACAGATTATTATCATTTTTTATTGAGTTACAGTTTCCGTTGATAATAGTTTTCCAGATCAGCTAATCGTCCTTATCACCTTTTCAACCCGTTTCTTTTTAGCATCCTTTTCTATATCCGGTATTCTGTCATTCAGTGTCCTGATGAATTTAGTTTTGTTATCTGAGTCTATTACAGGCAGGGCCTGCTCGGCATACATCGGTACCTGGTTTGACGGACAATCCTGCAGCAATTCAATAAATAGAGAAAAAGCATCAAGATGGTATTTTTCAACAGAACTCAGTTTAATCAGTATCCCCGCACAATGGTCTTTGGTGATTACAGAGCCCTTATCGGCAATGGCTATAATCTTACCCAATGAATTAAAAACCAAGTCTGCATTTTCAATCGTAATCAGGTCCAATGCAGTCATAGCGCCCCACTGCATCCGGTTGTTTTTGCTTTCCAGCAACTGTATGAAATTTTTGGCATAACCGGATATCAGTTGTGGGTTGATCTCCCCGGCTTCATATAGCACTTTAATGCAATCGCTCTGAACAGCTTTATTATTCAGGTTGGCAACCAGTTCTTTTACGGCTTCGGTATTGTTATCAGCAGCTATCTGCCTGGCTAATACTTTATTGGGTTCTGTTCCCCTGAATTTCAGCGAGGAAGCTAATTGGTCTAATACGGACATTTGTTTATTTTATAACTCCTTTTTCTTTTAGAATGCTGATATATTTTTCTTCAGACAGAGGGCAATTTACTAAATCAATAAAGTCTTTTTTACCTAACCAGCATTGCATCGCCATTTTTCCAATGAGGCTAATATCTAAATCATGATTGGCTCCATGACTGATTTTCGTTCGGGCAATAAACTTCTTATTAAAGTAAAACTCTAAAAAATGGTTATCTCCTGGTGCTTCAATAAATCCCTTTTTTATCTCTATCAAAGTTAAGGTATTAAGATGTAATTATAGGGAAAAATGTACTGAATAACAGCTCACTCTTGCACCAGCAGGTTCTCCGCAAATATCCTGGATACGGTAGCTGTTTTATCCTTACCAATCCTGATTACTATGGAGTTATCGTAGGGTATTTTTTCTATCAGCGCAACCCGTGAGCCGATGCCGATATCCAGTTTTTTCAGGTATTGCAGAAACGAACTGCTGGTATCTTTCACAGCCACTACCTGGCAGCTTTTCCCTTCGGCCATATCGGCCAGTATGGTTCTGAAACTTGAAGCCGTTTCCCCGTTCGATTTAGGTATAGGGTCGCCATGCGGGTCATATTGCGGAAACCCCAGGAACTTGTCCAGCCGGTCGGCCAGGTCAGCGTTTTGCACATGTTCCAGTTGCTCGGCAATTTCATGCACTTCATCCCAGCCATAGCCCAGTTTTTCGGCCAGCAGCACTTCCCATAGCCGGTGTTTCCGCACTATCTGAACGGCAATATCCCGCCCGGTTTCTGTGAGTTTTACACCCTTGCTCTTTTCGTAGAGCAGGAATTTCTTATCTGCCAGCTTTTTAATCATATCCACCACAGATGCAGGGTTATTGTTCAGCGCATCCGAAATGGCGGTCGGCGTTATTTTTTTTAGCCCCTGCTTGTCCAGATGGTAGATGGCCTTGAGGTAATTTTCTTCCGATAGTGTCTGCATACTGTTGTAGTGAAGGCCTAAAGTTAAACTTTAGCAGGTAAATAAAAAATAATTAGCCTTGCCTAATAAAAATAATTTGCCAAACAGAAAAAATATATTAGGTTTGCACAATAATTTACTTTTAGATTGATCTGCATAACATTATGCCTGAGCTGATTGAAGAAATAGTACACCCAAAAACCAAATCTTCCGGAATCCATTGGGTACGGAAGAACAACAATAACTCTCTTTCAGAGGTTTTTTCAAGTATTAATGTCCCCAAAAACGCTGGTTTCTGGAAAAAACTACTGGCTTTTGCCGGTCCGGGCCTTATGGTATCGGTAGGGTATATGGACCCGGGCAACTGGGCCACCGATATTGCGGGTGGTGCGCAGTTTGGCTACACGCTACTTTCTGTTATCCTTATCTCCAATTTCTTTGCCATCATACTTCAATACCTGGCGCTGAAGCTGGGTATTGTTACTGAGCGCGATCTGGCCCAGGCCTGCCACGATGAGTACAAGCCCTGGCTCAGCTTCAGCCTCTGGGTGCTGTGTGAGGTAGCTATTGCCGCCTGCGATCTTGCTGAAGTAATAGGCGCGGCCCTGGCACTCAACCTGCTCTTTCATATACCGCTCACGGTCGGGGTAGTCATTACCGCATTCGATGTGCTGATTATATTGTTTTTTCAGTACAAAGGTTTCCGGTTTGTTGAGGGGGTGGTTGCCGCCCTCATATTTGTTATCCTCGCCTGTTTCGGGTATGAGATACTGGTATCTCACCCTGGTTTTTTACCTATACTCAGTGGTATGATTCCCCGCCAACAGATTGTCTTCAATCCAGGTATGCTCTATATATCTATTGGCATACTGGGCGCTACTGTTATGCCTCACAATCTGTACCTGCACTCCAGCATAGTGCAGACCCGCAACTACGAGCGCAATGATACCGGCAAGAAAATGGCCATTAAGTTTGCCACTATCGACAGCACTGTTTCTTTGCTGTTTGCCTTTTTTATCAATGCCGCCATTCTTATATTGGCAGGGTCGGTTTTTCATACATCGGGGCACAAAGAGGTAGCCGATATTACGGTAGCCTACAAGCTGCTCGATCCGCTGCTGGGAGTAACTATAGCCAGCACCCTCTTTGCCGTGGCCCTGCTTGCCTCGGGCCAGAACTCCACACTCACCGGCACCCTGGCCGGACAGATTGTAATGGAAGGCTTCCTGAACATAAAGCTCAAGCCCTGGCTCCGCAGGCTCATAACCAGGCTCATAGCCATCATACCCGCATTCGTAGTTACCTTTATGTTTGGCGAAAAGGGAATAGCCAGCCTGCTCATCCTCAGCCAGGTTATTCTCTCCATGCAGCTCAGCTTTGCCGTAATTCCCCTGATACTCTTTACCAACGACAAACGCAAAATGGGGCAGTTTGTAAATGGCTCCTTTACAAAAGTGCTGGTATGGGTGGTGGCGGGGATCATACTGGTGCTGAATGTTTATTTGCTGTGGACTACATTTCGTGGTGGGTAGTTTTGTATTTCCTGCCCGGGCTGAATAGCCGGGGGTTGTTTTGGGTAACCCTATCTATTCAGCCGGGCAAGCGCAAGAGATGCCCCTACATTACAAAATTACCCATCTCCCTTATAAATAAAAAGCCCCATTTTATTATTGATAATCAATGAATTTGAGGTGAAAAATGTCCCATTTTATACCCTAAGGGGTGATTTTTTATTTCCTGATTTGCAGCGTTGGGCACACCTTTCGTGAAATTCTCAGGGCTGGCTCGTGGTTAAAGCCCTTACTATTTCAAAATACCACCGGCTGCACAAAATTGCCCACTTGCTTCCCACTTTGGCTTAAACGCCAAATGTAATTTGAACCCAGATTTTTCCTTTTGAAAAGGCCTTTTGTTTGGTTATCTCATTCTCTTAAATCAAAGCAATGGGATAATGGTGGTGGCTGAAACCCTTGCTGGTGGCTGATATAAAATAATTTACGATTATCTCATCATATCCCGTTCTTTGCGAGATTGGGAATAGAGCAACTAAATATCGGTTCGGAGTTTATTAACAAGATTATCAATTTATTGTGTCAATTACTCATTTTTGCCATCAATACATGCGATGCCTTGCGCCTCCGCTGAAGCTATGGCGGCACGCGGTCAGCATCGGCAAAACTCCCATATTGGTTACTATAGACATTTAATCCCTTCGGGATAACTATCGAACCAATAATAATGAGCATCAAAGAAAGTACTAAGCCATCGAACTCACGTTAACCTCGCTACGGATTGTCTGGTCCCTGATGCTTTACTGTTACCCTGAAAAAAGGCAGACTCCAGAAAAAAGCTTTTTGATTGAATTATCCCATGGCTCTTAAAAAACGAAATGGGATAATGTTAAACGCTGAAACCCTTGCTGGTGGCTGATATAAATTAATTTGTGATTATCTCATCTTATCACCTACTTGCGAGATCGGGAATTTAGTAACCTAGCTTCGAAATTTCTGACCCTGGTTATTTACTTCAGCCTTGAAAAAAGCAGCCTTCTGAAAAAGGCCTTTTGTTTGGTTATCTCATTCTCATAAATAAAAGACAATGGGATAATGATTATTGCTGAAACCCTTGCTGGTGGCTTATATAAATTATTTACCGATTATCTCATGTTATCTCATTGACCTATTCCTGGGAGAAACGGCAGTTAAAAACTGCCTAGATTGCTCAGACACAGGTCGGCTACGCACGGGGCTTTGTTACAGACCTGCGCCATTGAAAAAAGGCTTTTTGTTTGGTTATCCCATTCTCATAAATAAAAGCAATGGGATAATGATTATTGCTGAAACCCTTGCTGGTGGATTATATAAATTAATTTACGATTATCTCATCTTATCTCACATGCTGGGAGGCAAGTGCGTAAATGTGTAAATTGGATCAGATGCATAGTGGTAAAAAAAATATGCGATTTTCAATTGCCGAAATCATCGGGAATGTCTGGATTTTCGATTTTTACTAGCCTAAATTACAGGGATAAAGTCTGTTTTCATTTTTAATTTGCCGAAATCTGCGGGAATGTTTCGGTGCCTGGATCCTGAGCTGGTAAAAAGCTCTTTGAAATACTCAGGATGAAATAATAATTGTTTCATAGCTTAATAATATGTCAAATATCATAAAATCTGGAACAAAGGTAAAATGAATAATTGGAAATTCCTAATTTTATAGCATATTTATTTTTGGGGCTGGAAACGCCTGGTATAAACTGGCCAAATTGTTTAGACGAGTTGGCTAAACTCATACCTACTTGCCAAACCCGCGCCAGATTGATGAGATTGCTTAGACGAGTTGGCTATACGCATACCTAGGCGGCAAATTCGAGCCAGACAGAACACATATTATATTCATCATAATATTTTGTACTTATATTTTAATTCTTTTAGGATTATTGTACTTTTGCATTTTTCTTGATCACATTTAAATTTAGTCATTTTTATAAATATATTATACAATAACACTTGATCAAATATATTATCTGCATTAAAATAATCTCTTATTTTATTATCCATATCTTTATTCGTGTAACCTATGTATTTTTCATTAAAGCATAATCTACAAATTTTTTCTTCATTATCTTTAAATGGTAATACCCCAGTTATTGAACACTCTTCTGTATGTTCGTTACAAAGCAGGTGGTAAAAATCCGTAATTCTTATTTTGATAGTATTATGTTGGAAAACAATATTATCTGTATCTATAAATGGCGTATTTCTTATAAGATCATATTTAGTAATATATAATTTTTTATAAACATTAGTTTTTTGTTCGTGTGTGTACCCTGTTACTTTTTTCTTATATTGTTCAAACTCTAAAGGTTTACCTAAATCCGAAAGTGAGTTATAAAATAGCATGGCTTGTTCGTAAGCAGACATTTGAGCACGGAAAATTTTCATATAATCATACTTCTCATTTTCATTTAAAAATGTTACTTCATCTACATACTTTATTGCTTGATAGATATTTCTAAAATAATTTCCTAATCGGTTTACATGACCCGTATAAAATGGATAAGGTTTTTTATCCAAAAGGTCAGCATCAAAAAAACTTTGATACTTTTTTTTACTTTTTTCAACATCGTAATGAACAGAATACATTGATATTTTATCTAATTCTAATTCTTTAAATCTTTCATTTTTATTCAATTTA
>Ga0364887_10328_pt1 | contig 27389 bp, 15 predicted proteins | sample ExccelJu500001D4_4_FD_206924 | JGI IMG/M metagenome (GOLD analysis project Ga0364887, IMG submission 206924) | Enriched cells from Trout Bog Lake Hypolimnion, Wisconsin, USA - BchlTB.July23.5000.01.D4 | ecosystem: Environmental > Aquatic > Freshwater > Lake > Hypolimnion/Profundal zone | place...
GCTGGTACTTATACCTACTCGGTGAACGTAACCGATGCCACAGGTTGTAATGCGGGAAGTTCAGTAACTGTAACCGTATTCCCTTCCGTAGCGGCAAATGCCGGTGCGGCATCAGATACTATCTGTAACGGACAAAGTATAGTATTGGGCGGAAGTCCAACCGCAATCGGCGGAACTTCTCCTTACACTTATTCATGGACCAACGGTGCGGCTTCAGCAGCTAATCCATCGGTTAGCCCGATCGTTCAAACATCTTATAATGTTATTGTTACCGATTCTAACAATTGTACTGCCTCTGCAAGTACATCGGTAGTTGTAAGGGCCAACCCGGTTGTAAGCGCCGGCCCTGATGTTTCGGTTACTACCTGTAGCCCAACCGGCGTGCAGATCGGAGGCGCTCCGACCGCGCAGGGTGGTAATGGTTCACCTTATACCTACTCATGGTTCCCCGTAACAAATCTGACGTCTTCAAATAGCTCAAATCCTAACGCTGTCGGGCTGACCGGTAACACTATTTATACTGTTACAGTTACCGATTCAAAAGGATGTACGGCCAGCGATGCCGCGCAGGTAACCGTGGTTACCAATACTCCTTCAGTGAGCATTTCGGGTAATACTTTGCGCTGGTGTGCCGGTAGCATTGCCAGTGTTAATTTAACCGCTAACACTTCAGGTGGTACGAACCCGGTATCGTATAACTGGAGCGGAGTAAATCTGAATCCGACGAATTTACAGGTTGTGAGCGCCGGTCCTTCGGTAGCCGGCAGCTACATTTATAACGTCACCGTTACGGATGGCTTTAATTGTACGGCAAGTGCTACTCAAACCATCCTTATTGATTCTGTACCAACAGCCTCAGCCGGCAATGGTGGGTTTACTACCTGCCAGGGAACGGCTGTACAAATAGGAGGGAACCCTACCGCAACCGGTGGCACCGGACCTTATAATTATGTTTGGGGAGGGGGAGCATCTGCAACATCTAATCCAACTGTAAATCCGGTCAATACTACCACCTATCCGGTAACGGTAACTGATGCTAACTTCTGTTCTGCTTCAGCAAATACCACGGTTTTGGTGCATCCAACACCTGTTGCCAGTGCAGGTCCGGCAGTAACTCAACCGGTTTGTAGTCCTACGGGCATTCAAATTGGCGGAACACCTACCGCCAACGGCGGCACAGGTCCATATACCTATAGCTGGACCGGCTCAACAGGGTTATCTTCAACTACTGTTTCAAATCCTACGGTGGTTGGCCTAACCAGTAATACTACTTACACTGTGGTTGTTACTGACTTTTATCTTTGCACCGCCAGTGCCCAGGTGGCAGTAACAGTTTCAAATACTCCACCGTCAGCAACGATTTCTTCAAGTATAACCCCAGAGTGGTGTGCATCAAGCGGAAGTGCAACAAACCTGACCGCTAATATTTCAGGCGGTAGTACACCATTCTCTTTTAACTGGAGTGGAACTAACCTGAATCCTAATAATGCCCAAACGGTAACTGCCAATCCTAATGTTGCAGGTTCTTATACATACAACGTTACAGTAACAGATAACTTTAACTGTACCGCCTCCGCAACCCGGACTGTGGTAGTTGATTCTCTACCACGCGCGAACGCGGGCCGCAACGACACCATATGTAATACTTCAACCGTTGTTTTGGGTGGAAGTCCTACTGCCGCAGGCGGGGTGGGACCTTATTCTTATTCATGGAGTGGTGGCGCTTCGGCGGTTTCAAATCCGGGTGTTAGTCCTTCCGCAACAACTACTTACTTTGTAACTGTGACCGATCACAATAGCTGCACTGCAACTTCCAGTGCCTCGGTTACCGTTAGGCCATTGCCATTGGCAAATGCAGGAGTTGACAAAAATTTACCGGCCTGCAGTCCTACCGGCATACAGATCGGCGGAAGCCCGACTGCAAGTGAAGGAGGCGGAGCGCCTTATGCTTTTGCGTGGAGCCCGTCAACCGGTCTTGTTCCTGATTCTTTTGTTGCTAATCCAACTGTTGTTGGGATATCTTCAAATACCACCTACACGGTTAAAGTAACTGATGCCAATGGATGTAGTTCTTCTGACCAGGTTTTGATAACTGTAACTAATAATCCGCCACTCGTTAACATAAGCGCAAGTGGTGGAATACAATGGTGCGCAGGAAGCAATAGCTCAATTAACCTGACTGCCAACGTAACCGGCGGAAGTGCAGCTTACAGCTATAGCTGGAGCGGAGGAACGAACCCGGCTAATACCAATGTTGTAAATGTTAGTCCAAACGTTGCAGGTTCTTATCCTTACCATGTTACAGTGACAGATGGATTTAATTGCACCGCCAGTGCAAGTATTACTGCAGTGGTTGACACGCTGCCAATTGCAAGTGCAGGGCCGGTCAACGGATTTAATGTTTGCTATGGAAGCAGTATAAATATTGGAGGAGCACCAACTGCTACCCGCGGAACAGCTCCGTATAGCTATGTTTGGAGTGGGGGCGCAGGAGCGGTAGCCAATCCTTCGGTTTCGCCTTTAACAACCACTACTTACCTGGTTACGGTAACCGATTTCAAGGGATGTTCTGCTACAGCGGCAACCACTGTTTTTGTAAATTCTCCAATTGCTGCCAGTGCAGGAGCCCAGCAACATTCTATCTCTTGCAGCGGAAGCTGTGTATTATTAGGTGGAGCCCCTACCGCATCAGGCGGAACCGGAGTTTATACTTACAAATGGACGCCGGGTGCTAACCTGAACGATTCCACCAGTGCTAATCCTACTGCTTGTGGTTTGCCGGGTAACACTTTCTTCACTGTAAAAGTTACCGACCAACTGGGTTGCATCGCAACCGCACAGGTTTTAATAACTGTTGCACCGGGAACCCTGGCAGCGAATGTTGAGCCCGGCGGTTATATCTGTGCAGGAACGAACGACAGCGTAATGCTGGGCGGATTCCCGACAGCGGTTGGCGGAACTCCTCCTTACACATATACCTGGTCACCAACCACTAATTTAAACTTACATGACCCTGCTAATCCAATGGCCTTCCCTTCGGTTACCACACAATATGATCTGACACTTACAGATGCCCTCGGATGCAGCGTTACAGATTCGGCGGTAGTAGTAATACGGCCACGGGTTATTGTGAATGCCGGAAATGATACGACCGTTTGTGCAGGATTCCCGGTTAATTTAGGTGGTAATCCTACCGCTTCAGGCGGTGGCGGAAATTTCCATTATCAATGGTCGCCTACAACCGGTCTTACTACTATAACCGGTGCCAATCCACAGGCACTCATAACCAGTAGCACTGTTTATGTTGTTACTGCTACAGATGGAAATGGCTGCTCAGCTACTGGCAGTGTAGTGCTTAACGTTAATCCTACCCCAATAGCCAATGCCGGAACTAATAAGATCATGACTTCTTGTCCTTTGGATAGCGTTATTTTAGGCGGCTCACCTGCTGCCACAGGAGGAACCCCGCCTTATACTTACTCCTGGTTACCGGGTTTAGGTCTCGATAGTTTACATGTTCCACATCCTGTTGTTAAGGGAATTGATTCTATTCAGGAATACGAGGTGTTTGTGACTGATAGCAAAGGTTGTGTGGCTACCTCATTTGTTTCTGTCACAGTTAATCCAAGCACGCTGCAGGCCCAGGCAGGAAATGGCGGAAGTTTGTGTTCCAATTCCGGAGTGCCAATAAGTCTGGGAGGTTCGCCTACAGCAACCGGTGGCCGTACCCCTTATACATATCGCTGGACACCGACATCAGGTCTGAGTAGCAGTACGGTTCCTAATCCTACAGCTAATCCTTCGAACAGTACTGTTTATTACCTAACCGTAACGGACGCCTTAGGATGTACCGCTATTGACTCTGCCAGTATTATTATCAACGCTGCGCCGGTGGCCAGCGCCGGGACCGATACGGCTATCTGTTCAGGAAATAAAGTATCAATCGGTGGTTCTCCGACTGCATCTGCCGGAACACCAGGCTTTACTTATGCCTGGAGCCCGACCGGTGGATTTATTTCGCCTACCAACTCATCTAACCCGCTACTTGCTCCATCGGTTTCAACCACCTACCAGGTTACAGTAACCGATAGTAAAGGGTGTTCAGCCACCGATGCGGTATTAGTAACTGTGAGGCCAAATCCTGTAGTCTCGGCCGGTTCGGATATGAACATTACTACCTGTCCGGGCGACAGTGTTCAAATTGGAGGTTTTCCGCCGGCAACCGGTGGGTCTGCGCCATATTCTTATGCATGGACACCTGGTACAGGCTTATATTCTTCTACATCTGCCAATCCGTGGGTGAAGGGTATCAGCGCTTCTCAATCTTACAACCTTTTGGTGACAGATAATTTTGGATGCCAGGGAAGCGACTTTGTGGAAGTGATCATTGTTCAAAGCACCTTACAGGCCAATGCCGGTAATAGTCATGCCATCTGCGGTTCAACCGGCGGTGGAGTCCAAATTGGCGGCTCGCCAAGTGCAGTGGGGGGCAGTTCTCCGTATACCTATCATTGGTTCCCTTCCAGCGGATTAAACAGCTCTACTTTAGCTAATCCAACAGCTCAGCCAACTTCGTCTACCACTTATTATCTTACAGTTACGGATTCCAAGGGATGTTCATCTATCGATTCGGTTCGCATTATTGTGAATCCGGTTCCGGTGGCCAATGCGGGTGGGTCAACCGCTATTTGCAGTGGCTCATCGGTTACGCTTGGCGGAAGTCCGACAGCCTCAGGCGGAACACCTGATTACGATTATTCATGGAGCCCGACCATAGGCTTAAGTGGAAATAATATTTCTAACCCGGTTGCAACACCGGCCAGCACATCGACCTATATTTTAACTCTGACCGATTCGGTGGGTTGTAAGGCAACTTCATCAGTAACTATTACGGTTAATCCTAAACCTGTTGCTAATGCAGGGGCCAACGTAAGTGTAGGTTCATGTGTAGGGGATAGCAGCCAGTTAGGTGGCTCTCCTTCAGCAAGCGGCGGAACACCCGGTTATACCTATTTATGGAGCCCTGCTACCGGCCTTAGCTGTAGTACCTGTGCCAATCCAACCATAAAAGGAATTACGGTTTCCGGTTTCTATTCTCTGACCGTAACTGATTCTAGGGGATGTATATCAACAGCACAAACCCTGGTAACCGTTACACAAAGTAACTTATCGGCAAATGCAGGAAATGATGCCTCACTATGCCAGGGGGCCGGAACCGGAATTACGCTTGGTGGCAGCCCTACGGCGTTGGGCGGAACTCCTTCATATAGCTATCACTGGTCACCCTCATCAGGCTTAAGTTCATCAAGCGTTTCAAATCCGGTTGCTAACCCGGGCGCTACAACAACTTACTATGTAACCGTTACTGATGGAAAGGGTTGTATAGCCGTAGATTCAGTGAACATCCTGGTTTATCCTTCCATGACAGTAACTGCAGGCGTGGATACAACAATTTGTAACCGTACTGCGGTTTTATTGGGTGGGCGTCCGACTGTTAGTGGAGGTATTGCTCCATACAGCTATGCATGGTCGCCGGGAACAGGTTTGAGCAGCACATCAGCTTCTAATCCAACTGCAACCCCGACTATCACAACTACATACACGGTTACTGTTACCGGTTCAACCGGTTGCACAGCCAGTGCATCTGTGATTGTTCGGGTAAATGCAAACCCGAGAGCTAACGCCGGTACCAACGGCGCGCTTGTGGCGTGTAATGCTGATAGTTTAAGATTAGGCGGAACACCGGCCGCAACCGGTGGAACCGGACCTTACATTTACACATGGTCACCGGCTGGTGGCTTGAATTGTGACAGCTGTCCTAATCCTTATGTCAGCCATTTAGGCTCAAATGCTACCTATACCCTGGTGGTAACTGATAGTAATGGTTGCTCTGCGCAAAGCCAGGTATCTGTTACTGTTACCGGTAGTGGTTTAGTTGCGCAAGCTGGTAATGGCGCAAGCTTCTGCCAGGGTTCTGTATCCCCTGTTACGCTTGGAGGAAACCCTACTGCATCCGGGGGCAACGGAACATATACATATGCATGGTCTCCGGCAGCTGGGTTAAGTTCAACAACAAGCGCAAATCCTGTTGCTTCACCTGTAACTACAACGCGTTATGACATTATTGTAACCGATGGAAACGGTTGTGTTGGTGTGGATTCTGTACTCATAAAGGTAAATATTAAACCTACTGCAAATGCAGGTTTGAATGATACCATCTGCTCAGGTTCGAAGGTGGCGTTGGGAGGCTCGCCAACCGGTTCGGGAGGCACGGGTTCAACTTATACTTACCAGTGGTCACCGCCTACAAACTTTGTAACGTCAAATACCATTTCTAATCCCAGGGTTCAACCAACGGCAAATATTATTTATACAGTTATCGTAACTGACTCATTGGGTTGCACAAGCAGTTCTTCAGTTAATGTAACCGTGTATCAAAATCCAACAGCAAACGCAGGTTCCAACCAGGCCATATTTGCCTGTCCTTTATCTTGCGCTACGTTGGGCGGTAACACAACGGCCACAGGAGGTACTGCACCATATTTATATGCATGGTCACCTCCAACCGGCTTAAATAATACCGGTCTTTCAAACCCTTCAGCATGTAATCTGGCGGGAACTACAACATACCATTTAACTGTTACAGATAAGAACGGTTGTACTGCGCTTAGCCAGGCTACCTTAACGGTTTCTCCTTCAGGCTTAACTGCTGATGCCGGCGTTAATAAAGCTATTTGTCGGGGTCAGTCGAACGGAGTAACGCTTGGTGGCACCTCAACTGCTACTGGCGGGCAAGGGCCATATACTTACAATTGGAATCCATCTGCAGGTATAACAACTTCAACCACGGTTGCTAATCCTACGGCAAACCCGGTTGATACAACTACTTATATCGTTATAGTTCAGGATGCATTAGGGTGCACAGCGCAGGATTCAATTATCGTTTATGTAGATCCAGCCGTTTCGGCCTCAACCCGAAATGATACAGATATATGCGCTGGTACCGTTGTTTTGATTGGCGGTTCACCTACAGCTTCCGGCGGTACCTTTCCTTACTCATATTCATGGAACCCGGGTAATGGATTGAGCAGTGTTATTGCTGCTAACCCTACGGCCTCACCTGTAACTACTACCACTTATTGTGTTACTGTGACCGATCGTACCGGATGTTCAGCTTCGATCTGTCAAACAATTGATGTTAACCCTGCAGTAACTGCTTGTGCCGGTCCATCCGGGCTAACCATGACCAGTTGCGGTGGTTCTTTTGTTCAGTTGGGATGTACACCAACTGCTACAGGAGGTTCCGGCAATTACAGTTTTGCCTGGTCGCCTTCCATTGTAAACGGCGTTCAGGTGCTGAATGGTTCAACCATTTCGAATCCAATTGTTACCGGTTTAACTACCACTACCTTATTTACGGTTACGGTTACCGATAATGGTACCGGTTGCAGTGCAACTTCACAGGTCAATGTTACTGTAAATTCAAGCTCACTGGCAGTTGATGCAGGTCTTAACCAGGTATTCTGCGGTGGTTCGGGAACTTGTACAAATATCGGCGGTAGCCCTACCGCAAGTGGTGGTGTAGCCCCTTACCAATATCAATGGGCTGCTCCGGGTGGGGTAAACAATGCAACCACCGCCAACCCATGTGTTCAGCCATCCGGCACTACCCTTTACCACGTAACGGTTACCGATCATTTAGGCTGTAGCGCCACTGATTCGGTTACGGTCAGGGTGAATCCGCAAATAGTTGTTCAGGCAGGAAATGATACTTCGGTTTGTAACGGTCAATCAGTAGTGTTAGGTTTGAAGAATCCGGAAGTGATAGGTGGAACTGTTCCTTATACATATTCATGGTCACCGGGTCAAAATCTGAGCGGTACCAGTGTTGCTAATCCAACGGCGCAGAACCTTTCTTCAAATGTTACTTATACACTTTTGGTTACAGATTCTTTCCATTGCAGCGCTACAGGCAGCATTGCTATTAACGTAAGACCCCTTCCGACAGCGAGTGCCGGACCGAATGCCACCATTTATGCATGCGCCGGTGACAGTGCATTACTGGGTGGTGCGCCTACTGCTACCGGTACCGTTGCCCCTTACACCTACGCATGGAATCCGCCTTTGAACGTGTCGTTAAGCTGCGTAAATTGTCCTAATCCTTACGTAAGCAACCTGGGTCATAATACGCAGTTCTGTGTTACGGTAACAGATAGTTTTGGATGCCAGGCTCAAAGTTGTACCAACGTAACTGTATTACCGAATACAGTTTTTGCTAACGCCACGCCGAATAGCTTACCTGCACTTTGTTCTAACTCCGGAGGCTGCGTAACCCTCGGAGGTAATCCTGCCGTTAGTGGTGGCGTAGGACCTTATACTTACAACTGGGTACAAATTGGTTCTACTCTTTCGCATCCACAGGTTTGTCCTACGGTAACAACTCAATACACCTTAGTTGGTACGGATTCAAAAGGTTGCCAGGCGGCTGATTCCGTCTTTGTAACTGTCAATACGGCTCCGGTGGTGAATGTTACCGGGTTGAACTCGCATTATTGTGTTGACGCGGGTAATGTTTTAATGACCGGCACGCCTGCAGGAGGGACCTTCTCAGGCACCGGTGTTACGGGCAATGTATTCAAGCCTGGTTTAGCCGGTGCGGGTAACTGGTGTATTACTTATACTTATTCAGACGGAAACACCGGCTGCTCTGCCGATACAGTGATCTGTGTAACTGTTTATGCATTACCGGTTGTAAGTATTTCAGGCAACTACAATGGTTCTTACTGCCAGTCTAATCCTCCTATTCCGCTTACAGGAAGCCCTGCCGGCGGAGTATTTTCAGGACCGGGAATGACAGGCAATATCTTCTACGCACAAAATGCCTCGGTGGGTAGTAACACTATTACTTATACCTATACCGACCCTAACAGTGGTTGCAGCAACAGCACCCAGATCAATATTAATGTAAAAGCAAATCCAACCCTGAGTGTAGCCGCGTCGGAAGATACAGCATGTACAGGCGACAGGGTCATACTGACACCTACTTATAGTTTCGATGTATTCAATATTGTATGGACCACCCTGAGTGGTGCTAACCTGGCATCGGGAGTTAACCAGATATCTGTTTACCCGACCGGCACTGACTATTGTGTCGTCGCTTCGGCAGTTAACACGCCAAATGGCTGTATAACCCGCGATACTATTTGCATCGATGTTTATCAGCCTCCGGTAGTATCTGAGCCTGTGGTAGCCAATACCTGCGAGAATCTTTCGGTAACTGTTAACGTGATAAATAACATAGTCGATCCTCAAAACCATGCCGATCAGGTTAGTATTCTTGTTCAACCTGTTCACGGAACAATGGTTAGCACAGGTAATGGTGTGTATACTTATACCCCGGCTGCATTCTTTAACGGTTTGGATTCTTTCAAATTTGCGGTTTGCAACAGTGTTTGTGATAATACCTGTGATACTGCGATCGGCTATATTCATGTTTGTGCTGTTCCTTCACCTCCGGTGATTTTGGATACCACGATTACCATCAATGAGGACGACTCGGCCTACGTTTGTCCTGTGATATATGACCACAATGGATTGCCTTTGGTCATTGGTAATGCCGGTTGTGATTCTACTTATGGTCAACTGATATTTACAAGTGACAGTTGCTTTAAATTTGTTCCATACACCGGATTTTCCGGAACGCAGACATTGTGTATTACCGTTTGTAATAATGCCGGATTATGTGATACTGGTACCATCATAATACATGTGTTGCCTATCATATTGCCGCCGGTAGCAGTTATTGACGTTGATACTACCAATTATCTGACAACTATTATAGTTCCGGTTTTGGGCAACGATTACAATGCGGCAGGCGATACCTTCCACGTTACTGCAATATTGTGTCAGCCTGGTGAAGGCGTAGCAACGATTAATCCGAATGGAACGATATCTTATCAGCCGGATTCGAATGCTACCGTCTGCCACCCGGATTCTTTCTGTTACCAGGTTTGTGACGTAGCTTACCCGACCTTATGTGATACCGCCAGGGTAATGATCTATATCAGACCGGTCATATATGCTCTAAACGATTCAGCGACTACCAGTCAACATAGCCCGGTTATTATACCGGTGCTGGGTAATGACCACACTCCTGATTGTGATACAATAGGCATCAACCAGGTTATCACTACAGGTACCATTGGCAATGTTGTAATTAATCCGGATGGAACCGTTACTTACACTCCTAATGCGGATACATGCGGATATACCGATATGTTCAGCTATGTTGATACAGACGGTTTTGGCGGCAGGGATACGGCTACAGTTTACGTGAACGTGTTGTGTTGCCCGACTCAACTGGTAGCTGTTGATGATTCAATGGCCATACAGCCTAATACCACGTTAACATTCAATCCGGCGGCCAATGATATTATTGGTGCTGCTCATCTTACCTACACTGTCATTTCGGGCGCTGTTAATGGTCATGCATACTATTCAAGCGACTCTACGCTTGTATATATTCCGAACCTGGATTACTGTGGATTAGATCATGTTACTTATGTCGGCTCCGGGCCTTGTGGTACGGATACGGGAAAGATCACCATCAACATTATTTGCAGAACCCGGCCTTATGCAGCTAATGACACATTGCCTGCTTGTAGTAATGCACCTGTCAGGATAAATGTTTTCGCTAAGGATACTGCGGAAACCGGATTTACTTTAACTGTAACTTCGGAAGGAACTTCGGTGCCTGCCAATTTGGGGGCCATTACGAACGTTAGCAACGGGGTTATTACCTATACCCCTGTTGGTTTACCGGGAACCGTGAGTTTCCTTTATACCGTATGCGATAATGGAACGCCTGAGCTGTGTAGCTCTGGTACTATAGTGATCAATATTACGGATTGCCAGAAACCTGTTGTAGGCACTATTTATGACACAACTTTTATTAATACGCTTGGAACTACCTGCGTAGGTAAGTATGTGAATAATGGAGGAAATCAATGGCAGATCGATTCGTTGTGCAGTGGTCAAAACGGAACTACAACGATAGTAGCACCCGGCGATACCTGTATCACTTACACCCCTGATAACAACTTTACAGGTAATGATACCTTCTGTATCGTTGTGTGCGACACCTTTGGTTGTACTACATCTGAGGTGATCTATACGGTGCTCGACACGGTCATCAGGGCCAATCCTATTTATTGTGATAAGGATACAACACCGATGAATTCACCTGATACTATCGCCATCCTTGCCGGAGATACCATTCCAAGGTCAGGTGATACAACAGTGGTTATAACTATGGTTCCTTACAATGGTTCGGTTTCGGTAAACAGTAATCATACCGTGACCTATTTGCCAAACCCTAACTATAAAGGTTCGGATGAGTTCGTTTATGAGGTTTGTGCCATATCAGGCAACTATAAATACTGCGATACTGCCAGTGTTTGTATCACGGTTGTAGATACGGTGCATCATTGCATGATACCGGATGGATTCTCGCCAAATGGTGACGGAGTGAATGATGTGTATGAAATTCTTTGCGATGACCTTTACCCTCAATCAACGTTGAAAGTATTTAACCGTTGGGGCGACCAGGTTTGGGATAGCGAAGGGCCATATCATAATGATTGGGGAGGAAAGAACCAGGACGGCACAGTTTGCCCGACCGGCACCTATTTCATTGTGTATGATTACCACGATGGTGTTCATAAGAGCATTGCCAAGTTTGTAGTATTGAACAGATAATATTAATCAGGCCTTCCCCGGTTTTCCGGGGAAGGCTCAATAAAGTTTAACCTGAAAAAATTATATTATGAAAAGAATAATTTTGTCAGCATGTATGGTTGTCATTTTCTTTGCCGGAGTAAAAGCCCAGCAGGACCCGAATTACAGTATGTACATGTTCAACGGTTTGTTTATCAATCCGGCTTACGCAGGCAGCCAGGAGGTGATAAGCCTGATGGCCATTTACCGCGACCAATGGGTGGGTGTTGATGGTGCACCACAAACGGCTAACATCAGCGTGCATACACCACTGCCCCGCGATCAGTACGCTTTGGGCCTGGTCGTTTCTAACGATAAGATCGGGTTGGCCAATACCCTGAACTTTACACCGTCGTTCGCTTATAGGCTGAAGCTCGGAAAATCGCGACTGTGTTTTGGCGTTCAGGCATCGTTTGCATATTACTATGAGAACAATGCGGCCGCCAATCTTGCATCACAGGCTACCGGTGGCCCGAGTGACCTGGCTTTTGCCGGCAACACGAGGCTGTTTGTTCCCAATTTTGGTTTCGGAATATATGCTTACGGCAAACGTTATTTTGCAGGGATCTCTGTTCCGCATTTATTGCCTTCATACCTGGCAGGTCAGGTTGGTGTTGTAACCGGCAATGCTTTGGTAAACAGGATGTACAATGCATACATCGCAACCGGCGGTTATGTTATAGGTAACGACGCCTCTATCGTAAAATTCCGTCCAACCATTTTGTTGATGTACCAGCAGGGCTTATATAAGAACATACCGATGATAGACATTAGCCCGGCTTTGTTATTTATTGACAGAATATGGTTTGGCGTAACTTACAGAACCGGCGGTAACTTCAGTTATGCCGGCCAGGCAGTGGCTCCGTTTTTACAGGTCAAGATCACTCCGCAGTTGCAGTTGGGATATTCTTACGATGCCGAGCTTTCTTCGCTTACACATTTTACCAGCGGTACACATGAAATTATGCTGGGCTATGATTTTTCATATAATAAAAAACGGTTTGTTAGTCCGCGATACATTAAATACTTCTAGTGTTTTGTAAGAAAGGTAATACTTAAAATAAAGATTATGAGTTTGAAGAATTTACTATTACTCCTCTTCCTGTTCGGCTTCATGTCGGGAACAACGGCGCGCGAGAAGCCTTTGGTTCGCGTGGCTGATATGTACTTTAAGCAATTCGACTATTTGAAAGCGATAGAGGTATACAAGCGTGCGCTTAAAAAAGACCAGGGCGATCTGCACGTGATCCAAAAGCTTGCAGATAGCTACCGCCTGACTAATGATTGGGTGAATGCGGAAACATTCTATGCTCAGATAGTTAACCTGGATAGTTCTTCTGCATTGGATAAACTTCATTATGCTGAAGCCCTTCGGGCCAACCAAAAGTATGATAGCGCCAAAGTGTATTATAAGGCCTACGCAGCTTTGATGCCAACTGATGTAACTAACGGTGAGCGTTTGGATGGTATTGATAAAGTGATGGACCTGAGTATTGATAAGGGTTTTTATGAAATAAAGAACCTTGACATCAATACGCAATATTCAGATTTCGGCGTTTCCTTTTTTAAGGATACGGGCATTTTCTTCTGCTCGGACCGTTATGTTGAATCATTCGTAAAGCACCGCGACAACCTGACACACGAAAGTTTTTTGCAGATATACAGGGCGTTTAAAGATGATAGCAGTGGCAAAATTTCCAAATGCGAATTGATAAGTAACAGAAGAGGCGCTGACCGGAAGTTTCATGAAGGTACATCAAGTTATAGTGAAAGGATGCAGGAGTTATATTTCGACAGAAGTAACTATAATGGCACCCGTACGTTTTTCGCTTCCGACAAAACTGTAAAACTCAAAATATTTAAAGTGGGCTGGTTAGATGACCAGAATAAGTGGAGCGATAAACCGGTTGAAGCAGTTCCGTTCAATGATAACGAATATTCAGTCGGGCATCCATGTCTTTCAAAAGATGGAAGGACCCTCTACTTTGCCAGCGATAAACCGGGAGGTTACGGTGGCGTGGATATTTACATGTGTACCCGTGAAATTGGTACATTGTGGAGTGCACCGGTTAACCTGGGGCCTAAGGTTAATACTTCGGGGAATGACATGTATCCTTTCATTGCCGAAGATGGAACATTGTATTTTGCCAGCGATGGGCATGTTGGTTTGGGAGGGCTTGATATTTACAGCACTACCCAGGTAAAGACGGGTAGTAGCAAGGTAACCTGGAGCGAGCCGCAAAATCTCGGGTTTCCAATAAACACAAATGCCGATGATTTCAATTATATCATTTCGGCGGATAACAAGCATGGTTATTTCTCTTCTAACCGTACCGGCGGCCATGGAGATGATGATATCTATAGTTTTAAAAAGAACGGTGTGGTTGTTAATGGTATAGTTTATGATGCCGCAACCGGTGAGCACATTTCAGGTGCTGAAGTGGTTATGAAGCTGGATAGTGCAGACAAAGGAAAGGCAAATTCAGGTAAGGATGGTGACTTCACTTTTAACGCCATTACCGGAAAGAAATATCAATTCTCGGCTAGTCATCCTGGCTATCTTCCGGCTGTTGTGACTGAAAATATTAAAACGAAACCTGACTTTATAAAGATCGCTCTTTCTGCGGATGGAGGTATGACTTTGGAAGTTACCGTGATAGATAAGAAAACACGCGACCCGCTCGTTGGTGCTATGATAAGACTAACCAATGCTAACACAGGCAAAGACGTGTTCTGCACCACTACTGAAACCGGCAAATGCACTTTCAACCTGGACCCTGAAACCGATTATAAGATTCAGGCAACGAAAGAGAGCAACGATCCCGAAACAAAGTATCTGGCAGTTTCAGCTGTTCAGTCTACGGTAGGGAAGAAGGCCCCTGCAGCGCTGTATTCGGTACTTGAGTTAGAAAAAGTGAAAAAGGGTGTTGCGATTAAGATCGAGAACATTTATTACGACTACAGCAAATGGTTTATCAGGCCTGATGCGGCCAAGGAGTTGGATAAAATAGTGAAGGTGTTGAAGGATAACCCTAAACTTGAAATTGAGTTGAGTTCACATACCGATTGCCGGGCACCCATAGCTTTCAACCAAACGCTTTCAACCAAACGTGCAGAAGCAGCAGTGGCTTACCTTGCATCGCAAGGAATTGACCCTAAGCGAATGACTGCGGTAGGTTATGGTGAAAGCCGATTGGTGAATAAATGTGCCTGTGAAGGTACTGACATTGTTCCTTGTACTGAAGAGGAGCACCAGGAAAACAGGAGAACAGAATTTAAGATCCTCAAATTTTAAAACTTCGTGACATAAATAAAAAATGCCCGGGCAATTAGCCGGGCATTTTTTATTTATGTATGATTGCCAGTTACTTCTTTACTATCAGCTTAAAGCCTGTTCCGTGAATGTTAAGTATTTCAACATTAGGATCTTCTTTTAGGTACTTGCGCAGCTTGGCAATATAGACGTCCATGCTTCTTCCTGCAAAATAAGAGTCGCTTCCCCAAACGGCATTAAGTGCTACTTCACGTTCAAGTATTCGGTCCGAATAAACTGCCAGCATTTTCAATAATTCCGATTCTTTGGTAGTAAGTTTTACTTCAGCATCGCCGGACTTTAAAATGCGGTGTGTGTTGTCAAACTCAAACTTGCCCAGCTTAAACTGGTTTTGGTTACTTACTTCTGCCTTGGGCAAACGCTTGAAAATGTTTTCCATTCTCAGCGTAAGTTCCTCCATACTAAAGGGTTTGGTGATATAATCATCCGCGCCCAGTTTTAATCCTTCAATAGTGTCCTCTTTTAAAGCTTTGGCGGTAAGGAAAACGATAGGCACTGTAGCGTTTATCCTCCTTACGTCTTTAGCCAGCGTGAAGCCATCTTTTTTCGGCATCATAACATCGAAAATGCACATGTCGTATTTATTCACTTTGAATTCGCTAAAGGCGTCTTCTCCATTGCGTTTTAATACAACATCGTAATTTTTGATTTCCAGTGAATCCGACAACAAATTACCCAGGTTAACATCGTCCTCAACTAAGAGGATCTTTTTCTTTGTGGACATAGGAGGTATGGTTTTAACTTTGTTAATTTAACATATCAAAGCTAGTGCAGGTTTAAAGGCGCGCAAAAATGTTATCATTTATTAACAGATGCCTTCGGTATAAAGATATCGAAACGGCTCCCTCTACCTGCCTCACTATCAACCTTTATTTCGCCTCCGTGCATGGTTACTATCACTTTTACATAGCTAAGACCCAGCCCGAAACCCTTTACATTATGGATATTGCCGGTAGGCACCCGGTAAAACTTCTCGAATATTTTTTTCTGGTCTTCTTTCGATATTCCAATGCCGTTGTCCTCAATGGTAACCCAAATACCCTTACTGGTGCTTTTAGTTGTAACGGTAATTTTGAGACTGTCGTCCTTTTTATATTTTATAGCATTGTCAAAGATGTTATAAAAAGCATTGGTCAGGTGAAAAACATCACCCACCACCACCGGGTTTTCAGCATTTAAATGGCGGATAAGCTCGCCCTGCTCATTTTGTATTCTCAATTCCAGCGAATCACTGATGTCGTTCAGTAATTCATTGACATCCAGTTTATCAAGCTTAAGTTTGAATTCACCACGGTCGAGTTTTGCAACTTGTAATACATTCTCAATATGGCCGCTAAGTCGTTTGTTCTCCTCATCAATGATGTTCGAGTAATTCAGGATCTTTTCAGGATTGTGAATCACTTTTTCGTTTTTCAGCATCTGGCTGGCCAGTGAGATGGTGGCCACAGGGGTTTTAAACTCATGGGTCATGTTATTGATAAAGTCAGTTTTGAGCTCATCCAAACGTTTTTGACGGTAGATGATATAAAACGACCCTCCGAAGCTTAAAAGAATAATAAGGATGAATGCCCCGGTAGCCGAAAGCATGAGCCACATAGCCTGGAAAATGTAATTTTTCTTTTGGGGGAAGTTAACTATCAGGATGCCTGAATTTTCGTACAAGTCGTTGGGAAACAGTTTGATAGAGTAGAAATTGGTGTTTTGTGCCTCTTCTTTTTTAACCTGCATGTTACCGTATAACATACCCTCGCTGTAGTTGTCGAATACGGCATATTCAAAGGGAGTATTGATACCGATTTTCTTCATTTCGTTGCCCAACAGCCTGTTGATCTGATCCCCCGTTATTCGGTCGCGCAGACATTTGTCGTCCAGCATGAATTGTATGGCCAGGTCCTGGAATAGGCGGTTATATTTTCTGAACTGCATTTCGATGATGTGGTGCTCGCGGTCTACATCATTTTTCTGAACATCGCGATCGGTCTTTATCTCGTGAAGGCGCTGTGCCCGTTCCTGCAAATAGGTAATGCTGCCCATGAACTTCGATACAAACCCGCCGCTGGTATCGCTAAACCCGAACTTTAAAGCATGTTGTCCGGTGCTGTCTACCAGTGTAAATTTGGGGTGTTGTGTCTTGATGCTTTCAACGGTATCCACCACTTTGTTGATGGTCTTGCCAGCGTCACCAAGACCCGAGTTGCTGAAATAGGCCACAGCTTCGTTGCGCTCAATTCCCTGAGCTACATTGCCTAAGGCCAGGTAAACACCCTGATCGAAACGCTCCTCGCGCACGGCGTAGTTCTCTTTGATCCAGCGTAGCTGAATGTACATTAAACCCACCAAAGCGATGGTGATACCTGCAATAATGAAGTTAACTAGTTTGAAGTTCATGGATTTGCGAAGATACAATTACTATGGCAAGCTGAACAGGTGGGTTAACATCAATTATGGATTTGTTGATGTTGACCATCCCCTTTTTTAAATTCCGGTTTATAAGTGCTGATGGGTTATTGATGATTTGATATCTGGGAGGATCCTTCTAATAGCCATATTTATCCTTCCACAACTTCTTCATATTGTTTCTGATCTCAATCTCGCGGGCGTTGTTGCCGGGTTCATAAAATTTAGAACCTTTTATTTTGTCAGGAAGAAATTCAAGGTCCACAAAGTTATTTTCGAACGAATGGGCGTATTTGTAGTCTTTGCCATAGTTGAGGTCCTTCATTAGCTTGGTAGGCGCGTTTCGGATGTGAAGTGGGACTGATAGGTCACCACTCCGGCTAACGGTTTCTTTGGCCGCTGCTATGGCCGTGGTAGCCGAGTTGCTTTTTGCAGAAGTGGCCAGGTAGATGACCGTTTGTGATAGGATCAGATCGCATTCAGGGTAACCTATCATCGTTACTGCCTGGAAGCAAGACGTTGCTAATAGTAATGCATTCGGATTTGCGTTGCCAATATCTTCACTGGATAGAATGAGTAACCGCCGGGCGATAAATTTGGGGTCCTCGCCTCCAACTATCATACGCGCCAGGTAATACAAGGCAGCATTGGGGTCACTGCCCCTGATGGACTTTATGAAGGCGGATATGATATCGTAATGTTGCTCACCGCTTTTATCATAAATGGCCATCTTTTGCTGAATCACCTGCTCTACAACCTCATTGGTAATGATGATGGGAGAGGTGCTAAAAGAGTTAACGACCAATTCAAGCACGTTCAGCAATTTGCGGGCATCGCCACCGCTGTATTTTAGCAGTGCTTCAGTTTCTTTTAGCGTAACATGTTTGGAGGCTATTTCTTCATCCTTTTCAATCGCGTGTTTTAACAGGGTTTCAAGTTCATCTCGTTCCAAAGGTTTGAGCACATAAACCTGACAACGGGAGAGAAGAGCTGATATAACTTCAAACGATGGGTTCTCGGTGGTTGCGCCAAACAGGATGATGGTACCGCGTTCAACGGCTCCTAAAAGAGCATCTTGTTGTGCCTTATTGAACCGATGAATTTCATCGATAAACAAAATGGCTTTTCCTTCCTGGTTTGCCTTTTCTATAACGGCCCTCACTTCTTTAACACCCGAATCAATAGCGCTTAATTGAAAGAAAGGCAGATGAACCTGTTCAGCAATAAAACGGGCCAATGAAGTTTTTCCCACCCCCGGAGGACCCCAAAAAATAATGGATGGAATATTTCCCGATTCAACCAGTTTGCGCAACACTTTTCCTTCACCGATCAGATGTTGCTGGCCAACAAATTCGGCAATGGTTTTGGGTCGTAAACGTTCGGGTAGCGGGGCTTGCATGCTGTGTGCTATTGGCTTTGAGTTTTTAATGCTATGAGCTTTGCGCTAAGGGCTTTGAGTTATGAGGCTTTTACTTTGCATTTCACTCAACGCTTATTGCTTAAAGCTCAAGGCTCAAAACAAACCGTACAACTCTGCATTCACCTTATTGATCACTTCGCCTTGTGCTTCTTCGTCTTCGGCAAAGTTAACCTGGTCAACATCAATCACCAATAAGCGGCCGTCTTTGTAATTGCCTATCCACTTTTCGTAGTAGTCGTTGAGGCGGCGCAGGTAATCAAGGCGCAGGTTATCTTCATACTCCCGGCCTCTTTTTTGTATCTGGTTCACCAGCGTAGGCACCGTGGCTTTCAGGTATATCAACAGATCGGGTGGGCGGATAAGAGATGATATAGTTTCGTATAACTTGGTGTAGTTCTCAAAATCGCGGGTGGTCATGAGGCCCATGCTGTGCAGGTTCGGCGCAAATATCATGGCATCCTCATGTATGGTCCTGTCCTGGATAACGATCTCCTCGCCGCGTTGAATTTCAATAATATTACGAAAACGGGAGTTCAGGAAGTATATCTGTAAGTTGAAAGACCAGCGGGGCATATCCTCGTAAAAGTCGTTCAGGTAAGGGTTGTTCTCTACGTCCTCAAACTGTGGTAACCAGCCAAAGTTTTTAGATAATATCTTGGTCAGGGTAGTTTTACCGGCACCGATGTTTCCCGCAATCGCAATGTGCTTGATCTGCTTTTTGTCTACTGCTTTTTTTGCCATGTCTTTTTCTTGAAATCGTTTTTCTCCAAACTTCGGTTTGCCAAATCTAAACTAAGAATGGAAATTGCAATATGAGTGTGTGCCTAAAAATAAAAATAGTTTTTTGCTCAGAAACTTTTTATGCCAATAATTTCGCGCACATCTTTAATTGTTTGCGCGGCACTTGCTCTGGCTTTTTGGCCTCCGTCGCCGATAATTTGGCTCAGCATTTTGTCGTTGGCGTTCAATTCTATGATCTTTTCGCGGATAGGGGTTAAAAATGTGACCATATCCTCGGCCAACTGTTTTTTCATATCACCGTAACGAATGGTGCAGTCGTTGTATCTTTCGTCAAAGAACTGAATGGTTTCGGGGGAAGAAACCAGTTTCATCAGGTCAAATAAGTTTTGTATCACTAATGATTTAGGGGAGTTCGGGATGGTTGGACCGGTTTCGGTGACGGCGCGCATTACTTTTTTGCGCAGCACTTCAGGCTCATCCGAAAGGTAAATGCATGTTTGCTCGCCTTTCGATTTGCTCATTTTGCCTTCACCATCAAGGCTCGGTATTGAAACCAGATCATTCGAGAAACTGAAAGCCTGTGGCTCAGGGAAATAATCTACTTTATACAAATTGTTGAAACGGCGAACAAAATCGCGGCTCATTTCAAGGTGTTGTTGTTGGTCTTTGCCGACGGGTACTTTATGCGCTTTATGAATGATGATATCTACGGTCATTAAAACCGGGTAGGTCAATAACCCTGCGTTCACATTGTTAGGCTGGTCGCGAACTTTTTCTTTAAAGGTGGCTTCACGCTCTAATTCACCCAGGTAGGAGAACATATTGAATATAAGATACAGCTCCGGTATCTGTGGCAGGTCGCTCTGAACGAACAGAGCGCACTTATTCGGGTCTACCCCGCAGGCAAGGTACTCAACAACTATCTGTTTTACTTTGGCCCTCAGGTCAGCCGCTTCAGGATGTGTGGTGAGGGAATGATAATCTGCAACGAAAAAATATCCGTTGTAGAGTTCCTGCATCTTTACAAAATTCACCACAGCACCGAAATAATTGCCGATGTGCTGCCTTCCGGTAGGTCTTACCCCGCTAACTACTATCTCCTTCGACATAAAATGACTAAAACGTTTAAAATATTAGCTGTTGAATCGCGACCTTGTATTGACACTTTTATATTAAAGCGGAAACACGTAGGTTTGGCGAGCGAAAATAATTAAATGCATGAAGATAGATAATGAATTAGTTGACCGCCTTTCCGAGCTTTCAAAACTTGAGTTTGACGAGCTGGCCAAAGAGGGTTTGAAAAAGGACTTACAGAAGATATTCGACCTGGTTGAAAAGCTGAAGGAAATTGACGTAGAAGGAGTGGAGCCCTTAATATACATGACGGATGAGAAGAATGTACTGCGTAAAGATGTGGTAAAAGACACTGTAACCAAAGATGAGGCCCTTTCAAATGCCCCACAACGCGATTCAGATTATTTTAAAGTGCCGAAGGTGATTAAAAAATAATTTTGCACTTGCGCTGAACGAAGTATGAGCGCCACTGTTTAATGCACAACGAATAATATTACCTGAACATGCCCATCATAGAAATAAAGCACATAAAAAAAGAATATATCATGGGCGATCAGTTGATCTCTGCTCTTAAAGATGTATCCTTAAGTATTGAGAAGAACGAATACGTTGCTTTGATGGGGCCGTCCGGTTCAGGCAAAAGTACCCTGATGAATATACTTGGCTGTCTTGATTCGCCCACTTCAGGTTCTTACAGGTTGAATAACACAGAGGTATCGAGCATGAGTGATGATGAATTAGCCCATGTCAGGAATAAGGAAATTGGTTTTGTTTTCCAGACCTTTAATTTGTTGCCGCGCCTTAGTGCACTTGAAAATGTTGCGCTTCCGTTGGTATACGCCGGTTGGAGTAATAAGGCCCGCCGCGAGCGCGCTGAAGAAGTAATGGGCATGGTAGGTTTGAAAGACAGGATGGGGCATAAACCTAACGAGTTATCGGGTGGACAACGCCAGCGTGTTGCCATTGCACGGGCGTTGATAAACAACCCTTCTATTATTCTGGCTGATGAACCTACCGGTAACCTCGATACAAAAACTTCCTATGATATCATGGATATTTTCGCCAAAATTAACAGCAAAGGAAACACGGTGATACTGGTTACCCACGAAGAAGATATTGCCCGTCATGCGCGCAGGGTTATGCGTTTGAGAGATGGATTGATCGAAACCGATTCTCACAACGTTCCAATTATAAATGCAGTTTAGCCTGATCTCACGGAAAGGGTAGGGAGCAATTTTTTTGAGCAACTCTTTCAATTCTTAATATTATCCTCATGAAAATATATACTAAGACCGGCGACATTGGCGAAACATCTTTGTTTGGCGGAAGAAGAGTTTTGAAAAGTGAGTTGCGCATTGAAAGCTATGGAGCCGTTGACGAACTCAATAGCTGGATAGGGCTTGTTCGCGACGTTACAACGAATACATCAACCCGTGAATTGCTTAAGGAGATACAGGACCGCTTGTTCACTTTAGGGGCTGTATTGGCTTCTGATCCAGATAAGCAATCATCCGGCGTGCCTGATTTACATGAGGAGGATATAGAGCATCTGGAGAAGGCTATTGATGCGATGGACCTGCAACTGGAGCCACTGCGCAACTTTATTTTACCCGGTGGACATGTGCATGTATCATATTGTCATCTCGCCCGTACAGTCTGCCGCCGTGCCGAGCGCCTTGTGGTTGCCCTGAACCAGGTAGAAGAAGTTCATCCGCTGGTCATCAAATATCTTAACCGCCTTTCGGATTATCTTTTTACGCTGAGCCGGATGATGGCCCGTGACTTGGGCGCAGAAGAAGTAAACTGGTTGCCCCGCAAATCAAAAGATTAACCGGTCATTCCCTTGCTACTATCTTGTTTCCGTTAGCGGTTACTTCCATTTCAACAATTCCTGCCTTTACATCTTCACACGATACCGGCTTTTCCTGCTCGTTGATAATGCAGACAACCTCGTTCATACTAACGTAAATGGTGTTTGTGCTTCTGGCTTCATAAGTTTTCTGCCTGGGTTTGGGATTGTTAAGCTCGTCCTTAGGTCCGGCAAAAATGACGATCGGTTTATCAGATATATTTTTCAGCCGGATGACCTCAGAATTGCCTGATGACCTGTAAGCCAGATATTGGTCGGAAAAATTGTCTTTTGCCTGTGCGCAAAGCTGCATGACTGATAAGCAGGCAACCACTGTTAAAGTGGATTTTGTGATGGGGTTCATGATGACTGTTTTAAGTTATATTAATAACGCACTTGGTCCATCAATCATTGCGTTTTAATATTTATTCTTTACGAAGTTTCAGGTTGTTTTTGAATTCTTAACTTGTGGCATGATTAAGGTTAAGACCTGCTCGAATTGCGGTGTTGAATTTCAATGCGGAACCACAGAAAAAGACGGAAGCTGTTGGTGTACTGCCTTACCCAATGTTATGCCTATGCCTGAAGCCGGTGACTGCTTTTGCCCCAACTGCCTGAAACTCCGTATACGGGAGATTGAAACAGCCAAAGGTTCCGGTTCGCAATTATTAAGCTGATAAATTCATCCAATTACCCTTATCGACACAATAAATCCGGTTAAAACCGTTATCGGGCATGAACCGGCCCGCTTTATACAGGCATTAGATTTTTATAATGTTTATAAAATGGGCAGTTGAAATTTTTGCCTTGTTATATTTGAAACCAACAACGAGGGGATGAAACATTTGAGATTACATATAATTTGTGTTGTTGTGCTTTTGATGGGTGGGTGTAAGAATAAGACCTGTATCGAGAGCAGGAACGATTTTGCCAAATATTATACCGAATATCGCTTATCCGGTAATTTTGTAATGTATGACCTGAAGAAGGATAAGTACATTTACTACAACCAGGCACAGGCCCAGCAAGCCTATCCACCGGGGGCTACATTCAAACTCTTTTTATCGCTGGTAGGATTCGAAACAGGGAATATCACTAACCCCGGTGCAGATGCGGGCGATGCGATCAAAAGCACCTGGAACCACGAGCATGTAAGCCGCGACCCTTACCAAAACTCAACCGTGCATTTTTATGATGAGCTAACCCATAAAATTGGCGAGCCGCAATTGAAGGACTGGATGGACAAAGTACCATATGGAAATGCCGATACTACAGGTGGAATTCCTGGTTTCTGGCAAACCGGTGGATTGAAGATAAGCAGTGACGAGCAAATTGCTTTCCTGAGAAAATTACACGACAATAAACTGCCCTTTGCTGCCGAGAATATGGAGAAGGTAAAGGGAATGATGGCTATCAGGGACACCACCGGTTATTCACTGAAAGGTAAAACAGGTTGGGCGGAGCAGGACAACCAGGATATAGGTTGGTTTATTGGTTATGTTGAAACCAAAGACGATACTTTCTTTTTTGTTAACTGCATTCAAAGCTCCGACCCGGGGAATCCATATTTTGAAAATGCGAGGGTGGATATCGTGAATAAGATATTCCAGAACTTACATGTAATTCCTAATTAGACCGTTCAGTCCAGCTTCCAGTTAATGGGCTCTTTGCCTTGTTTAGTCAATAACTCATTTGCCTTTGAAAAATGCTTGCAGCCATAAAATTGGGTAACAGAGAAGGGAGAGGGGTGGGCCGATTTCAGAATAAAATGCTTTTTACTATCAATAAGCTGTGCTTTCTCTTGTGCAAACCTTCCCCAAAGCAAAAACACTACCCCCTCTTTCTCATCCGATATTTTTTTTATCACCGCATCGGTAAATGTTTGCCAACCGCATTTGGCGTGTGAATTGGGTTCGCTGTCGTTTACGGTTAAAGACGCATTGAGCAATAAAACTCCTTGCTTTGCCCACTGTTCCAGATTGCCGTGGTTAGGCGGGTCTAAATTGAGATCTGTTTTAATTTCTTTGAAAATATTGACCAGTGAAGGCGGAGGTTTTACTCCCACCGGAACCGAAAAGCACAAACCGTGCGCCTGACCAAAACCATGGTAAGGGTCCTGCCCGATGATAACAACCTTTACTTTATCGAACGGAGTAAGGTTGAACGCGTTGAAAACCAGGGGACCCGGTGGATACACCTTTTTCCCTTTCTCCTTTTCCCGCACTATAAACTGTTTGATGCCGGCAAAGTATGGTTTATTGAACTCGTCTGCCAGTGCTGCTTTCCAGCTTTCCTCTATTTGAACTGCTGCTATTGATTCACTCATTCCTGATGTTTACTTCTGCTACGCAAATTAATGAAATGTATACCTAAAGCCTACAAACCCTTTGATGCCTTCGTTGGACATAAAGCCATATTCTGTATCAAATACGTAACCATTGGGGTTATTGACGTTGATGGTCCGGTTAAATGGATCGAAAGGCCTCATGATGGGGTCTGTTTGCATAAAATTGAAAAAGTTCTTGATGCCCGCGTAGATCTCAATACCCATTTTGAATTTCTTGGTTACCTGTATATTCTGCATGGAATAGGTCTTTGAGCGCGTTGGGCGATAGTCGTTATTTTCGGTTACCAATAACATTGGGCTTACCAGGTTTCCGGTCAGGTCAAGCGAAAGTTGCGGAACAGGGAAATTATAACTGAGGTAGAAATTGGCGGTAAAGTTAGGTGAATGAACGGCCGGGTCTCTTTGTTTTGTCCCATCCGGAGCAGTGCTTACCTGCCACACATTAACGTAAGTAAAACCCACACCCACTTTGAGCGGATAGCTAAAGGCAAAATCGGCGTTGCCGCTAAAACCGGGGGCATGCAAGCCACCCTTGGTATTGGTGTAAATAACGACCCCTGTGGTTGAATAATCAGGGTCGATATAATTAATGAAATAGGTATAAAATGCGCTTACATCCAGGCTTAAAATGCCAAATGGCAATTGCTGCACACGGGTGTAATTAGTATTCAGCGTAAGGTTCTTTTCCGGGGTTAATTTAACCGGAACCTCTACTATCCGGTTGCCGTTAATTACGCCGAACCCATCGTTCAGCAGATCAGGCACGCGGTAGCCGGTACCAAAACCAAAACGAACTACGTTTTTTTCATCTTTCGAATTCCACTTGTAATTTAAACGCGGTGTTGCGACAGGGCCGGCCTGGTTATTATAATCGAACCGGGCACCGATGATCATTTTATGTCCTTCTGCCAATGATATTTCATCTTCCAGAAATATTCCGGCAATATGTGAGGTGTTGCCGGAACCGGTGATGTAATCTTTGGAAAGGGAGGTGTTATCCGAATAATATCTCATCCGGTAGGTGGCTCCTAATATCAGGTCATGATGGCCTGCCACTTTTTTACTCCAGCTTAGTTGCGCAAAGGCATTGCGTTGTTTACCGTTATAATAATTTGTTCCGAACCAGGCCTTTTGGTAGTGCTCGCTGTAATCGCCAACCAGTAAAACTTTTTCAAGCAGAGGTAGTTGGTATTTAAAACCGGCTTGCCATTGGTTGGTCTTAACCCTTTCGGTGTAGTATTGGTCGCTGCCCGTTAATAGGCCGGGGGTGTTCATTTGTCCGCCGAAACGATCTTCAAAAAGATATCTGGCATAGATAACTGCCATCCGGTTATCCTTTCGGTCAAAACTCCATTTATTGAATAAGTTTGCCCGGTTGGTAAGCGGCACATCTGTAAAGCCGTCTTTGTTCAGATCCCAGCGGGTGTTCATATTCTCACCACTTAGTGAAAACAGACTACTTACCTTTTTAAGACGAAATGAAGCTGAAATATCCTCAGTCGTTTCGAGGTAGGACGTGAGCTCAACATTGGCGTAAAAGGTCGGGGTATAATTGGGGTTCTTAGTGATGATGTTGATGACCCCTGCCATGGCGTCGGAACCGTAGAGGGAGGACGACGCACCCTTTACAATTTCGATCTTATCGATGATGCTGGTCGGAAAGGCTGATAAAGCATAAATACCAGCCAGACCTTTCATAGCTGGTACTCCGTCAATCAGTATTTCGGTATAGTTGCCTTCAATACCGTTGATCTGTATATCGCTGGTATTGGCTACGCCGTTATCGATGTCTGAAAAGATGCCGTTTACATTGCTTAATGCATCCCACAAATTGTTGACAGGGGTTCGTTGAAAATATTTGGCGGTGTAAACATCTACCGGTGTTACACTACTTAGTTTGGTAGCCTGGTTCATATTGCCGGTTACTACCAGTTCATTTATTTGTGAGGTAAGGGGAATGAGGTCTGCGTTGACGATTGTGGTTCCTCCCGGCTTTATTTCAACTTCTTCCTGGAAGTTTTCGTAGCCGATAAAAGATATGCGTAACTGATATTTACCTGTAGGAACGTTCATTAAAAAGCGCCCGTTTTTATCGGTTGTATCTGCAAAAACCGTTTTGAGCAGTATGACCGAAGCCAACTGCAGGGTATCCTTGCCCGATATGACACTACCCTGCAATACCCCGTTGGCCTGCTGAGCAAACGAGCATAAACTTCCACATAGAAAAACAGCGGTGAAGAATTTCTTCATTGCGCTAAATATAGGGGTTTACCATTTACGTTGGAATTACCGGAGTGCAGGAATGTTGATTTTATGAAAATATGAGGTTTCTGGTCGATGTCATTGACTTAACGAAGCGGCAAGAGAAATTTACCACAAGGCACTAAGGGCACAAAGAACCACCAGGTTTTTTCCCCGGCCAAAGTTAAATACTGCCGCCGTCGTTAGCTGA
>Ga0364887_10329_pt2 | contig 27194 bp, 27 predicted proteins | sample ExccelJu500001D4_4_FD_206924 | JGI IMG/M metagenome (GOLD analysis project Ga0364887, IMG submission 206924) | Enriched cells from Trout Bog Lake Hypolimnion, Wisconsin, USA - BchlTB.July23.5000.01.D4 | ecosystem: Environmental > Aquatic > Freshwater > Lake > Hypolimnion/Profundal zone | place...
TGTTTATTGGGATAAAAGTGAATAATTCCCAAAAAGACTAACTTTGATAAGTAACAAAAACAGATAAGATGAACTTCTTTAAGGTTAAAACAAGCTGGTCAAATGCAGAATTCATCCCGCTAAAGCTCTGCATAGCAAGTGCCTATGCTTTGGTGGGGGCTTACTTTCATAGTTTCTTTCGTACCTATTACATCCCAGTTATTGTTCTTTTCGGTGTTACGGTGATTTGGTCTGTTTATGCTTGGGTTAAGAAAATGAAAAGTGGTAAGGAAGATTAAAAGTTTAAAACCAATGATGGTTTAAGAAGCCTTGCGGGATATTATTTAATTCGATTCTCTTATTTTTACTAATAAACAGTTTAAAGTACAGATTATGAAACCCCTTGATTATTTATATGTTAACCTCTATAATTTTTATTATAAAGATGGAAAATCTAATATCAGCGACAACCCATCAATAAGGGCAGCACACATTTTGAGCTTTATGTTCTTGCTGTGGATTATTTCTTTTATCCTTTTATTTGGAGTCTATTGTTTACATAAAAGCGATATGCCAAATATGTGGTTGTGGATTGTGATGTATTTGGTTTTATATACACCAATTTATTATTTTTATTGTACCAAAAAAAGGTATGAAATTATTTATGAGACATATAAAAACTTACCCATTAAAAGAAAAAAAACTGGTGTTTATATTGTCCTAAGTTTGGTAGTAATGCCACTTTTATTAATTTTCTTCATTTGTATTATTCACTAGCCAGCCACTCTCCATTGTAACGATGGTATGGTAGGAGAATTAGGTATTGTTTTTTTAATTGGACAGATGACATATGACAAACAAAAAGCCCCAAGAAAACAAATCCTTGGGGCTTTTCTATTTAAACTATCTATTTCAAATACTATAAAGTCTTCAAAACGTCGTTCATATTTCTTACAGCAGCAGCACTCTTATCAAAAGCAGCTTGTTCTGTTGCGTTCAATTTGTAATCGATGATTTTCTCAACGCCATTCTTACCAATAATTACAGGAACACCTAAGCAGATGTCGCTTTGTCCGTATTCACCATCAAGGGCAACGCAGCAAGAGAACAATTTCTTCTCATCACGCACAATTGCTTCAACCAATGCAGCACCTGCAGCACCTGGTGCATACCATGCAGATGTACCAATCAATTTAGTCAAAGTAGCACCACCAACCATTGTGTCGGCAACTACTTTTTGTTGTTGTTCTTCGGTCAAGAAATCAGTAACAGGAACACTGTTCCAGGTTGCATAACGGATCAAAGGAATCATGGTAGTATCACCGTGACCTCCTACAACTATTGCATTCAAATCAGAAGCATTAGCACCTAAAGCCTCACTCAAATAACATTTGAAACGCGCACTATCCAAGATACCACCCATACCAATGATTTTATTCTTTGGCAAACCAGTGCTTTGCAAAGCAAGGTAAGTCATGGTATCCATTGGGTTGGAGATAACCACAATGATAGCTTCTGGAGAATACTTCAATATGTTTTCGGCAACGCTCTTTACGATGCCAGCATTTACACCAATCAATTCTTCACGGGTCATGCCGGGTTTACGAGGCAAGCCAGAAGTAATAACCACCACATCGCTGCCAGCAGTCTTTGAATAATCATTTGTAGAACCAGTTATCTTTGTGTCGAAACCTAATAGGGCGGCAGTTTGGGTCATGTCCAATGCTTTCCCTTCCGAAAAGCCTTCGCGGATATCAAGCAATACTAACTCTGTCGCCAACTCTTTGCGCGCAATGTTGTCAGCACAAGTTGCACCCACTGCACCTGCGCCTACTACTGTAACTTTCATAATACAAGTTTTATTAAATAAATATTAATTTTTCGCCGCAAATGTAGCCCACATTTAGATGGTAGTATGCTTTTTCTTACTTTTTTTCTCTACTTCGTTTTCGGCAGCCAACTTACTAACAATCTCAATCAGTTCATGCATTCCTGAGCCTTGATCATAGGATTTCACAAACTGCTTTTTCTTATTGTAAATTGCAATGAAAGGAGTGAACTTAATATCGTAGAACACAGGAATATAGTAAGTGGCTTCTTTGCCAAACACCATATTGGGATAGATGCTTGTGTTGTATTTCTTCTCAAAACTCTTAATTGAATCGACAGGGAAACGGCTAACAAAAACAAAGAACGCATCCTTTAAGCTATCCATGTTCTTCTCTAACTCCTTCAATTCATGCTGGCAATGCCCACATTCAGGACTGAAATATATTACTATAATTGGTCTGTCGTAAGGCAAGTTGGCATTTGTAAACCACACAGTATCCTGCTTACCGTTTGTTGTTGTTACGTCCACTAACATTTTTATCATGGGCATATCCTTCGTCTTCATGTAGGCCGGCAACTTGGTGCTATCTACCTTTTCGGCAGGCTTTGCAGTAGTATCATTTGTTTTTTTATTCTGACAAAAGGTTAAGAAGTTAAAGCTGAGTAGAACTGACGCTAAGAGTATTTTTTTCATGCGATAAAATTAAAACATTGCATTCAACTAAAAGAAAAAGTTTAAAAAAGAAAAGGCTTTCAACATAATATTGATAGCCTTTACCTGTAAAACCCTTGTTTTTTAACGCCTATTTGGCTTCATTTTGAGCTTTTATTTGCCTATCGGCTTTATTGATTGGGTGTTTTACACCTTCCGATTTCAAAGCGTGTTGTTCTGAACGAACATTCCTTTTATCTGCTCGCACTTGTTTGTTTTCGGCATTTGCAGCGTTGTAATGTCCTTCTCTTACATCGGCAGCACGGGCGCGTTTGTCTGCACGTTCTGTGCGGATGTCCTTACGCATATCCTTCATGCCTTCTTGTTTTACACCAACAGGTGTGTTTGGTGCTTGTGCAGATGCAGCGGCAATCATTAAAAATGAACCTGCAACAAAAATTGATACCTTTTTCATACTTTTTTTAATTTACAATTGTTAATAATACGAGGATATATACAATTGGAATGCCAAAAATAAAAAAGAACATTGAATTTATTCTTTACTTATTCCCCCCTTCTCAAACTGTTTAAGCGCCTTTTGTGTCATGAAGAAACTTAGGGGTACTGCTAATGATTCAGTAATATATCTCCGTTGTCTGTAGATAGCAGAATACCAATTTTTGGATGTGATAAGCAAGATTTGGCATCTTTTCTATAGCTATAATGACTCAAAAATACCTATGCGGACTGTTGCGATTTCTTTGCAGGACATGCGGATTTCGTTATAGGACGGGGGATTCCAACAAACACTTTAAAAACTTAATATTCATGCTTCCTATCTCTTAATTCGATAGCTTTTATCTTTGCCCCATGGAAATTACGTTCACCCTGCAAGAGATAGATGCCGTTGCAGCAAAGGTTTGGGAGGAAGGAAAGAATTATAAAACTTGGGCTTTCTATGCAGGGATGGGCAGTGGTAAAACAACTTTTATACATGCGCTGTGTACCCTGCTGCAAGTGGAAGGCGCCGTGAGTAGTCCCACTTATTCCATTATCAACGAGTATAAAAGTGCAGTTGTTGGTGCCATTTATCACCACGATTGGTATCGGTTGAAGGATGAGGACGAAGCGATAAATGCAGGTGTGGAAGATGCGCTTACCAATGGCGATTTGTGCCTGATAGAATGGCCTGAAAAAGCAGAAGGCTTATTGGGGGATACTGTTTTTAGGGTATCAATCAGTGTGCTTGATGAGCATACCCGCACAATAAAAACTACGATTTAGAAGGGCTAAATAAATTTTTTAGCCTAAGAAAGACTTTAACTGTGTAATTTTATCCCTCACAACACAACAAACAAGTAATTATAACTGCAATGGCTACAAGTAAACCGCTTATTACTACCTCTTTTAGTTATGAAACACTAGAAGAGACGTTGGACATAAAACCCCAAGATGCCAAGTTGGAAATAGGCATCCCCAAAGAATTTGCGTTTCAAGAAAACAGAATTTCACTCTCGCCCGAAGCTGTTGGGGTGTTGGTTAGCAATGGTCATAGTGTAATGGTAGAACACCATGCGGGCATTGGCAGTCACTACAGCGATAGGGATTACGCTGAAGCCGGGGCTACGATTGTGCACGACAAAGCTGAAGTTTATAAAGCCCCCATGTTGCTGAAAAGTGCCCCTGTTGTTGAGGAGGACATGGACTTGATTCAGATGAACCAAACCATCATTTCGCCTATACACCATTCGGCATTGAAGGCTTGTATTGTAGAGAAATTAATTGCAAAAAAGATTACAGGACTAAGCTTCGAAAATCTAAAAGACGACAATGGCAGCTACCCAATAGTGAGAAGCATGAGCGAGATTGCGGGTAGTGCATTGATGTTGATTGCTGGGCAATATCTAAGTAGTTTCAACAAAGGCAAAGGGGTGTTGTTGGGAAGTATTAGTGGTATCCCGCCTACCAAAGTAGTGATTGTGGGCGCAGGAATAGTGGGCGAAACTGCCACTAGAAATGCATTGGCACTCGGTGCTTCGGTAAAGGTTTTTGATAATAATATTTACAGGTTAAAGGAACTTCAAAATAACCTAGGTCAGCGTGTATGGACAAGCGTTTTAGAGCCTAAGATATTGGCAAAACAACTAAAGACTTGTGAGGTTGCCATCGGTGCTTTGAGCAATGAATATGGTAGGGCTCCGGTGGTGGTTAGCGAGGAAATGGTAGCTGCAATGAGACCAGGAAGTATCATCTTGGACGTGGCAATTGACCGAGGCGGCTGCTTTGAAACGAGTAGATTAACCAGTCACGAGAACCCTACATTCGTAAAGCATAATGTTATTCATTATTGCGTACCCAATATTCCGAGTGGCTTTGCAAGAACGGCAAGTCAGGCAATAAGTAATGTACTGATGCCCCTTTTGTTGACCATTAGTGATGCTGGTGGATTGGAAGAAATGATATGGCATAACATAAACTTGCGAGAAGGAATTTATATGTTTAAAGGAGCTTTAACAGACTTCTATATTAGTCAGAAGTTCGATTTGAAGTTTACCGACTTGAACCTTTTGATAGCAAGTAGACGATAACTCATAACTTTTTTCACCCAACCTTACAGAATAGAATTGTTACAAAAAAGGATTTTAACAGCAGCTTTTTTTATAGAAATACTAAGTGCAACCTACTTACTAGCAGACCCCGACTTTGCTGCATTGGCAAGTGTTCTTTACTTCCTAAGCGGAATTACTTTAGCAGCAGTCATTTTATTTCTACCACAATCACATCTACGATTACCCCAAAAAACATTCTTCACAAATACTTTCAATAGTTATAAATTATCAGCTTTGGCGATAATGGGGGTAATGATGTGCCATTTTGGATGGCAATTTATGGACGATGCTCCACTAAACTACCACGATGCAGACATGCTGCCCATCATCAAGATAATGAGTCACCGATTTGTTGAAGGACATTGGGCAAAAGTATACGACACCATCCCTAATATATGGCAAGGTGTAAAACCAATCTATTTACCCGCCATGTGGTTGCCGTTTAGTTTTGCAGAATGGCTGAATATAGACATCAGATGGATAACAATACTGGCACTTTTCCTAGCTTTTTCCATAGCGATACTTCTTTGGGATCCGTTTACAAGCAAGCGGTTGTCGCTGACTTACAAAATAGCAGTATTCATGCTGTTCTGGTGGCTTTTTACCAACGATTCTGCTGGATTAGTGCCATACACAGAAGAAGGCGTGGTAATCATCAACTATGTATGGCTGACAATTGCACTATTAAGTGAAAATTATTTGTTGATAGGCGCCGCCGCCTGCTTATGCTTATTGAGTAGGTACGCATTGGTGGGATGGCTGCCAGCAATGCTAATATTATTGTATGTTCAAAGGAAAAGAAAGCAATGGTTGCACCTAAAAATAAGTGGAATTGCTTGTTTTGCGCTACTCGTTTTGCTTCCTTTTGGGTGGACAATCATCAAAAACTTCATCACTTTGCCTGGTGCATATATCGACTTCGCTGCAAGGGTTTGGAAAGATGGTCCGCAGGTGTTTGCCATCAGTCTCGGCTTTGCAAAGTTCTTTGGGCCGGCGCACATTACCTTACAGCACTATGTTTTAATCACTTTGTCATTTGCTGTACCGATGATTTTTGTACTTGTATGTGCTTGGATAAACTACAAAAAAGGAATCATTTTACACAATATACCCTTGGCTGCACTAAAATTGACGTTGGTAATCTTCTACACATTTATTGATGTGCCTTACCTCTATCTCTATTACACATCCCCGTTTATTAGTTGCGTTTTAGTGTCCTATTGGCTGTCTTACCGCAAAAAAGATAAACCAGAAGAACAATCAATAGCCCAAGCAACAGCCGTGTAATGAGTGGGGCAACTCCTAAAAATGATAACCTACTTTAATGCCAATATTAAAGTTGAGGATACTCTGTTTGATGGTAGATGTACCTTCCAATATAGAATTTCCTTGCGTGGTAGCTGCATACCTACTCCCTGTTACGCCACGCAAACCAAGTGCAGTGTATGAATCAAAAGTGAGCCTATCATAAACAGATTGCCTTCCAAAGAGTACCATAAAATCAGATATCTGGTCATATTCCGATTTAGACGCACCATTCTGCGTATAGTTGGTTGCATTGCCCGTAATGCCTGGGATTGAATAATTATATCTGTAATAATCGTACGACAAACCAAAATAAGAGCCGTCTGGTGCTTCACTATCAAAATAAAAGCGGGGCTGTATGCTGAACAGCATACCTGTTTTAGCGGTTCTGTAAGTAAAATCGTAAGGTGCTGCCGAAATATCAGTGTTACTGGAAGCCCATGAATACTGTATTTTAAGATTATTGTCGCTCCCTTGGCTTTGGATGCTGTTTCTAATCAAATCTTTACCCGTAAAACCCAATGCACCTTGCACAGTAAAATATTCTGTAATCCTGCCTTTAGTTTGCAATTTCAATAAAAAGTATTATTTTTCAAAGGTAAGCAGGGGTGAACTATTAGTCCTGCAAGATTATAGATCTATCTAGCGCATTAGTCCCCTGCCTGCCCTTTGAACGGTTGAAAAGCATCAAATAGAATCTTAGGTTACGAGACCTATTAAAGGCTTTAATGCACTTCAACACTTTTTTGTTTTCCTTAATTTCAAATGTATGAAAAATTATGAATTACACGTCGGAATCGACATCTCTAAATTGAAACTCGATGTAAGTTTCATCACAGACCCTACCCAAAAGGAGCATGACCATCTCATTGTCCCTAACAACAAATCAGGGCTTATGCAACTTGTAAAAGCCATCAAGAAACGTCATGCCCAGATGAATGAGGTCTTGGTTTGCTTTGAGAACACGGGTGTCTATGGTATGCTGCTGGCAATGTTCCTGAGTGAACAAAAGATTGATTACAGTATGGTCGCAGCTCTTGAAATCAAGCGTTCCAAAGGGATTACGAGAGGAAAGAATGACAAGGCGGATGCACGGGACATCGCCTTATATGCCATTACCCACAAGCATAAACTGTCATTGTATCAATTGCCGGATGGCGATATCCTGAAACTGCAAGTGCTTCATACCCAACGTGAAAAACTGATGAAATGTATCCTGTCATTGTCAATGACCAGCGAGAATGAAGGGTTCTTACAAAAAGAAATAGTAAAGGAAGTGCAAGGGATAAGTAACTCTGGCATAAAAAAACTGAAGGAATTATTGAAGCAGACAGAGGATAGGATGATGGAAATAATACAGGCCAATGAGCGGATGAAAGAACAGTATGAACTCGTTACTTCCGTACCAGGTGTCGGTCGACAGGTAGCCATCGCCTTGATACTGACAACAAGGGGGTTTAGTGCATTTGACGAATGGCGGCAACTGGCTTGTTACGTAGGCATTGCACCTTTCGAGTACAGTTCCGGCTCATCGGTACGGGGCAAGACCAAAGTAAGCAAGGTGGCAAATAAAAAGCTGAAAGGACTATTGAACATGTCGGCATTGGCAGCAAAAAGAAGTGATAAAGAAATAGCAGATTATTATAAAAAGAAAGTAGGTGAAGGTAAAAATAAAATGTCTGTTTTGAATGCTATTAGGTGTAAAGTGGTGGCTAGAGTTTTTGCAACCGTACAAAGAGGGACACCCTACGTCAATACACAAAAATTTGCAGCCTAAAATTTGGTTTTTGACATAGAATGCGCTCGTACAAAACAGGATAAGTGCCACTAAGAAAACCCAATGGTGCAATCTTAACAATGTTAGATATGCCTACAGGTTTCTTTTTCTTGTAAGTACTTGTAGAAGTTTGGTTGAAAATGATAACAGTACTGCTGTCTTTTAATGTTTTATGGCTTTGTGCATTCACATTTGATAAGGCAATCGACAAGCAAATCAGTAGAAAAAGATTAATAATAGTTCTCATAATTTTTTTTATCGGGCGAAAATAGTTTCTTCGCCCCTAAATATTAAAAAAAATTATGAAACAAAATTTAATGATTACCATTTTCCTCTTGTCTTTGGTTGCTGCCAAAGCACAAAAAGTTCAGATTACTTGGGGGCAGGAAAGCAAGACCGAAATGGTATTTAATTCTTTTGTAAAAGGCAAAGGAAACGAGATGATAAAGCTTGCTTTTGAAGAACACAAGAGCATGTTTAGCAAGCCAACCATTACCCCCTTCCTTGTTCGTTACAACAACAAATTGGAGGAAGCTGGCGTAAAAAGTTTTGGAGTAGATGAAAAGGATATAGTTTTTGAAAAACTGCTTAGTGTAAAGAACAAGCTCTACATGTTTACCAGCAAATACGATAAAGACGCTAAAGCAACCAATTATTTTGTACAAAAGATTGATATCGTTTCCTTGGAACCCATTGGGCAACCGATTTCTTTGGGTGCTTTTGATGCCATCAGAAAAAGTTCTACCACTACAATCGATTTCTCTATTTCCAGCGATTCTTCCAAGATATTGTTGTTTGGCATTGCCCCTTTTGCAAAGAATCAGAATCAAAAATATTACATTGGTGTATATGATGCTGATTTGAAAAAGCTGTGGGAACAAACTGTGGAACTGCCTTATTTGGATAAATACATAGACATCATAGACCACGTTGTTACCAATGAAGGCAAGGTTGGCGTATTGATAAAGCATTACGATCAAGAGGTAAAAAAAGAGGCCATTTATACTGATGGAGAAAAGATACCTGCTTATAAAACCAAGTTCTTGTTCTACGATCAATCAAAAGGAAAACCGAATGAGTATGTGCTTGACTTCGGAGGAAAATTCGTTCACAAGTTGGAGGTAACTTCCGACAATGGAAAGAATTTGTATCTATTTGGATTATACAAAAACAAATACAATGGTTATGTGGCGGGCTTTTTTGCAGCTACCATAGACAAATCGACCAATGTTGTAACCACAACTAGCCAAGCCCCTTTTCCTCAAGAGCTGATAGATCAGGTTAGGGTAGATAGGCAAGGGAGCAATAGGGAGAGGGATCCGGGATTGGGAAGCGAATTTACGCTGGCGCAAGTGGTTGACAAACACGATGGCAGCAAGGATTATTTGTTGGAATATTCTAGTGAAGTATTTGTGCCATCTACTCAATCTTACAATGGTACAAGCTGGACAAACACTGCTTCGTATTGGAAATATGGCTATGGCGATATCATAGATTTGGCAGTAAAAGCCAATGGAAAAGTGGTCATTACCCGTGTGCCTAAGTTGCAGAGCACCATCAATGTGCGTTCGTACAGCAATTTCAAGGCGTTGCCTTACAAAGACAAGTTGCTTATTTTTTATAATGATGATGCAGACAATATAACAAGGGACATTGCCAAGAAGCCAGAGTCTGTTGATAAATTTGGGCATAGCGTACTTGCAATGGCGGTGATAGACGACAAAGGAAACCTTACAAGGGAAGTTGTTCAGGAAAACAGGAATGCAAAATTGGTTCCTGCAATACGTGAGTGTCATATAATTGACGACAACACGATAGGCATGTACGCACAGCGTGGGATAGGATTCTTCTCCGCAGCAAAAGACATGGCAGGTATATTGGAAGTTAAATAAAAACTTTTTAGGGTTAAAGAAGAAAAAGCCGTTGGTATCAATATGATATCAGCGGCTTTCTTTATTCCATAATTAAAAAAGAAAAGAAAGTAAAAATCACCAGATATAAAATAAACCAAGGCTTTCTTTTGCCCAAAAAATGCGTTTCGCTTGGCACAATTAAATAAATGATTCCCCCAAAAGGAAGTGATACACGCAAAAGGATAAAAGAAACAATAAATACAATGCAATAGTGACCAATTAGATGTTATAAAAACCAAGGAATTAGATAATTACTACAAAAGGATACCCTATTTTACCTATAAATTGCCCTTATTTTATCAATTAAGAGTTCATTTTAAAGTAATCTTTTTTAATTCTTACACATTATATTCCTATTCTTACACAAACCAAGTAGATTCTTACATAAAGTAAGTCAATTCTTACATAAAAAAAGGCCGTTTCCTCGAGTTTTCGCCTTGGTTTGTGTAAGAATCGTCTTGGTTTGTGTAAGAATTAGAATTTTCTGTGTAAGAATAGAAATATAATGTGTAAGAACTAGGGTTGCTGGCATATTAAATGAGGCATTTTGGGTAGTAAATAAGGCATTTTGCATAGTAATTATCGGTATTGGGGATGGTTGGTAGTAGTTATTAGTAACAATAGTATTCGTTGGAGGTAAAAATTTACCTGTTGCTATTGATTAAGGTAAGAATAGACTTTATTCTGGAGGGAAATTGCCTTTAATTTTCTATTAACGCATAGCCCAGTCGCTATACTGATTAAAAGAAACTATATTGCCCTCTCGTTATCAACATCATTTTTATGAATAAGTATTTCCTCTTGCTTTCTATCTTGGTATGCCAGTTGGTTTATGGTCAATCACCTGATATTCTTAGCATCAGAAAGTTTACGAATGAGCATAAAGGGCAGCTTATCAATGAGTTTACCAAGTTTCTTTCCATCCCCAATGTGGCGGCAGATACGGCTGGGCTGCATAGGAACGCAGCCTATGTAATGGACATGATGAAAAGTAGGGGGATTGACAATGTGCAGTTATTAAACTCGTCCACACCTGGTACGCCGCCATCCATTTATGGCGAAGTGATGGCGAAAGGAGCAACAAAGACTCTCATCTTCTATGCGCACTACGATGGTCAGCCAGTTAACCCTTCGCAATGGGCAAAAGAACTTTCCCCCTTTGAACCCAAGCTTTTTAATGGTGATATTTATAAAGGGGCCACCAATATTCCCTATCCTTCCGATGGTAATTATGATGGCAACTGGCGGATTTATGCCCGCAGTGCCGCCGACGACAAAGCTGGTGTGTTTTCTATCCTCAATGCCTTTGCAGCCATCAAACAGAGTGGGTTGCCTATTGGTTACAATATAAAATTTTTCTTTGAGGGAGAAGAAGAAAAAGGCTCCATTCACCTAAATGAGATACTGGAAAACAATAAAGCCCTGCTGCAATCGGACTTATGGATTATTTGCGATGCGGCCATCCATGCGTCGGGCAAAAAGATAATCGTGTTGGGGGTTCGGGGTGATGCACACGTGAACCTTACCGTTTATGGCTCCAAGAAACCGTTGCATAGTGGGCATTATGGCAATTGGGCACCCAACCCCGCGATGATGCTTGCCAAACTATTGGCATCGATGAAAGACGACAATGGCAGGGTAACAATAAAAGGTTTTTATGACGATGTAAAACCCTTGACCGCAGCCGAAAAGAAAGTGTTGCAGGAAGTGCCTGTGGTGGACGAACAACTAAAAAACGAGATGGGCATAGGCGCAAACGAGATGATTGGCACATCGTTGGAAGAAGCTAGGAATTTGCCTTCGCTAAACATCAATGGCATGGAAAGCGGCAATGTGGGTAAGCTAGCAACCAACGAAATACCGTCCACCGCCACGGCAGCAATAGACCTAAGATTGGTATTGGGCAACGATTGGCGGCGACAACAACAGAAAGTAATAGATCATATAAAAGCCCAAGGATATTATGTGACCGACCATGAACCAACAGACGATGAACGGGCAAAGTATAGTAAGATAGTAAAAGCAATACCCTCCCGTTCGGGGTACAATGCACAGCGAACCCCTTTGGATTTGCCCATACTACAGCAAGTGATTGCGGCTGTGAAAACAACTACCAAAGAGCAGGTGGTAATAGAGCCAACGATGGGTGGAAGCCTGCCGCTATTTATTTTTGAACAGTACATAAATGGCAAAACAGTTACAGTACCCATCAATAACTACGACAATAACCAACACGCCGAGAATGAAAATATACGTTTACAAAATTTGTTTGACGGCATAGAAACAATGGCTTCGCTGATGATGATGAAATGATGTGTGATTGGGTGGTGTTGTTTGGGATGGGATGATTAGGTTTAGTTGTGCGGGGGGATAAAACTATTAGCTTTGTTTTAATAAATTAGATATGTTCAAATCGAAGTTCAGCAATTATGCTATTATCTCAAATACGATGGGAATATCTATTATTTCTATTAGTTGTATTGTACTATTTCTATTTGAGAATGATCATGGTAAAGTTGTGCTAAGGGAATCCCCTTTAACTGGAGTTATGCTTTATCTCGTTTGTTACTGTGTTTTTTTACTCGCATTGCTGGTTTACTACACACTTAGGAAATTTATTATCATTTCAATAGATAATGAAAATAAAACCATACAGTTTAAAAATCCTATTACCAGATACACAAAAGAATACGATTTAGATTATTATGATGGATATTTAGATTCTTTTACAACAACTAGTAATACCAACTATAAAGTTTTATTCTTAATAAAAAACAAAAAATCAATCAAAAGAATTGAAGGGTATTATTATAAAAATATTGATGAAATGCAAACGGCTTTGTCTTCCCTGAACTATTTTGGTTTACAAAAGAACATAGGGAGATTAAATCGTAGGATATTATTAAATAAAACTATTATTGACTAAAGACAAACACTTAATACTTACCATAATTTATAACTAATAACAAAAAAAATGCTTTCAGACAGCTTCTTACAACTCGTACAAATAATGGATGACCTGCGGGAAAAATGCCCGTGGGACAAGAAACAAACCATCCACACCCTGCGCCACCTCACCATTGAAGAAACCTACGAACTAACGGATGCCATAACGGCCGAAGATTGGCAAGGCATCAAAGAAGAACTCGGCGATGTGATGCTGCACTTGTTGTTTTATAGTAAAATTGGTGCAGAACAAGGTCAGTTTACGCTTGAAGATGTGTTGGAAGGTATTAGCAAGAAGCTGATTCACCGTCACCCACACATTTATGGTGATGTAAAAGTGGCTGACGAAGAAGATGTGAAGCGCAACTGGGAACAGTTGAAACTAAAGGAAGGCAAAGGCAAGAAAAGTGTGTTGGAAGGCGTGCCAAAGTCGCTGCCATCGATGGTGAAGGCAACACGGATACAGGAAAAAGCAAAGCAAGTGGGCTTTGAATGGGAAAATAAAGAGGACGTTTGGAAGAAAGTGGAGGAGGAAATTGGCGAACTGCACGAAGCAATTGCCGAAGATGACCAAGAACACATAGAAGAAGAATTTGGCGATGTATTGTTTAGCCTGATTAACTATGCACGGTTTTTGAATGTGGATGCAGAAGGTGTTTTGGAGAAGACAAACCTGAAGTTTATCAAACGTTTTCAACAAATGGAAACATTGGCAGGGGAGAAGGGTAAGAACCTTGCGGACTTGACCCTCACGGAGATGGATAATATTTGGAATGAGGTGAAGAAGCGAAGGATTGAGAAAGATATTACCACATAGTCACATAGTTTTTAATTGGTTTACATAGAAAACATAGAAAGAATAGTGTTAATTGTACTTGACTATGTGAACTTGAACTAAGCGTTTCTTTTTCTTTCTATGTTCCTATTGTGTCTATGTGGTAAATGATAACAAAATAAATAGTACTAGTTGATTCATACATTACGTACAGCTTTTTACAAACATGGTTACCTGCTGATCATTGCGGCGTGGCTGTACACTATTTCATTTGTTATTACCAACTATTGGGCGTATGATTCTTCGCCGTCGAAGGTGAAAGACAAGTTAGAATATAAAATAACTTCTGCTGAAAAAGGAATACAAAGCGTGGTCAAAGACACATCTTTGCTACAAGCACTAACAAGCGACGCACCCTCCAACAAAAAGCTGGATATGATAAAGCAACCTTTCGGGTTGTTTATCTATAAAATGAACGACAAGGGTAGCCCCATATTGAGCTATTGGAACAGCAATGTATATACTATCTCCCCCGAAGACTTACAACAGAAAGATGGCTATTACTTTACGACCAGGCAAAACGGGGAGCAGGAATTAATTAAGCAGTCCATTGACCTGCAAGGAAAGAAAATGTTGTTGGTTGGCGTGATTCCCATTAGGTGGAATTATTTTATTGATAATGAATACTTACATAAAGACTTTGATGGATTCCCTAAACTAAGCGAGCAGTATGATATAAGTAATGATGTAAGCGCACTGCCAATCGTTAATTCGCAAAAGGAAACGTTGTTTAGAATAAGCCAAAAAGAAGGACATATCTATGCAGGGTACGATTACTTTACCATCTTTTTAAGGGTACTTTTTGCAGTGCTTTTAATAATGTTTCTAAACAGGGTGGCTAATGATATTGTGAAAGTTCATGGCCTACCCATTGCAATGGTTTTGTTGTTGGGTACAGTGTTGATTATACGTTTTATCACCTACCATTTTGAGTTCCCGTTCGATTTTAGTAGGCTAAGTCTGTTCGATCCTTCTGTTTATGCATCCAATTTCTTGCATCCATCATTAGGACATTTATTGATAAATGTTGCCTTGTTGTTTTGGATGGTTGGCTTCTGGAAGTTCAATTCATTGCAATATAATCCTTCCTCATTTTATTCAAAATACAAGTTTGCCAAGTACATAAACATAGTTTTGTTAGTTGGGCTTGTCTTTATAAGTTCCAATCTTATCAGTTCGTTGGTAGTCGATTCAAAGATTTCCTTTGATGTGACGCATTTCTTTAGTCTTACTATTTTTAGTGTGGTAAGTTTTATTACGCTTGCCTTTGTAGGGATAACATTTTATCATTTGTCGCACGTTTTATTGCGCCCAATACTTTACACTAAAACACCTTTGTCACTTCAAATATTAGTGGCAATGGTAGTTGGGTTGGGTTATATAAGTTTTTTTGTAAGTACCACAACCGACTTAAATATATTAATATTGGTATGGTTAATTGGGTACTTGATTATCATCAATAAACGTAAGCAAGACATTGCACTTTCCATACAAAAGTCCTCTTTGTTTCTTTTTTGGATAATGTTATTAGCGTTAAGCATTACCTTGTTGATTAGTTGGCAGAACCAAGCTTTAGACCTTGCCCAACGTAAGAAAATAGCAGAAAGGGTCGTGCTTCAAAACGATGCAAATGGGGAGAATGTGTTGAGTATTGCCATATCCAACATCAATGAAAAATCAATTGAGAATAGTTTTCCTCGTCTTCTGAACGATAAAACTAACAAGAAGATAAAAGACAGTATCGTCAATGAAAACTTTAGCGGTTATCTAAACAGGTTCGAGACGAGTATTTACACGTTCAATCAATTTTATGAGCCACTTTTCAATGAGGATACTACCTTTAATTACGCTTCTCTTACGTCGATCATCTTCGTTAGAAGCAAGCAAACTGAAGTGCCAAATCTATTTACTTGGGAGAGTGGTCCTGACCAACTTAGCTATATTTATTCCTTGACAATAGGGCCGCAAGAGAACCCGCTTGGGTATATGTTTATTGTTGCAAGACCTAAGAAGTACAAAAGCGAGGCATTGTATCCGGTATTGTTTAGTCAGGCTGGAGATGAGAGTAGTTGGGGCGTACAAAGTGACTATGCGCAAGCTGTTTATTTGAATAATCAGTTGTTAACTAAGTCCAACGACTATGATTTTCCATTAAAAATAAAACCAACCAAGTTACTTCCCTATGGTTTTGAAGAAACCACGGATGGCAATTCGCAAGAACTATGGTACAATGCCAGCAAAGGAAAAATGGTAGTGATAGCAAAATCTGACAACCGATTAATGGAGGTGGCTACCTTGTTTGCTTATTTGTTTTTTACTTTTTTGGTAGTAATAGCTGCCTTCCATTTCAGTGATTTTGTATTAAAAGCAAAGATTACCAAGTCGTCCATCAAAAGTTTGTTTGGGGTAAACATGCAATCGCAAATACACGCCACGGTTATATTCATCAGCGTGTTTTCATTCTTGGTGATTGGTGTTGCAACTATTTCTTTTTTCATCAATCGGTTCAATGAAACGAGTCAGCAGCGGCTTTCCTCTTCCATAGAGGCAATTTCCAATGAGATTTCAAGTAAATTACAGCAGGTAGAATCGCAAAGATTGTTGGATGACAGTGTTGTATTAAACGATGTCGGTTTTACCAATAATTTTCAACGGGACATAACCGAAGTATCTGAGACACACAATGTGGACATTAATTTTTATAGTCTTTCGGGTAATTTGATTGCGTCCACACAGCCAAATATTTACAGTAAACAATTGCTGAATACAAGGATTAATCCTAAGGCTTTGTATCATTTGCAATATGACGGGCGAAGCCATTATGTGCAAAAGGAAAATATTGGTGACCTTTCTTATCTCAGTATGTATATGCCCATTTTGGATGATGCAGGGGAAGTGTCTGCGTATATAAATATCCCTTACCTCAATTCCCAATTGGAATTGAACCAAGAGATTTCTAGTTTCATAGCAACCATCATCAACCTGAATGCCTTTATATTTTTGATTGCGGGGGCTATTTCTTTTTTAATTACACAACGTGTGGTGGCATCTTTCAGCATCATTGCCAACAAGATGAAGGAGGTAAATATTGGCAAGAAAAACGAAGCTATCGTTTGGGATAGGGAAGACGAAATTGGTGAGTTGGTTACCGAATACAATAAAATGGTGAAGAAATTGGAGCAGAGTGCCGAAGCCCTTGCCCGAAGTGAGCGTGAAGGCGCTTGGCGTGAAATGGCGAAACAAGTTGCCCACGAAATAAAGAACCCGCTTACGCCAATGAAACTAAGTATCCAATACCTGCAGCGTGCCATTGACAATGATATGCCTAATGCGAAGGAGCTTTCCCAGAAAGTTGCAGAAACTTTGATTACCCAAATAGATCAACTAGCTAAAATAGCAGGGGATTTCTCTCAATTTGCCAACATAGACAATGCAGAATTTGAGAAGGTGGATATCAGCAAAAAGATTGAAGGGATAGTACAACTATATCAGCAAACAGAATCGGCTGTTATCAAGTATGATAAGCACCCACCTGTTTTTGTGATGGGGGACAAAGTTCAACTGAGCCGTCTTTTTACCAATTTGATTAAGAATGCAATCGAATCTGTGGAGGAAGGTATCTGTCACATAGATATTAGCCAAACAATAACGGATAGTCATGTTACCATCACCATAAAAGATGATGGAAAAGGCATTCCAACCGAGATGACGGAGCATATTTTTCAACCGAACTTCACTACAAAAACATCTGGGACTGGTCTTGGATTAGCCATTAGCAAAGGAATTGTAGAGAAACTAAAAGGTTATATTGGTTTCCAAACGGAGGTGGGCAAAGGCACGACTTTTATAATTCGCTTGCCGATTGTGTAGAGGGTAAGAAAATATGAAATATGAAGTATGAAATATGAGCTAAGTAAGAACGGGTTTAACCCATATTTCATACTTCATATTTCATATTTTGGTTGGTTTATACGCCATTATATCAATCTTCTCCATACAAAAATCATATTCTTGTGGGTCATTACTGCAAACAATTACCAATTTATTGGTGCAGTAATCTTTTATTAATTGATGATACAAAGCATAGCCAACAGCATCCAAATTAGTGCAAGGTTCATCGAGTAAAAGGATTGGCACATCCGAAAAAATAGCTTGTGCAAGCTTCATCCGTTGCTTCATCCCGCTGCTGTAATAACGGATTTGTTTGTCGGCAGCAGCTTTCAATCCAACGATAGTCAGTATTTCTTCAATGCTAATATTCTCCAACAAAGGCTTGAATGCAGCATGAAATTTTAGGGCTTCCTTAGCCGTCATTTCTTCCACCAATTCCAGATAAGGCGCAGCGATTGAGAGGTGTTGGTAGAGTAATTCATTGTTAACCGAGGAGTTTACCGTTGACCGTTTACCGTTAACCGAGTCGTTTACCGTTAACCGTTGACCGTTGACCGTTAGAAGCGACCCCTCTTCGGTTAACGGAATACGGTTGACGGTTGACTGCTCACTGTTTACTGTTAACTGTTCACTGTTCACTGACACGCTTCCTTCGCTCGTATTAATTGCCCCTGCAATAGTTTGCAGCAGTGTGCTTTTGCCACTTCCATTTGGGCCAGTAATGGCATAAGAAACACCAGCATTGAAGGTATAATTGCAGTTGCGGAATATCCATTCCTTATTAAATCGTTTGCCGGTATTGTTTAATTGAATCTGCATAATAGGCGTAGTAAATAGCTGTAACTCGACTGATAAAAGCGGTTAAAATTAATGGGTTTGAGCTTATTGTCCCTTTAAAAGCATATTGTTTAGCCAAATAAAAGGTTCTTTACTCTAAATAAAAGGGTCTTTTTTTCAAATAAAAGGGTCTTTATTCAAAATAAAAGGGTCTTTTTTCCAAATAAAAGAGTCTTTTTTCTGAATAAAAGGGTCTTTATTCTAAATAAAAGGTTCTTTATTTCGAATAAAAGGTTTTTTTTTCCAAATAAAAGAGTCTTTTTTCTGAATAAAAGGGTCTTTTTTCTGAATAAAAGGGTCTGATCTTAAGTAAGACAGGTTCTCTCCTCATTCATCTATCCAAAACATTTATCTTGCAGCCCTTAAAATGAAGTGTGATGAAGTACCTGCCGCTCAATCCAACAATATTTATTAATAATCGCAAACGTTTTGTGGCTGGGATGCAACCCAACAGTATTGCCATCTTTGTGAGCAATGATGAGTTCCCAAAAAATGGGGATGCACTGCACAGGTTTAAGCAAAATAGTGACCTGTATTGGCTTTCGGGGATTGAGCAGGAAGATAGTTTGGTAATTTTATACCCCGATTACTACGATGAACAGTATAGGGAAGTGTTGGTATTGGTTCGTCCAAATGAATTAAAGGAAAAGTGGGATGGAAAGCGATTGAGGGCAAGTGAAGCAACGGATATTTCGGGAATAAAGACAATAGTTTGGGTAGATTCCTTGGATGCTTTGTTGCAAACTTGGATTCATGCTGCCGATAATATCTATCTGAATACGAATGAGAACGATAGAAAGTCGAACCATATCCGCACCAATGAGTATCGTTTTATTGATGAATTAAAAAGTCAGTATCCTTTGCATAATTACTTTCGTTCGGCTAAGCTTTTGAAGAATTTGCGTGGGATTAAGTCAAAAGAAGAGATAGAAGTTGTTCAAACGGCAATCGATATCACCCAAAAAACATTTGAAAGGGTGTGTGGATTTGTGAAACCAGGCGTAATGGAATATGAAGTGGAAGCAGAGATATTTCATGAGTTCCTACGGAATCGTGCAACTGGGGAAGCTTATGGAAGTATCATCGCAAGTGGCGACAGGGCAAGGACGTTGCACTATGTAAATAATAGTGAAGAATGTAAAGATGGCGAGTTGTTGTTGATGGACTTTGGTGCTGAATATGGTGGCTACTGTGCAGACCTTACAAGGACGATTCCTGTTAATGGAAAATTCTCGGACAGACAAAAAGAAGTGTATAATGCTTGTTTGGAGATTCACAATTATGCAAAAAGTATCTTGAAACCGGGCATTTCGGTGGTTGATTATACGGAAAAAGTAGGGGAGGAGGCAACAAAACAGTTTGTGAAGATTGGATTACTAACGCAAGAGGAAACAGAAAAAGAAGGTGGAAACAATGCGTACAAGAAGTTTCTGTATCACGGCATTTCTCATCACTTAGGGATTGATGTTCATGATTTAGGAACAAGAACAGAACCCTTAAAGGCTGGAATGTTGCTTACCGTTGAGCCCGGCATTTACATAGAAGCCGAACAAATGGGTATCCGTATTGAAAACAATGTATGGCTAACCGAAGATGGCAATATTGATTTGATGAAGAACATTCCAATTACGGTGGAGGAGATAGAAGCGGCGATGAAGAAATAATTTTATCGGCATTTTTCAATTGATTTAAAAAATAGAATGAAACAAATCCCTAATATTTTTACTTTACTCAACTTGTTCTTTGGTTGTTTGGCAATCATTTATGCAGTTCAAACAGGGTTGACTTTGACTGCGGATAGTAATGGAGAAAACCTTGTTGTTATCCCTGAGAAGATTTATTTGGCAAGTGTATTTATTGCAATTGCTGCCGTTATAGATTTCTTGGATGGGTTTGTAGCAAGGGTATTAAATGCCTCATCCGAGATGGGTAAGCAGTTGGATAGCCTTGCCGATGTAGTAAGTTTCGGTGTTGCCCCAGGAATGATTATTTATCAGTTCCTCCGTTTAAGTTATGCGCAACAACCCGACGGATTAGATATAAATACGCTTTGGTTGATGCCTGCATTTATTGTTCCTTGTGCTGGAGCGTATAGATTGGCAAGATTTAATATCGATACAGAGCAGAGTTATGGTTTTAAAGGGGTGCCAATTCCAGCGGCCGGGTTGTTAATTGCGTCTTTCCCACTGATTTATTGGTATTGCAACCAAGCTTGGGCAATAACTTTATTGACTAACATTTGGTTTTGGTATTCCATCATTTTCATCGTTAGTTTTTTAATGGTTTCCAAGCTTCCTATATTGGCATTGAAGTTTAAAAATGTCACAATCAAAAGATTTCTTCCATTTATTATCGTTGTAGTCATTGCAAACGTCGCAGGTTTTTTTGTTAGATGGATGGCTGTACCGATTACATTTGCAGCATACGTAATTTTATCTTTAGTATTCAAAAACAACAAAGTATGATTTATACAGTACACATAAAAGTAATGCCTTTAAAGAATTTATTGGATCCTCAAGGCAAGGCAGTATTGGCAGGTTTGCACAATTTGGGATTAGGAAATGTAGAAGATGTGCGAGTAGGTAAACACATCACCCTGCAAGTAGATGCTACTAGTGAAGAAGCTGCCAAAGCAGTTGCTAAAGAAGCAGGAAAGAAGTTATTGGCTAATGCTGTAATGGAGAAATTTGAAATAGAAGAAGTTGTTGCTGGATAATACCGACGATAAATTATTTGTTTGCTGGGTTTTAGACAACAACATGTAACTTCGAAGGGTGGGAAACGGCATTATCTGTTTTCTTAAGACATCGATTATGACAATAGAAATGAGTGATATACAGTTGTTCAACTTGCTAAAGGCAAAAATTGGCGAAAAGGAAGCAACTGCTGTAATTGAATATGTTAAACAAGAAGCAGAAGCGTCATCTATTAAAGTAAGTCAATATTTTAGTAAAGATTTAGCCATACTTCAAGGTCATATTGATGTAAAACTGGAACAAACAAAAACTGATTTAATCAAATGGATACTTGGGTTATTTATGGCTTTGGTGTTCATGATTATAGGTATTTACTTAAAGAAATAGATTTCCTTCTTTCCTATAATAAATATGCTTTATCTCGTCCCCACACCGCTTGGAAATTTAAAAGACATCACGTTCAGGGCTGTAGAGGTACTGCAATCCGTGGATGTTATCCTGTGTGAGGATACAAGAACGTCGTCTAAGCTCCTTCATCATTACAATATACAAAAACCGCTTTCACCTTATCATCAACACAACGAACATAAAATAGCTTCTCATCTGGTTGACCAAATGAAAGCGGGAAAAACCTTTGCATTGATTACTGATGCTGGTACTCCTGCCATCAGCGACCCTGCTTTTTTGTTGGTTCGGGAATGTGTTGCAAATGAAATAAGGGTAGAATGCCTTCCTGGGGCCACTGCTTTTGTTCCTGCGTTGGTTAATAGCGGATTACCAACCAATAGTTTTGTTTTCGAAGGTTTTTTGCCATTAAAAAAAGGTAGACAGACCAAGTTAAAGCAACTTGCCTTTGAAGAACGTACCATTATCATTTACGAAAGCCCTATGCGGTTAGTGAAATCCCTAGAAGAATTTGCTGTTTATTTTGGTAGTGAGAGGCAATGTTGCGTTAGTCGTGAGTTAACCAAGATGTTCGAAGAAAACAAAAGGGGAACCTTGCAGGAAGTGGCTGCTTACTTTAAGGCAAAGACTGTAAAAGGTGAAATTGTAGTTGTTATACAAGGCAAATCCTAATATTCCCACAAATTATCATCCCTCTCTTTGGGTGATTAAATATTAATTACTACTTTTCTCGAAATTTATAAAGTTACTGTATGTCTAAAAGTCTGTTTTGTACGCTTTTTCTTGCTACTATCATCTGCCAATTGTCTTTTGCACAGCCCGATCGTTGGCAGCAGCGTATTAAATATGCCATCAATGTAAAGATGGATGTTCAAAACAATCAGTTTGCTGGAACAGAGCAGATAGATTATTGGAACAACTCTCCTGATACACTCAAAAGAGTATTTTTTCATTTGTACTGGAATGCATTCCAACCGAATAGTAGCATGGATGTGCGCAGTCGTGAGCTTGGTAAGACAGAATTAGGGACTGATAGAAAAGGCAATCCCATTTTAGATTGGGATGATCGAGTTAAAGACCGTATAAGTAAACTGACTGATAGCGAAATAGGCTATCAAAATGTAAAATCAATCAAAATAGATGGTGTTGAGCAGCAATTGATTGTACACGAAACCATTTTGGAAGTTAGACTTTCTAAACCTATCCTTCCTAAAAGTAAAATTTCGATGGATGTTGCCTTCGAAGCACAAGTTCCTATCCAAATCCGTAGGAGTGGCAGGGACAATGCCGAAGGAATCAGGTATAGTATGAGCCAATGGTATCCTAAAATGGTGGAATACGACTATCAAGGGTGGAATGCCAACCCATATATAGCAAGGGAGTTCTATGGTGTGTGGGGGGACTTCGATGTGAAGATAAATATCGACAAAAACTATCTGGTTGCTGCCACGGGCGTGTTGCAAAATGCCAATTCCATAGGTTATGGATACGAAGATGCGGGTGTTAAAGTGCCTTCATCAAAAGAAAAGACGATTACTTGGAATTTTAAGGGCGAAAACATCCATGACTTTGTTTGGGCTGCCGATCCACAGTACAAACATCTATCAAAAAAGGTGAATGGTATCATGCTGAATGTGTTTTATAAAGCAGGGGATAAAACAACTGACAGTACTTGGAGCAATGTGTTATGGGCTGCCGAAAAAGTGTTGCCTTACATGGAAAAACGTTTTGGCAAATACCCTTATCCGCAGTATTCTTTTATTCAAGGGGGCGATGGCGGTATGGAATATGCGATGGCTACGCTTTTAAAGAGTTCAAGTTTGGGTACAGTATTCCACGAATGGATGCATAGTTGGTATCAACAGATGCTTGGTACAAACGAAAGCCTTTTTCCTTGGATGGATGAAGGTTTTACAACGTATGCCGAAGGAGAAGTGAGCAGTTATTACAAACAAAATTGGGCGGCTCAGTCTCCTTTTATCAGTAATGCGGCAAAAGCTGGCGTTGCTGCCTCAATCGACAGGGATAATACCCGTTTGCCCTTGCATCATTACGATAGTTATGCTGGGTATGCTAATTTAGTGGGCAGTGGACTTGAAGAACCCCTCAGCACCCACGCCGATCATTACAATACCAACTTTGCTTATAGTCAGGCTTCGTATAGTAAAGGCTCAATTTTCATTAATCAGTTGGGATATATTGTGGGTGATAGCGTATTAGACAAGATTTTGTTGGAATATTACAACGAATGGCGTTTCAAGCACCCTAATGCAAATGATTTTATCCGTGTTGCCGAGAAAGTAAGTGGACTTGAACTGGAATGGTACAAGGAATATTGGGTAAACAGTACCAAAACCATAGATTATGCCATTGGTAACATAGATATCATCAACAATAAAACCACTATCACCGTAAAACGTTTGGGCAAAATGCCCATGCCGCTTGATATCTTGGTTACTTTCAAGGATGGCACGCAAGAAATGCACTACATACCGCTCAATTTGATGTACGGTGCCAAACCTGCTGAGAACAACATCCCTAGAACGGTGCATGAAGAATGGAAATGGACGCATCCTGAGTATGAATTTTCCACCGATAGGAAAATTAATGAGATAAAAAGCATTGAGATTGACCCAACTCGCCGTATGGCAGATATAAATAGTGGAAATGATAGATTGGTGGTGCCTAATTAGGCTGGTTTAAAATAACTTCTCCACAATATTTTCCGGAGTTGCGGGATAAACCAAGTTGGTATCATGCTTTAGTGACGATTTGTGCTTGCCCTTGTATTTTAAATGGCTCAATAAATGACCAATCAGGCTGATATGCGCCGTTTCTTTGTCCTCGGCATTCACTATAAACCATGGGGAATACGGGAAATTGGTTTTAAGCAACATTTTATCCCTCGCTTCCGAATATTCCTTCCAGTATTTCTGTGCATCATTGTCAATCGGGCTTATTTTCCATTGTTTGAGCGGGTCTTTCTTGCGGTCTTCCAGTCTTTTTTCTTGTTCGCCCTTGCTTATGTCCAAGTAATATTTCACTATTATCAAGCCTTCATCCACCAATATCTTCTCATATAGCCCAACCGTTTCAAAAAACAGTTTGTATTGCTTGTCAGTACAAAAATTCATCACCTTTTCTACCCCGGCACGGTTGTACCAGCTTCTATTAAAGATGACCATCTCCCCCGAACTAGGCAATTCGACAGCATACCGTTGAAAATACCACTCTTGCATCTCCCTTTCCGACGGTTTACTAAGGGCAACCACCCTTGTTTCGCGCGGGCTAAGGTGTTTCGTGATGTTTTTTATGGTTCCATCCTTGCCAGCGGCATCCCTTCCCTCCAAAATAATCAATAGTTTGAGGTTAGAGGATATTATTTCCTTTTGCAACTTCACTAACTCCACATATAGTTCGTGTAATATTTCTTTATCTTTCTTTTTCATGGTAGCAATTTTAAAATTTTTATCTGTTGGTGTACTTTATGTAGAAGCATTCCAAGGATTAAACAGTTGTAGCTCATATATTTTCTTGAAATCTTTATCATTCCTCGAAATCAATACTAGGTTTTGTGACAAAGCTGTAGCGGCAATGATAGCATCTGGCAGTTTGATTTTATATTTCTTCCTTAATTCTATACATGTATCCACAATTTCATTGGATAAAGTGAAAATGATGGCATCATCCATAAAATCTGTCAATAATTTGTAATGCTTATCAAGTGTAGTGAATCCTAAGACTTCAATTTTGGTTATTATCGAAACAAATGGTACATTATCTATTACGTTATTCATAAATGCCATTCCATCCACGGGCAGTTTATTTCCTATGTAATCCACAACAGCATTGGTGTCTATCAAATACTGCTGTTGTTCCATTCTTCTCGGCTTTTAGTTACATAATTTTGTAGTTCATCGGCAATTTTGGTGGGAAGTTTGCCAGCATATTTTTCAGAAAGTTTCTGTTTTGGTTCAATATTCTTTTTCAAAACAGTAATTACTTCCAGTTCTTCAAGCCCTTCCAGTAATTTATACGCTTTTTCATTATTTATCTTTACGAGTACAGTATCCATAATTGAGAGATTATTCCAAATATACACTTTATTTCTCCTTTTTGTAATAACAATTTTAAATGTTTACAAATCAGGGTAAGGTTCATAAAGTGTATCAAGCTTATTTGGTTTCATATCAGGATTGGGATAGAATTTACCCAATTCTTTTTGCCAAAATTTCTTTAAATCAAACTTCTGAAAATTCACATTTCTAATTATATTTATTTCTTTTTGAGTTGTATCGTTTGATATTTTCCTTACGGATAACCAATGTGGCAGATTATTCTTATATATCTCTGGATTCCCCCATTTGTATTCAATAATTCCTAGGTTATATCTGACGTCATTTTTAATCTTGAATAGATAAGACCACCAATTGTCTGCATTATTATCCCATTTATCATAAAAAATACTGTCATTTGATGAAAGTGGGTGAAGTGAATCAACTTCATCCCCTGAAAAAAATCCACATTCAGTAAAATTATTCGAAATTGGGCTGAATAAAAACACACTTTCTGACCAACGGCTATCATCAGCAATCAAATCAGGGTATCCATCATTATTTATATCACGAATTGAATAGTTACATTGCCTTGCATAGAAAGTATCTACTAACTCCCATTCTTTATTAAGTCGCTCAAGAACGAATTTGTTTTCAGAATTAATTACACTTCTAATTCTAAATTCAGTATTATTTATAGAAAAAGTATCAACATAGCCTGAATCAAAGTTTTCGTATCGTCCTTTGGTAGTATCTATTTTATAATAAAAAGTTTTTGTTTTGATTGCGTCACTCTTCTTCAAATTAGTTGTGCAGCCAATCAATATAAGTGCGATTATTACAACAAAGTATTTCATAAAAAACAGTTTTCCATGTCATAACTAATCCCTTTCCCCCCTTCCTACCTATTCAAAAAGTATTCCTTAAACAACCTCACCTCTTCCAGTTCTATTTCCACATATTTAGCGAATATTTTAGTGCCTACTTGCTTCTCTAAGGCAGATATGCCCACGTCTATCAATCTAATCCCTTCGTTGGTGAGTAATATATTGTCAAAAGCTTGTCCGCCAATGTCCGAGGGTCGCCTTAAATCTCGATGTACAAAGCCTTTGCTGTGCAATTGGTTCAGTTCATCCTCAAAAACACCCAACCATAGTTCCCTTATCTCCACTTCATACGCCCTATAGTCAATAGGCTTGATGCGTTCCATCACCAGCATCTCGGTTTGCAAGGCTTCGTTGTATTCTAGGCGGATAAACTTTGCAACCAACCCATTTATTTCGTTTGCAAACTTCATTTTATCCGCTTCCGAACCAATATCCGAGCGGGTATCCCCCGTAAACAGCTTTGCCACTTCGTTATCGTTCAACACGATAACGGTATTATTGGCACCAGCCGAAAGTTTCCTTGGGTATTTCATGTTTTTTAACTTTTCTATTGCCTTTTCATGCTTTTTTCTTTCTG